>Ga0209442_1001459_pt1 | contig 13409 bp, 9 predicted proteins | sample LauGreSBDMM110DD_2_FD_187565 | JGI IMG/M metagenome (GOLD analysis project Ga0209442, IMG submission 187565) | Freshwater lake microbial communities from Lake Michigan, USA - Sp13.BD.MM110.DD (SPAdes) (version 2) | ecosystem: Environmental > Aquatic > Freshwater > Lake | place: Lake Michigan, USA...
AAGAGATAACGTAGATGCTAAAGCGTTAGAAGACGCAGAATGGGACATTTTAGACCCTGCTAAAACCAGCGGTCCTACTGATGCTCAAGTTCAGAAAACAATGTCTCTTTATAGAGAACTTCAATCAAGAGGTGCTATCACAAACGACATCCGTGGTCTTAATGCAATGATGTCAACGCTTGACGGCATTATTACCGCTACCGCTGGTTGGACATTCTTAGTTGGCTCTACTGACCCTAATTCATTTTGGAGTAACTCGATTGGAATGAATATAGGCACGTATTACGAATGGCCTATTAACGGAGGTCCGTGGAAAGATGCTGTAACCAGAGGCAGAATGCGTTGGCTTAATACCATGCACGACTGGCAGAAGACTCACTCCGACTGGTCTTCCCAAGGCATGCTTTTCAGTAAGATTGCTAGAGATACAGACGTAAACAAACATACCTCCGCATGGATGGACGCTACTATTGCTGTTGGCTTGTTTAAAACAGGCATGATGGCTATTGGTGGCTCTGCTGGTAGTAAAACTATTGGTGCTGCTAGAGCCGGTGCATCTACTACTGCAAGAACAGAGGCTGCTGCAATGGCTCGTGAAATTGCACGCAAGGGCGCTACTCTTCCAGATGAAGTCAATACTGTTATTACCGCTGTTCGTGACCACGCAAAAGGTGCAGGTGATGTAATTGATGAATATCAGGCTATTGAACGAATCTTTGCTGGTGAAGCCTCTTGGTATAATCCTGTTACTAAAACTGTCGAGAAAGTTGCTCCTGCAATGGTTGATGGAATTAGAAAGTCTATTATTGAAAGAGCAAATGGCGTTGCAAACGTCAGAAGGCAACTTGCTGGAATTATTAAGGAAGGAAGACGCATTTCTTACACAAAAGAAGCAAACGATACTATTGCAATGCTTCGCCAGAGACTTGTTGAAATTGAACCGAAAGTTGGATGGGATAAGGCTACTAACTTTGAAATTTACCAGAGAGCCAGAATGGGAGAATTGCTTCCTGCTGGCGGAAAGAGTTCTGTTGAAATCGCTCAAAGCAGACTTGATAACTTGTTTAAAGAAGTAGGACACACTTGGAGACGTTTTGACAAGGGCGACCTTGCTGGATTTGAAAAACTTGACAAGGTTGAAGAATGGCTGGGTTCTAGACTTTACGAAGGTCGACTTCGTGAAGGCTCTAGAACTGCAAGAGGAATTCAAGGATTCTTTGATAAGTTCTCTCAAAGACTAAATGACTTAAACCCTCCTACTGCTGCTGAAATTGGTAATACTATCAGAATGGGTTCTGAGACAACTCACGAAGCCTCAATGAACATTAACTATGGAGGCACATCTTCTGCCTACAAGCAATGGAATGAAGGAAGAAAGATAATGAGTATAGTGAATCTTTTTGGTTATGCTGATTACGGACTCGACTTTATGGCCGACTTCCAGAAGGCGTTTAGAAGCACAAGGGCAGAGGCATCTGCTACTTACAAGAACATGAAAACGGCATACTCCTCTCAACTTGACACCCTTGTTTCTGAACTTGAAAGAATGAAGGCTGGTGTAGGAATTACTTCTACTAAAGAAGAGATAACTGCCTTGATGGGTAAAATTGAAAGAATTACAGCAAAAAGAAACTTTGCTAGCCTTATGGAATCTAGCACAGGATTTGGTTTTGGTTCTGCTATGTTCACAATGGCAAATGGAGTAAAGTCTGGATTTATCAACGAAGGACTTCTTTACCTTGCAGACACAAATATGCTTGGAACAGCAACAGGATACTCACTTGGATTTAAGGGTATCAATAGTTTGCATCGTTCTTATCTGAGAAACTTTTCTCCTACCTATGGTGTAAACGAAAGAACCACTATGGACTTGATGGAACTCAGCACTCGTATGGCTGAGATGGACCCGACCCAAGCAAGAAACCTAGAAAGCATTCTGTTCGCTCTTGCAGCAAAGCGAGATGAAGCAAAGGCATCTGTAAGAGGTATTGGTGTGTTTAAGAGAGAGGTTATTGATGCCGCAGATACTAATTTTGCTCATTACGTATCTTTACTTAACAGACTTCACTCAAACTACATGAATGTTGAGTTTCATGATGCTGGAGTTGTTACTGGTGCTACTTCTGTCTTTACATCGGCAGAGTTTGCCAACACCCCAGAAATTGCGGTAGAAATGAAAAACTACCTTCTTAAACTTGCCAATGAAAGAGGTCTTTCTGGTCTTGAGGCAGAAGGCTTTGCGAAAAAGATTATTACAGGATTTAGTGATGCCAATGTAGCAAAAGCAAGATTGTCTGGCATCTCTACAGAGGTAAACACTCTTACGACTGAAAGAAACAAACTGCTTAAAGAAACAAACGGAGAGGTTGCAGACATTATTCAAGCCTCTCAGATTCTTGCCAACGAACTTGGTATCAATATTGACAAACTTGAGGTGTCTCCAGACGTAGCACTTATTGGATTAGGTCAAGACATTCCAGCCGTAGGAATTGGTAATGCTCAGAAACTGTTTGGCACACTCAATAAGCAAGACGTTGGTTTTGGAAAAGACATCTCTCCAGCCGTTCTTAAACGAATTGATGCATTTAAGGCTTCATACATGGTTGCTGCTAACAAGAGAATTGTCAATAACAACGTGGTTGTTAAGTTAAATGATAAGATTGCTGGTCTTGAATTTGAAGCGGACAACATGAGACGATTCTCGGAATCTATTCCTGAGTTCAGACCCGGAGAAGTCTTCTCACTTGAAGACGGAACTCAGATTACCAGAAAGCGTGGCGTTACCCTGTTTGAAACTCCGACAAAGGACGAGAATGGTTCGTTCTATATGAGAACACAGGTGCTTATTGACAAGAACTACTTCCTTGAGAAAGCAAACTTCAAGACGAAAGAGCCTGGGGGTCTTGCAGTTGGGTTTGAAGAACTCTCTCACACCTTGTTTATGGCTCAAAACATGCAGTCAAAGCGTGTTCAGTTCATTAGAAATGTTCTTGGGACATACGAACTCAATGAACATAACGAATGGGTTCAGAAAGAAAAGCCAGACATTACAGGCGACCCAGAGCAGAACCTTGCTTTGATGGATAAGTTTGTTAAGCATTACGCAGAGGGTCTTGATGAAGGTAGTGCTGCTACTTACATTGCAAGATGGGAGCATGGAAAAAAGATGTGGAGAAAGAATAAAGGCGACCTTCGATTTATGAATGACTCTTTTATGGAGTTGTTTGGTCAAGTCCACGTTCAGAGATTAATGATGAATAATCCGCAGGGCACTCGTAGCGGAAGCACAGGTTCTTCTGTTGATGGAGGATGGGAAACTTCTGCAATTATTGCAGGAAACCCAAAATGGAAGAACTTCTTTAAGTTTGTATTTGGACAAGTAACTGTCAGAGACCTTCTTAATGAAGGTTCTGAAGACAAGTTAATGGCTCTTTTTGCCGAACAGAAGACAGCCCCTGTTGGACAACAGGGAAGAATTGCTCAAGAGATTCAGGCAATTGAACGTCAAGTCAATGGTGCTAACCGATTCCTAGATTCATTTGGTTTAGGAGGCACTTTTGACCAAAGTATGAGACAGGGCTATATCAGACTTCTCAAAAACATGGGAATGGAAACCCTTCATAACGACTCACCAGACCCTGCTAAATTCTGGGAAGGTCAGATTTGGGATGAAAGAACGGGAAAGCCTATTCCAATTCACCCATCTCTTGTGAGAACAGTTGAAGAAGCACAGGCTCTTACCAGAGGTATCCCTGGAAGAGTCGCCGCAAATGACAATTACACCCTTTCTGTTATTGAGGGTGAAGAAAATGCTACTAACCCAGAAGCCGTTAAGAGAAGACTAATGTGGGCGTTGTCCACAGGTAGAAAGAATTGGATTCTTCCCGGTGGTGCATTTAAGGGTAAAGTAAGAGATTTGTTTGAATCTGAAAACCAGATTATTGAAGATTTCAAAGGTTTTATTGCAGATAAAGACCCAGATGGAACTACTTATGGTCTTACCATGATGACAACTCCGTCTGGAAAAAGGGGTTTCTTGGGTTCTCCCAGTAGAGCACAGGCTAAGAAACTTATGCAGTTTCTCTCTAGAGCAAGCGAAGAAGCATCTCCGGGAAGAGGACTTCCTATGGCTGAACAGTATCAAGCGTTACTTGCTGCACAGCGACTTGGTGATTACGCAATGAACACAGAGACGCTTGGGGTTATTGGTCAGTTCCTTGATGGTATTGCCAAAAGCGACATCTTTGACAATGAAAACATTACGAATGGTTCTGCTGGAACTCTTCCTGTTTACACGTTTGAATATCAAGGTGTAACAAAACAGACTACCCCAGGAACTACAGGTTCTGTTTCTGCAAAAGGAGAGGCTGCTAGACTTAGAAGAATGTCTCCATTCTCTGTTGTTATCGAAGAGTCTGGACTTGATAGAGAAGGCAACGCCCTTCAAGAAACTGATGCACAGGGTAACAAGACAGGAAAGAAAACTGGTGGCAGTCGCAGTAATATGTATTTCTGGGCTATCGACGTTGATGCCTTTGACCAAAGAATGAGGGCTGGATGGTATGGCAAACTCATTGACTCTGAAGGAGAATATTACAAGTGGACCAACGCACACATGCAACAAATGTTTGGCGGAGACTACAATCGTTACACAGAGGCACTTAACATTGTTCTTAAGAACTTTGCACAGGGTGGCCCTCAAGACGGAAGACGCACAGGTGGGGCTAAGTTCCCGCCCAAGAGAACTTGGCAGGCTTTGCTTGATATGAATGGTGGCGACCAGAGAGGTGCTATGAGAATGGCTGACGTTCTTCTCCGTGTTATTGGCTTCCCTGATGTCGAACTTAACGAGTATGCCAGACTCTCAGAAAAGGCTAACCACCCATTCACGCCTGGAGATTGGACAATGAGTCCTGCTGAGAAAGCGAGAATGAAGGAACTTGAGAAGAAGTTTGGAGACGGGACAGTTGATGAACGACAAATGTTCTGGGCCAGACTTAACGCAAAGCACCCCAATGAAATAGGTGCTGGACCGATTTGGGATTCTAGAATGATTTTCACCAAGATTCGTGCTGACAGAATTGTTGGTGGAGTTGAAAGACTAGTTAATAAAGATGGCACTAATGCCGTAATGAACTTTACCCCGTGGTCTTACCATTGGGGACAGGCTAACTACAATAACGCAGCGAACTGGTCGCTCCTGTCAAACAAAGATGTTTCTACCATTGAAAGCACTTACAACATGCAAGGACTTAGAATCTTGCAAGGTCAGAAGCATAACAGCGGTTACACCGCTTGGCTTGTGCAGGATGATACGGCAAAGAACTTTGTAGGTTCTCAGAAGTGGATTGTCTTTGACCCAAGAAGAGGAAGAGTTGCTGGCGATTTCAAGTTTGCAAAGGATGCGTTTGAAGGTGCTCAAACTCACTCGAAAAACACGTCTGGCATCCCGGAAATTGGAAACAAGTTTGAAATTGATATGCAGGACAACAACTTTGTCCCTGTTGGAACTGACTTCATCATGGGAAGAAGAACAGAGTTTGTGTCTGGAGATGGAAGTTGGAATGTTAGATGGAACAGAACTTCTGGAAAGTGGGACTTATATGAAGGCTCTAAAGGTCTTCTCATCCGTGGTGGAATGAACCTTAACGACCCTGCAAAGAAGGGCGGAATGAACGTTGCTGAACTTAAAGCATACATCCAAGACGCTATTGATAAAGATTCTGTCAATGTAGAACTAAAGAGAGAACTTCATCGTGAACTTGGAGACAAGGGAATCATGGAGTGGAGAAGGGTTAGCACCCCAGGCGGACCTGCACAGAGAGTTAGATTTGCCGAAAACAATCCTGCTTATTGGGCGTTTAAAAAGCACATTCTTAATATGTCTGATGCTTCTTTTGCTAATGAAGTAACAATGGCAATGAGAAAGGAACTTGGAGACGACGTTGTTAATAGCGATGTGTCAGCCACTATTAAGTGGATTCAAGCATACAGACAAAAGGGCGACCTGTTCTTCCTTAACCAGAACGTGATTGAGCCTACAGTTACAACTGTCAGAAGTGAACTTGCAGCGGAAAGAGCAGCAAGTGAGAAAAAGCGTTCTATTCCCAACAAGAAGCCAGACCCGCTTCCCGACAGAAAGACGTTCTCTGGAACTAACGCTGAATGGGAACTCATGCAAAGAGAGTTTGACAGAATGACTGTTGAATATAACGAGGCTAGTGCCTTTGAACAGTCTGCCGAACAAGCGGCTATTGAAAAGTCTGGAAAGATTGAAGCGTTCCAAGCGTTTAGCAAATGGGCTGAACAACTTGGAGAAGACCAAAAGAAGTTTGCCGAACAGCAAGGTAAGCCCCCTGTCGTTGTTGATAAAGGTATCGAAGGAAGATTCATGGCTACCTTGCTTGCACAGATTCGTGGTAGCGTTGAACAGGCTGGCATCTCTGTTGAGAACACAGCCTTCCTCAATGACTTTGGATACAGAATCCAATCTATTGCCTACAAGCGTTTTCCAGACCTTGCTGGAGTTAGAGTTACAGGTAAGTCAATGACTGAAAGGGCTTTTGGTCACAAGTTGGATAATCAATTCTTTATCTTTAACCCCGCTGGCGTAATGATTGGCAAAGCCCAGTCGTTGCAAGAAGCCTCTGACATTGCTAATGACCACAAGGTTGCTCCTGAAAAGGCTAAGATTGTTATGAAGTCAGTTAGAGAAGAGGTAGCCAAGCAAGACGCAAAGGATAAGGAAGATGTAAATAGACTTCGCCACAACAAGCCAGACGGAGTTCCGTCTAGAGCCAAGTTACTGGAGGGGGATAAGACATCCCGATACAGACGATGAATGAGAATGAAACATTGGTTGAGGTGTTCAAGAGGGCTGGCTGGGTAATGGCAATCCTCGCTGCCCTTGGTATGCTAGTAAGACTTATCTTTACCAACGAGAAGTTCGTAAAGTCAATATGGATTAAAAAGGTTGTAGGGGCATCAATTGTTGGTTTACTTGTTTACTTCTCCCTCCATAAAGTTGACATCGACGAAATGTATAAGAGTGTTATATGCTCTGTCTCTGGGTCTTTTGCTCCAGAGTTGTTTGATTTTATCCGAACCAAGTTTATCCAAAAACTCAAAGACAATGAATGATGAACTAGCCTTTTTAAATCCTATGCAGGCAGAACTTGCTGCGGCTGTTCCTAAGACTGCTTCTTCAAACCCAAGCATGATTTCCTCCGCTTGGAAAGAGAACCGCTTCCTAGACAGGCTGAGATGGCAGGAAAGTGGAGGCTATGTTAGTGATGAAGAAAGAGCACTCTCTGTAGGTGATACAGGAAGGGCTATCGGCCCTTATCAGATTTGGCCTATTTACGTTGAACAGGCAAATAAACTTAGAAAAGAAAAAGGAGATAATAGAGAATTCTCTCTTAACGATAGAACCAATAGGGCAAAGTCTGAAGAAATAATTGATACAGTAATGCCTTGGATGGTTAATAATTTTAAGAAGGCTAAAGGTAGAAATCCTACAGAAACTGAAATGGCTAGACTTCATCATTCTGGAGGCATGAATAAGATTTTTGGAAGCCCAAGTGACATTGAATATGGAAAGTCTTTTGATTCACAAAAGGCAAAGATTGATAATTGGGAAAACAGTAAGTTAGGTTATCGTCCAGATGGAACTAGAAAAGGATTTGGGTTCTTTGGTCCTCTTTCAATGAGAGATAAGAACGGAAAGGTCTTCAAAGATAAAGTTGCTACAGAAATTTCTGTTGGAGTAAACATTGGAGGCAAGGAATATGAGATTCCTAGCATAGTTCCAACCCTTACCTCTGCTGAAAGAGTATGGATTACAACAGAAGGCAATGACCCAAGAAAGAATGGAGTCATTATGAAAAAGGCCATTGATAATGCAAAAGCAAGAATCGCTAAGGGTTTGTCTCCATTTAAAGACAGCCCCCCAGGAACTGTCCCAGAAGCATCTCCGCAAAGAGCAGAAATGCTTAAGGCAAAGAAAAAATGAAAACCTTTCTCATATTCCTTCTGTTTGCCTTTACTGCCTGCAGCAACACTCCTGAACCCGTCATTGTTAATAACAATAATGAGAAGGATGCCTTCATTGACAAAATTGAGACAGTCGCATCAGATGCTGCTGCCGGTGTTCTCGCAGTTCAAGAGAAACTGCCAAAGGATGATATCAAAGCAAGTGTTCTAGAGTCCCAGTTCATCAGACTCTCTGGTATCAAGCCACCTAGTGTTGCTAAACTTGAAGAACAAAGGTCTATAATCGCCAACAATGACACCAAGAGAGCCTCCGAAGATAAGGCAGAAGCCGTTAAAGTTGATAAAGAAACCACCGAACTTTACTCCAAGGTTGCTGCTCTTGACAAGAAGTTGAGTGAAGCAAAAGCCAGCGAAGAAAAAGCCCTCGCTCTTTCTAAACAAGCCACGAAAGAGAAGAGCATCTGGTATGTCACAAGTCTTGGAATAGGGCTGATAGCCATAGGTGTCCTTGTAGCGGCCTTCACGCCAAAGAAGATAGCGGGTATGATAATGGTTGCGGGTGGGATGCTTTGTGCTTCCTCCGCTTGGGTCTTTGAGTCTGAAATTTACTCTTGGGTTCTCTTGGGAACAGGAACACTTGTCATAGTCAATGTCGGAGCCGCAATTACATTTGCGACTTGGAGATTCGTTCGTGATAAGTTTTTCAGAAGAACGTCTTGACCATTTCCATAAAAGGGGGATACTCATTTTAGTCGAAGGCGATGTAGGCGAGGTTTACGTCGTTGTTTCCTTTTTGGGGTTTCCTTCCACTAGTTTCCAGACTTACTGCTTACAGGGTCTGGAAACGCCTTTGGTGCATTTGTAGTGGGGCACTACTCTTGGAGAGCCACTATAATTTAGTCTAAACTTTTTAGTTTCAACCAAGCCAGCGTTTTGGCCTTTTAGTATTAATTTTGATGCGTGACCGACACTACAATTTAACTCCTTTGCAAGTTCAATCGTAGTAAACCATCCTTCGTCTGCTGGGATTACATCATATTGAACTCCTTGAAGGGCTTCAATTAAGTTAGTAAGTTGGTTGTTCTTTTTGGGTGATGGCATTTTTTACTTTGGTTAGATATTGTTCTAAATGGTCTTTAATTTTTAGCAACGAATTAGTGCTGAGATTATTTAAATCTCTTTGGTCAGTCCAATTCCAATGAGACTTCAGAGGAGGGAGTTTATGATAAGCACCCTTCTTACTGAGGGACGTTGCATTACAGTTATACTCAAATGCTGCTTCCTTGCAAGTAAGGTTCTCTGCAAGAGCCTTTAGGTATATCTGTTTAAGTGTTAGTTTATTTTGTGTTTCCATGTTTTAATTTCAGTAGTCCAAATCCAGCCATCATTGAAACGATGGGCTTGCCAGACCTTCCATTCATTACCTTCGATGATGCCGTATGTCCAGCCCAATCCCCATTGCGATGTAGCAAGTCTAGTTTTAGCATAGGTCATCTCTCTCTTCATACACATACAGCCACCAGAGAAGCCGACTACGCCTCCGTGTTTCTTTGCGTTGATTGCACCAATTCTGTGGATGTGTCCCATGATAACTGCACCACCAGGAACTCCATAGTGAGAAGCGTGTTCTTCAATGGCATTACGTCCATACGTGTATCCGTGGCAGGTGGTGATAGGGCCAATTCTGTGGATACCAAGGTCTGCGTGATACGGAAGGATGGTCTTACAACCCTTCTTTCTCAGAAAAGAACGAATCTCCTCGTCTTGCTTTTCTGCTGCGTCTCTCACAATCCCAGACGGAGAGCCAGACATCAATTGGTCTAGTCTGTCTTCGTGGTTGCCGTAGTGGAATACAGTAGGACGGAGGGCTGAGATAAACTCTTTGCCGAGTTTTATGTCATCCTTTAGGGATTCATGTGATTCTCTGTCATTAGCGGTTACACCTCGTCTGATGGAACGAAAGTCAAAACAGTCTCCAAGGTGAATACGATGCTTTGGTTTAAAGTCTTTAAGGAATGCAATCATTCCGTCGAAAGCAACAGGGTCAACCATGTCGCCGTGGTTATCGCCTACTGCGATAAATGTTTCATACTTGCTCATTGTTTTTTATTCTCTCAATAATGATGTCTCTTTTCTTGATTGCAATATTTTCATCAAGTCCAAGATAGATTCTTTTAGATTTGTTACCGATTGAAAGTCTCATAAACCATTTACCATCAACAGAACGTATGCTATGCAAGTCGCTGCGATGAATATGCTGAACAAGATAATCATTATTGTTGGGAGTCTTCTCATAGAATCTGGAATAGTAAGCAGACCATTGTTTCTTTGCCATTGAATACTGCGTCTTGTAAAGAAGCGAGGTGGTCATACAATCGTTTCTGTCATCAACAGGAGGTGGAATAACAAAGTTGAGAGCCTGCCCGCCTGCCTTCAGTCCCTCGATTACCTCTGTCAATTCATTGTGCTTTGCGTCCTTCTTTAACATGAAATGAAGTAATCCTAGGATAACCTCTCTGGTATCATACTTGTCAATTTTGCCGCAACGATTCAATACCCTTGCGAGCAGTTCTGGAAAAATTGGAGTAAGCACAGCATCAAAGTCCTTGTCAGTAAAACTGACTACAAGTTTCTCGGATTCGTTATTCCAGACTTCTTGGAACAGGGGTTCTCGTTTTACTAAGATGTATTTCATGTGGTGCTTACTTAAAATGTCGTCCTGCTTGGAATCGAACCAAGATAACCCGCTTAGAAGGCGGGTGTTCTATCCGTTGAACTACAAGACGAAAGAGAGCCACGAGTCGGACTTGAACCGACAACCACCTGTTTACAAAACAGGGGCACTACCATTGTGCTATCGTGGCTGGATTCGATTAGAAGGGAATAGCGTCCCCTTCGCTCTCGGATTCACCCTGCTCGCTGTTCTTAATAGCCCAGAGAGCCTGTGCAGACGACTTGAGGGACAAGTCCTTAGCACCTACCTTGCCTGTCTTTTCCCACGGCTTTGGTTGCCAAGTGTTAGCCCAATAGTTGAGGTCAGCCAGAGGAAGGTCATTTAGGGACGTTCCCTTTGCCTTACCGAAAGGAACAGCAAGGTCAAAATTGACTTCTCCCGTAACTTCAGCAGAGGAGTTATTGGTTTGGATGAGAACCGCTGGCTTATTCATGTAGGCTGGCTTTGACTGCGGAGCAGGGGAATGAGCAATGCGGTTAATCTCGGCATCATCGTCTTCCGTAGCGACACCTGCAACAGAAGCCAGAGCGTAGCGACGGAGATAAGAGATGATAGCACCCGCTTCCTGCCCCTTGACACTATCACCAACAGGGATGCAGATGCTTTCCTCGATAGAAGCACCAGAGGTATGAACGATGATGGTGTTCACTCCAATCGCCTTCTCACTAGAAGTAGGGAACTGAAGGATAGCCAAGCCGTGCTTAAAGAAGATAGGCTTGATGGATTCTAGGTGTGCACCTAGGGATGCGTATTTGTTCTTGTGGAACGGATTGGTGCTGTCGGCAAGCACGTCCTTCGTCTCTGCAATCGCATTGACGAGGGCTGTGTTGAGTTGGGCACGGTATTCGATGTTGTTGGTCATGGTGTTTTCGGGCATAAATTCGTCAGAGAATTCACTCCAACTGTAGTATCTGTTTGGTCGGTATTGGGTCATTGGTCAAGAATTATTTTGGTTAGTCGCACCGACAATATCGAAATAGTCTCGGAAGCGACCGATGAGAGCAGAGCCTAGTTCTTGGTCGTCAAAACGTCCAAGAAGGCTAGCAGAGGTGAAGTTGGTAGTAATGATAGTTGGTCGATGATTAATCGTGCGTTCGTCAATGACTGCGAACAGGTCGCAAGCAACACGTTGCGTCGTGCGTTCTTTGCCCAAATCGTCAATGTAAAGAAATGGAGTTTTAATGAGGTCGTCAAGTCGTTTGCTGTGGTCATAGTTTTGGAATCCTTCTTCAATCATTCGTTCGAATCCACGCATTGTCATCATTGTCTGCTTTTTGTAAAGCGTTTTCCAGAAACGACGAGTGATTTCCCATGCGGCTCGAGTCTTGCCGACTCGGGTAGTTCCGTGTAGAAGGATGGAACGACCATTCTCCCATCCAGCCCAGTTGCTTGCTATGTCTTGCATACGCTTGCACGGAATCTTTTCGATGATAGTCTTGGTGTATTCGACAGGAATACCAATCGGCTCGTAAGCCCATTCAGCACCCTGCTTGGGGTCACCATTAAGCGTGTATTTGTGTTCACACGCAGGACAGAAGAAACCGGGCCATTTCATCTTTCCATTGAAAGCAAGTGGAACACGTGGCTGACCGCACTCGCACTTAGAAACTGTCATGGTCTTTGTTGGTAAGAAGTTTTGCTTGGGGCTTTCCGTTATTTTGCTTAACTGCAAAAAGTCCGAGCCAACCGCTTCGAATAGAGTTTTTGATGGATGTGATTGCGTCATGTTCTGTTTGTTCATTGAGGAAAATCAATTGTTCACGAATAGAGGTTGGTGTCAAAGGCTTTTTGACCTCTCGACGAAAGATTGTCCATTCTTCCCAGACCTTTGCGAATTCCTCTGAATGAGGCAGGGGAGGAAGAAGAAGACTGTTATTATCTACTACTGTATTCTTTCTATTACCATATGTGCCAGATTTCTGGCGGGGGGTGTGCTTGATTTCTGGCGGGGTGGCTTCAGAAATCTGGCGGGTGTCAGCACGTAGAGACTGCGTAGTGCAGGTCTTCAATGTGCGACTAGTGCCATCAACAATGGTTCGGGTAATCAGACCCTTGGCTTCCAGAATGTGCAATGAAGCACGAACTGCAGAGTCTGACAATCCAACCATTCCTCCGATGTATTCATTGCTAGCGTAACAGCCCTTGTCGTTGTCAAGGGACTGCACGATAGCGAAGATAATCTTTGCGTTGGCTGGGATTTCTTGGTCGAGGAGGACTTCACGTGGAATGAAGACCCCAGAGAATTGCGTGTATTTTTCGTTCATCAATCGAGATACTCGTTATCAGAAGGCGTAATGTCAAACGGATTATCGAAAGTATCTACAACATAAGGAGTCTCGGCATTTTCAAGGGCAGGCCAGACATCGAGATTCTTGCAATTCTCGTATCGACACAGAGCAACGTTGATTTCTTCAGCAGCACGATTGAGGAACTCTGGACCAATCTTTGCAAGACCAACAGTATTGAAGTTCTTCTTGTCAACGAACATGAAGATAAATTCCGGATTAGTTCCTGTGACAGCATTGGCAATACTTCCGTAGAAGAACGCCTGCATGTGATACTTGTTCTTGTAGATTGCCTTTCGGATATTCTTTACAGAAGGAATCTCGCTACAGGTCTTGATATCAATAACAATGTTTCGCTCTGGGTTGAACATATCAATGCGACCCTTAATTTTGCTTCC
>Ga0209442_1001460_pt1 | contig 13407 bp, 12 predicted proteins | sample LauGreSBDMM110DD_2_FD_187565 | JGI IMG/M metagenome (GOLD analysis project Ga0209442, IMG submission 187565) | Freshwater lake microbial communities from Lake Michigan, USA - Sp13.BD.MM110.DD (SPAdes) (version 2) | ecosystem: Environmental > Aquatic > Freshwater > Lake | place: Lake Michigan...
TTCATGAATAACGTTTAGAGTGAGAGTATGTGATGAGGTGGCAGGTTGCCCGTAGGTGTGCCTTCGAGCTATAATCGTCAGGTTTAGCTAATTTAACCTGCCGCCCGCTTATTCACTATCCATTTTCGTTCCGTTGCGATCTTATTTTAGTTCATTCTGATATCAGGATGGCAATTAAATCGCGCAGGCACATGTAGCGGCAGGTAACAACAGGAGTTACCTTTGTCGCCATTCTCTTCGGCTCATACAGTGCCGGCCATTCTCGCCCTCGCAGATGGTTCTATTTTTTCCGGTTTTTCTATAGGTGCTACCGGTCATACCAGTGGCGAAGTCGTTTTCAATACAGCGATGACGGGTTATCAAGAAATTCTGACTGATCCTAGTTATAGCCGTCAAATCGTCACACTGACTTATCCTCACATTGGTAATACGGGTGTCAACCCAGAAGATGTGGAATCAAACAAAATACATGCTGCAGGTTTGATTATTCGCGACCTGCCTTTGCAAGTTTCAAATTTTCGCGCGACACAATCTTTATCTGATTATCTGAAAGCAGAAAACATTGTTGCTATTGCCGGCATTGATACGCGCAAGCTCACACGTTTGTTACGTGAAAAAGGTGCGCAGAGTGGCGCGATTGTCGCGGGTGCGGATGTCACGCCTGAGCAAGCTTTGCAGCATGCGCGTGCGTTCACTGGATTAGCGGGTTTAGATTTAGCGAAAGTCGTGTCCACTACCAAGTCGTATGAATGGACGCAAACAGAATGGAAATTGGGTGAGGGTTATGGACAACTGACACAACCAAAATTTCATGTCGTTGCGTTTGACTATGGTGTGAAATTTAATATTTTGCGTATGTTGGCTGAGCGTGGATGCAAAGTGACTGTACTACCTGCGCAATCAACCGCTAAAGAAGCGTTAGCTTTAAAACCAGATGGCATTTTTCTGTCGAACGGTCCTGGTGATCCACAGCCTTGTGATTACGCGATTACAGCAGCACGTGAATTAATAGAAGGCGGCATGCCTACCTTTGGTATTTGTTTAGGTCATCAAATCATGGCGTTAGCTTCTGGAGCGCGCACCATCAAAATGAAGTTTGGTCATCATGGTGCCAATCATCCTGTGCAAGATGTCGATACCAAACAAGTCCACATCACATCACAAAATCATGGCTTTGCAGTGGATCAATCCACACTGCCTGCGAATTGTCGTATCACGCATGTGTCGTTGTTTGATGGTTCTTTACAAGGTTTTGCACGCACGGATAAACCTGCTTTTTGTTTTCAAGGGCATCCAGAAGCATCACCGGGCCCACACGATATTGCACATTTGTTCGATCGCTTTGTCGCGATGATGGAGAAACACAAACATGGCTAAGCGCACCGACATTAAAAGCATACTCATCATAGGTGCTGGTCCTATTATTATTGGTCAGGCTTGTGAGTTTGATTATTCAGGCGCGCAGGCTTGTAAAGCTTTGCGTGAAGAAGGTTACAAAGTCATTTTAGTGAACAGTAATCCTGCCACCATCATGACCGATCCTGAAATGGCAGATGTGACTTACATCGAGCCTATTACTTGGCAAATTTTAGAACGCATCATCGCAAAAGAAAAACCAGATGCGATCTTGCCGACCATGGGTGGTCAAACCGCGCTAAACTGCGCGTTGGATTTGCATAAACATGGTGTGCTTGAAAAATATAAATGCGAATTAATCGGCGCCACACCAGAAGCAATTGATAAAGCAGAAGATCGTTCTAAGTTCAAAGACGCGATGACAAAAATCGGTTTGGGTTCTGCGCGTTCTGGTATTGCACATAATATGGATGAAGCATGGGGTGTGCAAAAAGAAGTGGGCTTCCCAACTATTATTCGTCCTTCTTTTACCATGGGTGGTAGTGGTGGTGGTATTGCATACAACGCTGAAGAGTTTGAAGCAATTTGTAAACGTGGTTTAGAAGCTTCACCAACCAATGAATTGCTGATTGAAGAATCGCTCTTAGGTTGGAAAGAATATGAAATGGAAGTCGTTCGCGATAAGAACGATAACTGCATCATTGTTTGTTCGATTGAAAATCTTGATCCTATGGGCGTGCATACCGGAGATTCAATCACGGTTGCTCCAGCACAGACGCTGACTGATAAGGAATATCAGATCATGCGTAATGCATCGCTTGCGGTGTTGCGTGAGATTGGTGTTGATACCGGTGGGTCTAACGTACAGTTTTCTGTGAATCCACAAGACGGTCGCATGATTGTGATTGAGATGAACCCACGTGTGTCGCGTTCATCTGCATTAGCATCAAAAGCAACCGGTTTTCCGATTGCTAAAGTAGCAGCGAAACTGGCAGTGGGTTTTACGCTTGATGAATTACGTAATGAAATCACAGGTGGTGCAACACCGGCTTCTTTTGAACCTTCGATAGATTACGTCGTTACCAAAATTCCTCGTTTTGCATTTGAAAAATTCCCTGCTGCAGATAGTCATCTCACCACACAAATGAAATCAGTCGGTGAAGTGATGGCGATAGGTCGTACTTTCCAAGAATCCTTTCAAAAAGCGTTGCGTGGATTGGAAGTCGGTGTCGATGGTATGAATGAAAAAACCACCGACCGCGAAGTGATAGAAGAAGAATTAGGTGAGCCTGGTCCTGAGCGTATCTGGTATGTAGGTGATGCATTCGCACAAGGCTTCACAATAGAAGAAGTGCATCAACTCACGCATATCGATCCTTGGTTTTTAGTGCAAATCAAAGAAATCATTGATATTGAATTATGGTTGGAAAAACAATCATTAGAAGCGATCGATAAAACAACCTTGCTCAACTTGAAGAAAAAAGGTTTTGCAGATCGTCGTTTAGCAAAACTATTAAAAACCACGGATAAAGCAGTGCGTGAACGTCGTCATGCTTTTAATGTACGTCCTGTCTATAAACGTGTTGATACCTGTGCCGGTGAATTTGCTACTGATACCGCTTATATGTATTCAACCTATGAAGAAGAATGTGAATCGAATCCAACTGACCGTAAAAAAATTATGGTCTTGGGTGGTGGGCCAAATCGTATCGGTCAGGGTATTGAGTTTGATTACTGCTGCGTGCATGCAGCTTTTGCGATGCGTGAAGATGGTTATGAAACCATCATGGTGAACTGCAATCCTGAAACAGTCTCGACTGATTACGACACTTCCGATCGTTTATATTTTGAGCCGCTGACTTTAGAAGATGTGCTTGAAATTGTTGATAAAGAAAAGCCATTAGGTGTGATTGTTCAGTATGGCGGTCAGACACCATTGAAACTCGCATTAGATTTAGAAGCGAATGGTGTGCCTATCATTGGTACTTCACCTGACATGATTGATGCTGCAGAAGATCGTGAACGTTTCCAAAAAATGCTGCAAGAGCTGAAGTTACGTCAACCTCCAAACCGTACTGCACGTACTGAAGAAGATGCTTTGCGTTTAGCACAAGAAATTGGCTATCCACTCGTAGTACGCCCATCCTATGTGTTAGGTGGTCGTGCAATGGAGATCGTGCATGAGCAGCGTGATTTAGAACGCTATATGCGCGAAGCAGTGAAGGTGTCACATGACTCACCAGTGTTGCTGGATCGTTTCTTAAACGATGCGATTGAAGTCGATGTGGATTGCCTCTCGGATGGCAAGCGCACCTTCATAGGCGGTGTGATGGAACATATTGAACAAGCGGGTGTGCACTCAGGGGACTCAGCTTGTTCCTTACCTCCTTATTCTTTATCGCAAAAAACTATCGATGAATTAAAAAATCAAACTGCGCTCATGGCCAAAGGTTTGAATGTGGTTGGCTTGATGAATGTGCAATTCGCGATTCAACAAATTGAAGTTGATGGCAAGTTGGAAGATGTGGTCTATGTATTAGAAGTTAATCCACGTGCTTCACGAACTGTGCCTTATGTATCAAAAGCGACAGGGTTGCAACTTGCAAAAATTGCGGCACGTTGCATGGTAGGGCAATCATTAGACAGTCAGGGTATTGGTGCTGAAGTGGTGCCAAAATATTACAGTGTGAAAGAAGCGGTATTCCCATTTGTGAAATTCCCTGGTGTAGATACGATTCTTGGTCCTGAAATGAAATCTACTGGTGAAGTGATGGGCGTGGGGCGCACCTTTGGTGAAGCGTTTGTGAAATCGCAATTGGGTGCAAGTGTACGTTTACCTACTTCAGGAAAAGTATTTTTGTCAGTGAAAAACAGTGACAAACCGCGCGCAGTCCAAGTGGCAAAAGATTTGCTCGGCATGGGCTTTTCAGTGGTGGCGACCAAGGGCACTGCAGCTGCGATTGCAGCGGCAGGGATTCCCGTTACAACGGTTAATAAAGTTGTAGAAGGCAGACCGCATGTGGTGGACATGATTAAAAATAATGAAATTGCTTTAGTCATCAACACCGTGGAAGAAAAACGCACAGCGATTCATGATTCACGTGCTATCCGAACCTCCGCTTTAGCAGCAAGGGTGACGACTTACACCACCATTGCTGGAGCAGAGGCTGCAGTGGAAGGTATGTCGCATTTAAATGAGCTGAATGTGTATGATTTACAGGGCTTGCATGTAACCCTGCAGTAAAATCCGCAAATTGTAGGTGTTAGCTTTGTTGTATCTTGCAGCAGGTGCTATACGGATTTTTTCAGATGGTCTACACTAATCCTATGACTTAACAAGGTTACAGAGGTCGCTTAAGCGGCCTCTGTGGTTTTTATACTTATCAAATTAATCCTATGAACTCAGTCCCTATTACCGTACACGGTGCGCAGTTGTTGAAAGATGAACTGCATCGTTTAAAAACCAAAGAACGTCCTGCTGTGATTAATGCAATTTCAGAAGCACGTGCGCAAGGCGATCTTTCTGAAAACGCAGAATATGATGCAGCTAAAGAGCGTCAGAGTTTTATAGAAGGACGTATCGCTGAGCTAGAGGGCAAGCTCGGTGCTGCACAAATTATCGATCCAAAATTATTGGATGCAGAAGGTCGTGTTGTATTCGCTGCAACCGTTACGTTAGAAGATTTAGAAAGCGGTGATCATGTGACCTATCAAATTGTAGGCACTGATGAAGCTGATTTGAAAGAGAAAAAAGTCTCGATCACCTCCCCAATTGCGCGTGCATTGATAGGAAAATTTGCAGGTGATGTGGTTGAAGTTCAAGCACCTAGTGGTCCGCGTGAATACGAAATTCTTAAAGTGCAATACATCTAATGCGTAGTTCTGCGCTATGGCGCTTACTTCCTGCTACACGCTTGCTTGTTACCACCCTTTGGGCAGGTAGTTTGTGGACGGTAGGTTATATGGTTGCGCCGGTTTTATTTTCTACGCTGTCTGATCGCGTATTAGCGGGGTCGATTGCAGGTAGTATTTTTAGAATCGAAGCATGGTTGTCAGTGGGTTGTGGATTGGTGTTATTGGCAATGGTTGTGTTTGATGATGCATCACGAGAGCGACGTAGTTTGTTGCGTTTAATTGTAGTGATGTTGTTGTGTGTGGTGGTGGGTTATTTCGGATTGCAACCTTGGATGGCAGCGTTGCGCGAAGCAGCAGGGCCAAGTGGTGTCATGGAAGGCGCTGCACGCACGCAGTTTGGTATCTTGCATGGTGTAGCGAGTTTGATTTACATGTTCCAAAGTGTGCTTGCTTTGGTGCTTGTGTTGAAAATACGTTAAATCTAGTTTGAATAATGAAGTTTAGTCGGTACATGATTTGGTAGGTACGATTAGTGCAGCGTAATCGTACGTCAACCATTTCGAATATAGCGTACGATTAAACTGCGCTAATCGTACCTACGCGTTCCTAATTGATTTTATTGGATTGATTTAACGTACGATTACGCTGCGATAATCGTAACTACGGGGTATTGGTTGTTTTATGTAATTTTGTGAAAAATTCTAATCAACGACATTGTTTATTTCCCTAATGCGTTTTTCTTTTTGCTAGTCTGTCTTACTTTTGCGCGTTTGATATTGCCACCTGCGGTGACGCGTTCATTCCCTTTGACCATTACCTTTTGCACATTCACTTTGCGCGTAGCACTGGCTTTATAAATGGTGACTTTACGCATGCCTTTACCACGTGTGCCTTCAGATTCTTTTTCAATTTCTTTTTTAGGGCGATACAGAACAAGTAATTTACCTATATGCTGTACAGGTGCTGCATCAAGTTCTGCACAAATAGTGTCTAAAAACTGAATACGCTGTTCGCGATCATCACCAAACACACGCACTTTGATTAAGCCGTGCGAATTCAGACTCAGATCTATTTCTTTCATAACAGCGGGAGTCATCCCACTTTCACCAATGATGACAACAGGAGAGAGGGCGTGTGCCTCAGAACGTAATGCGCTGCGTTGCGCAGGAGAGAGTTTCAACATGAATGTCCTTCAAAATCGGTATTCTACGTGAATGGCTAAGAACAAACTCAATAAGAGCTGGTTGCATGATCACATTAATGATCCCTATGTGAAGCTAGCGCAGCGCGAAGGCTACCGTGCGCGTGCTGCTTATAAGCTGTTGGAGATTGATGAATCTGAACATTTAATCAAGCCTGGACAGATTATTGTCGATCTGGGCTGCACCCCTGGCAGTTGGTCGCAATATGTACGTAGAAAACTGGCGGGTAAAGAAGGTGGCGGGATTAAGGGCATTGTTGTCGGATTAGACATGCTCCCTATGGAGCCGATTGCAGATGTGCATTTCATTCTGGGTGACTTTAGGGAGCAGGAAGCACTCGACCAGCTAGAGCAGGTTTTAGAAGGCCAGAAGGTGGATTTGGTTTTGTCGGATATGGCGCCGAATTTATCGGGTATTGCTGCGACCGACGCGGCCAGGATGGAAGATATAATCGATTTGGCAATAGATTTTAGTCGAGCCCATATGAAACCTTCGGGCAGTTTGCTCGTCAAATGTTTTAATGGAAGTGGTTATACTCAAATTGTAGAAAAATTCAGGCTAGAGTTTAAGCAGGTTTCCCACAAAAAGCCCAAGGCTAGCCGCGATAAATCCTCTGAAACCTTCCTATTGGGGCGGGGATTAAAAAACCCTCTCTGATTCATTGCGATGTTACTCATTTAGCCTTGAAAAATCAGGGTTATAGCCCGATATCTGTTCAAGCAAGGCTGGTTTAATGCGAGTAGAATTTACTGCTAGCTAATAGCGTGTTCGATTTAAGGAGCGTTCGTGAATAATATGTTTTCTAAGGCAGCCATTTGGGTTGTGATTGCCCTCGTGCTGTTTACTGTTTTTAAACAGTTTGACGATCGCGGAATTGCCGGCGGCGCCACGCCTATCCCGTATTCTGATTTTCTCGATGAAGTCAAAGCGCAGCGCATCCGTGAAGCCACCATTGAGGACAGAACCATCGTCGCTATTACCAATGATGGTAAAAAAATCAAAGCAACCACTACGAACTTGGATCGTGGGTTGATTGGTGATCTGGTTAACAATGGCGTCAAATTCGATGTCAAGCAACCTGAACCGCCATCTTTCCTTTCACAGGTTTTTATTTCTTGGTTCCCAATGCTGCTGTTAATCGGCGTATGGATATTCTTCATGCGTCAAATGCAAGGCGGCGGTAAAGGCGGTGCATTCTCATTTGGCAAATCCAAAGCACGTATGTTGGATGAAAACCAAAACGCTGTGACCTTTGCAGATGTAGCTGGTTGCGATGAAGCGAAAGAAGAAGTTTCTGAGCTAGTAGATTTTCTGCGTGATCCAACAAAATTCCAAAAGCTGGGTGGACGTATTCCACGTGGCGTATTAATGGTTGGCCCTCCTGGTACAGGTAAAACATTGTTAGCGCGTGCAATTGCAGGCGAAGCGAAAGTACCGTTCTTCACCATTTCAGGTTCTGACTTTGTTGAAATGTTTGTTGGTGTGGGTGCTTCTCGTGTGCGTGACATGTTTGAAAACGCTAAGAAGCATGCACCTTGCATTATCTTCATTGATGAGATTGACGCAGTAGGTCGTCATCGTGGTGCAGGCATGGGTGGCGGTAATGATGAACGAGAACAAACACTAAATCAATTGCTAGTTGAGATGGATGGTTTTGAAGCGAATGCTGGTGTGATTGTGATTGCAGCTACCAACCGTTCTGATGTGCTCGATAAAGCTCTGTTGCGTCCTGGTCGTTTTGATCGTCAAGTAATTGTTGGCTTGCCTGATATTCGTGGTCGCGAACAAATCTTGGCAGTGCATATGCGCAAAGTGCCTATCGCTCCTGATGTAAGAGCTGACGTTTTAGCCCGTGGTACTCCTGGATTCTCCGGTGCGGACTTAGCCAATCTTGTAAATGAATCTGCCTTGTTTGCCGCGCGTCGTAATAAACGCTTAGTAGAGATGCAGGATTTTGAAGATGCAAAAGACAAGATAGTGATGGGTCCCGAACGGAAGTCTGCAGTCATGCGTGAAGATGAACGTCGTAACACAGCCTTTCATGAATCAGGTCATGCAGTTGTCGCTAAGCTTTTGCCGAAAGCAGATCCTGTACATAAAGTGACCATCATGCCGCGTGGTATGGCGCTAGGTCTGACTTGGCAATTACCAGAGCATGATCGCGTCAATATGTACAAAGACAAAATGTTGGAAGACATTGCGATTTTATTTGGCGGTCGTATTGCTGAAGAAATCTTCATGAATCAAATGTCGACTGGTGCATCAAATGACTTTGAACGTGCAACGAAACTTGCGCGTGCCATGGTGACGCGTTTTGGTATGTCTGAATCCTTGGGAACTATGGTCTACGAAGATACGGATCAAGATTCTTATTTTGGTCGCATGTCATCTAAGACAGTATCTGAAGCGACACAACAAAAAGTGGACAATGAAATTCGTAGCATTCTTGATCAACAATATGCTTTGTCACGTAGTCTCTTAGAACGCAATCGTGACAAAGTCGAATTGATGGCGAAGAGTTTGCTCGAGTGGGAAACCATCGATGCCGATCAAATCAATGACATCATGGAAGGACGTGATCCGCGCCCACCTAAAGCAGGGCCACCTCCTGCACGCCCAAGTGATGGCTCGACTGGCGGTGGTGTGGAGCCTGCTACTGCACCTGCATAATGTTACTAGCTGGCTGCGTGCTGGCAAGATGAATAGGGTGAGGAGTAATCCTCGCCCTTTTTCTTTATATTTCCCGACTACGTTGCTTACCCTTTAGTCAGCATGATGGAATCCAAAAACAATATTGGTGATTTAATTTGTGGTCGCTACCGACTTAAAATGTCAGGAGCAGAGTTTCGCCCTTTAGTCATGGGCGTGTTGAATGTCACTCCAGATTCTTTTTCTGATGGCGGCGTGTATGCAAGCTTAGATTTAGCGATCACACATGCAGAGAACATGATTGCTGAAGGGGTAGACATTATTGATATCGGTGGTGAATCGACACGACCAGGATCACCACCTATATCAGTTGAAGAAGAATTAAGTCGCGTCATGCCAGTGATTTATGCTTTGCGTGATTGTGGTAAGCCTTTATCCTTAGATACCCGTAGAGCAGTCGTTATGCGTGAGGCGATAGCAGCAGGTATTGATATGATTAACGATATCGAAGGTTTTCGGAACGAAGACAGCTTACGTGCAGTCAGTGAGAGTGATTGCGGTTTGTGTATTATGCATATGCAAGGCGAACCGCAAACGATGCAAGAGCATCCTCACTATGTGAACGTGATAACTGAGGTTTCTACGTTTCTGGCTAAGCGTGTTGCAGCGGTAGAGATGGCTGGTATTGCTAGAGATAGAATCTGTGTTGATCTTGGTTTTGGTTTTGGTAAAACACTGCAACACAACCTTGATTTGCTTGCTCATAGTGAGATGATTCAGTCTGAATTGAGATTGCCCTTATTGGTTGGCTTGTCGCGTAAAAGTATGATTGGACAGATAACTGGCAAGCCAGTCGAGCAGCGCTTGGCAGGGAGTTTAGCAGCTGCATTAGTCGCGGTTAAACATGGAGCACGGATTGTGCGTGTGCATGATGTGGCAGAAACGGTTGATGCACTAAAAGTGTGGCAAGCAGTAGAGTCAGTCTCATAAATTGATCATGCTGTTAGGGTGGATCAGTAATAGCGTTAAATTTTTTATAAATATTTAGTATAAAAATTAAAAACAATGACTAGACAATATTTTGGTACCGATGGAATTCGTGGCCGTGTAGGCACTGCACCGATTACCCCCGACTTTGTCATGCGACTAGGCTATGCAGCTGGTAAGGTATTAGCGCAAACAGAGCAGAGTGCGCTGAGTGCAACAAGCAGACCTGCTGTGTTAATCGGTAAAGACACACGTATTTCTGGCTACATGTTAGAAGCTGCTTTAGAAGCAGGCTTTGCAGCAGCCGGTGTAGATGTGATGTTAGCGGGACCTGTGCCAACACCTGCAGTGGCTTATCTCACACGTGCATTACGTTTATCTGCTGGTGTGGTGATATCAGCATCGCATAATCTTTTTCAAGATAACGGAATCAAGTTTTTTTCAGCGTCAGGAAACAAACTACCGGATACAGTTGAGTTAGCGATTGAAGCGCAACTAGCACAACCTATGTCTTGTGTGTCATCAGAAAAACTCGGTAAAGCAAAACGTCTCGATGATGCTCGTGGACGTTATATAGAATTTTGTAAGAGCACGTTTCCCAATGAATTGGATTTACGTGGATTAAAAATTGTAGTCGACTGTGCGCATGGTGCGGCTTATAACATTGCACCCGACGTGTTTCATGAATTAGGTGCTGAAGTGATTGCAATTGGCAATCAGCCAAATGGTTTCAATATCAATGATAAATATGGCGCGACTGAACCTGCTGCCTTGTCTGCTGCAGTCAAAGAGCATGCTGCAGATATTGGTATTGCATTAGATGGCGATGCTGATCGTTTACTCATGGTGGATGCGAGCGGTCGTATTTATAACGGCGATGAATTGCTGTATGTGATGGTGAAAGATAGACATACAAATGGTGGTCTAGAAGGTGCAGTTGGCACGTTGATGACAAATATGGCCGTTGAAACTGCATTTAAAAAAATGGGAGTCGGATTTGCGCGCGCTAAAGTAGGCGATCGCTATGTGTTGGAAGTATTGCAAGAGCGTGGCTGGCACATAGGCGGAGAAGGTTCAGGGCATTTGCTCTTTCTTGATAAGCACACCACAGGCGATGGCATAGTTTCAGCCTTACAGGTGTTGTCAGCCTTACAGCGTAGTCAACAAACGCTAGCAGAAAGTACGGCAGATATGAGCCTGTGGCCGCAGACTTTGATTAATGTAAAAGTGCAAGCGGGTTTCGATTGGCAAAAAAATACCAAGCTCATGCAAGCAAAAGAACAAGCGGATAAAAAATTGGCTAATGATGGACGGGTTTTGATACGTGCCTCTGGTACCGAGTCTTTGATTCGCGTCATGGTTGAAGCCCGCGATGCGGAATTAGCGCGGAGTTTGGCCGAAGACATCGCTGCACAGGTTTAGCTTTAAGTCGCAGCGCAACAAAATGCATGACGAGTGTGATGTTTAGAGTATAATTTCATCTTTCGGAGTGTGGCGCAGCCCGGTAGCGCACCTGGTTTGGGACCAGGGGGTCCAAGGTTCGAATCCTTGTACTCCGACCAGAAAAAAGAGCGGGCTGTCATTGACAGCCCGTTTTTCATTTAGCAAGACATCTTCGTTTCATTCTCTTCACGTACTGCCCATAGCTCAGATGGATAGAGCAACGGCCTTCTAAGCCGTAGGTCACAGGTTCGACTCCTGTTGGGCAGGCCAGTTTTCAATGGCTCTTAACGAACACATGGGTTCCTTGCTAGTCTGTTATTGACGTCTTTTCTTCTGTAGGTTAAATTGGGTACTACCTAAGTAACACCCTATATGACTGCAGTCGAGGACAGTATGGCAACAACATCTCTCAAATTATCAGATGAACTCAAAGAACAAGCGACCAATGCTGCAACGGCTTTGGGGATGAGTCCTCATGCTTTTATGGTCGAAGCGATTAAGCATGCAACGCATAATGCGGAACTTCGCAGTGCATTCTTAGCTCAAGGTAATGCAGCGAGGAAGCAGGCCATAAAAACTGGTAAGGCTTATGATGCAAAAGATGTTCATCAGCATATGCGTGATCGAATTAATGGCATCAAAAAAAACTCCCTTAAGATAAAATCTTGGTAAAGATTGTCTATGCGCAGCAAGCAGTCGATGATTTGTTTAGGCTGACAGATTTTTTATTTGAGTTAAATCCATCTGCTGCATTAGTAACGATTGAATTGATTGAAGAAGCAATCATGCTGCTTCAACGGCATCCTCTTATTGGTAGATTAATCGACGATGTATTGCGTGAGCTAGTTATTTCAAGAGGAAAGTCTGGTTATGTTGCTCTGTATAGCTATGAGCAGAGTAAAAATACAATATTAATACTTACAATTAGGCATCAGAGAGAAGTTGGATTGAGTTTTGATTCGTAAAATTAATAAGAGTAATTTTGTGGGATTAGCTTGTAGGCTCGATTCCTTTTGGGTAGGTCAGATTTACATACCGATATGGTAAGTTGCTACTGCAGTCGTGGATGACTCTGATTGACTAGGCTCTTGTCTATAAATTCCTAATAAACCTATGCGCTGATTTTCAGCGACATCGTAATAGGCACCTGCAATAGCTGATCTTCTAGTCTTAACTGGATTAGAGTTGAGATTGATTGAAGTTAATCCACTCACGCCAGTTGCTGAAATAACGCCATTGGTTACGTTCGTATCACTCTCAAGATTTGCACTCGCAAATAAAGTAAATTTCGGATTAAATTTATATAAAAACTCTACGCCTGCTAATGCAGTTGTAGCATTGGTGTAAATACCTGAATAGCTAAGCGGTGCAGTGACAGAGCTAGAACTTGCTTCTGTATATTTACCCACATTATTTTCAGTAAAGCGCATACCGAGATAAGGTCGAATCAAACCCTTCTTCTTCACAACGAAACCATATTTAGCCGTGATCTGTATGCCTTGGGAAGTGAGTTGCGTAAAACCTGAACCTGTTTCAGATGTACCTATAGTGGGACGAGTAATTCTTGTGTCTTTTTGTCCGTTAGCTGCAGATAATTTAATTTGAATTCCTGAGTCATCTGCATTCTAGTTCCAAACAGCAAAAAAACCAACCAGTGGTTTATTGTTGGATATCGTAATTGCATTGCCTCGCGGATTAGACTGAGAATTTTGATCAACATAAAGACCAACGCGTAACTTAGGATGCGGTCGGTATGCTCCTACTATCACACCACTAGTATCATTCAAATTACTATCAGCAGTGGATGATGTGTTTCTTGTAGAGACGGATACACAAGTATTTTTCTTATCAAATACAGCGCAGTCATAATTGAAACTATTACTCACAACGGTATTCTGTTGAGTCACTGTATTTT
>Ga0209442_1001461_pt1 | contig 13401 bp, 13 predicted proteins | sample LauGreSBDMM110DD_2_FD_187565 | JGI IMG/M metagenome (GOLD analysis project Ga0209442, IMG submission 187565) | Freshwater lake microbial communities from Lake Michigan, USA - Sp13.BD.MM110.DD (SPAdes) (version 2) | ecosystem: Environmental > Aquatic > Freshwater > Lake | place: Lake Michigan...
CAATTCCTCAATGCGCACGTTGCCCGCTTCAGTCAGATTTACCGTGCGCTGCTTTTCGTCGATCTCGAAATGCTCAGCCGTCAAAGACGGGATCAGCTTGTCCACGGCGAAATACAGATCGGACTTGTCTTCGGAAGGCCCGGAGATGATGAGCGGCGTGCGCGCCTCGTCGATCAGGATCGAGTCCACTTCGTCGACGATGGCGAAGGAATGCCCGCGCTGCACCATCTGGCCCAGTTCGTACTTCATGTTGTCGCGCAGATAATCGAAGCCGAATTCGTTGTTGGTGCCATAGGTGATGTCGGCGGCGTACGCCTCACGCCGCTGGTCGTCGTCGAGTCCGTGCACGATCACGCCCACGCTCATGCCCAGAAACTTGTAGACGCGCCCCATCCATTCCGCGTCGCGGCTGGCGAGGTAATCGTTGACGGTGATGACGTGGACGCCTTGTCCCGCGAGCGCGTTCAGGTAAGTGGCGACGGTGGCCACCAGCGTCTTGCCTTCGCCGGTGCGCATTTCTGCGATGTCGCCGGCGTGCAGCACCATGCCGCCGATCATCTGCACATCGAAATGGCGCTGGCCGAGCGCGCGGCGCGCGGCTTCGCGCACGGTGGCGAAAGCGGGCGCAAGCAGATCGTCGAGCGACTTGCCGGCGGCCAGCTCAGCCCGGAACTTGTCGGTCTGGGCGCGGATCTCGTCATCGCTCAGCTTCGCAATCTCTGGCTCAAGCGCATTAATGGCGGCCACCTTCGGCGCAAAACCCTTGAGGCGGCGGTCGTTGGAAGAGCCGAAAATCTTCTTCGCGAAAGAAGCGAGCATGAGAAACCCTTATCGCCAGGCCCGCCGCACCCGAAGATGCGCCCGCGCAAGCTGCGAACGCCAACCTCCCGGATGCAGTTGAGCTAGCGGGCGCAAGCGCCGGAAAGGAGGCGGAACGCCCCCGGAAAACCGTGTCAGAGATATGATTGAGGTCCGCCCTTGTCAATTGGAGCGCAGAGAGACTTCTCGAGCGCAGCCAGAGAGGCTTCGGCGCGCCTGAGGCATCGTAGGGGGATATTGGAAAAAATTTGACTCAACCGGGACCCTGCGGCATAAGCGGTGGGCTCAGCGCGGCTCATGCCGCGCATTTTCGTTTGCAGAACTGCACGTGGAAAGAGCATTCGCTGGTTCCAGCTGTCAAAAAGCCGGGCGTCGGGACATCCCGATAGCCTGGATGAACACGGAAAGAAAACGATGTTCGCAGTCATCAAAACCGGCGGCAAGCAATATCGCGTTGCCGCCAATGACGAGATTATAGTTATGACCCTTGCCGGGGAAGCCGGCGAGAAGATCACCTTCGCCGACGTGCTGATGCTCGCCGACGGGGACAATATTCAGGTTGGCGCTCCGATCGTAGCCGGCGCCACGGTCCTCGGCGAAATCGTCGCCCAGGCGCGCGGCCCCAAGGTCATCGCGTTCAAGAAGCGCCGCCGCAAGAATTCGAAGCGCAAGCGCGGCCATCGTCAGGATCTGACGGTTGTCCGGATCACGCAGATCTCGGCGGCCTGACCGTAAGGTCTGACGCAGCTCCCGCCGGTCCTCGAGGATCAGCGGGCTTCAATTCAACCCAGTGCGCGCGCAAGTGCGTGAATGATTACGGAGCAATATCATGGCTCACAAAAAGGCAGGCGGCTCATCCCGCAACGGCCGCGATTCTGACGGGCGCCGTCTTGGCGTCAAGAAGTTCGGCGGCGAGAAGGTCGTCAGCGGCAACATTCTTGTTCGCCAGCGCGGCACCAAATGGCACCCTGGCCAGAATGTCGGCATCGGCAAGGATCACACCTTGTTCGCCCTGACGGACGGCGTGGTTCTGTTCAAGGCTTCCAAGTTCCGGGATTCGGTCGATATCGTACCGGCCCAGAAACTGCTTGCAGCCGAATAGGCGAGGCTCATGAGCGGGCCCGCCGGCGTCAAAGCCCTGCGGACCCCTCTTCAGCGCCTTTGTTGATCGGTCCGGACGCCAAAACGTCACAGGGGAGATGCATAAGTCATCTCCCCTTTGCTTTTCTCGCCACAGCCTCCCTAATCGGGCGCCATGGTACGAAGCCGGACTGGAGACGTGATGTTCCCTGATCTGCTGCGCGACGACGTGTTTCGCCTTGAGACCGCCCGTCTGTGGCTGCGCTGGCCGCGCTCGGCCGACGTTCCGGCGCTTTTGGCGCTGGGCGGAGAACGTGAAGTGGCGGAGATGACCGCCAGCATCCCGCATCCCTACACAAAGCAGGACGCGGCTAACTGGACGTTCGCCAGCAGGGCTGGAAACGCCAACGGCGACGCCATCGTTCTGGCGTTGACGCTCAAGGATCGCCCCGGCGAGGCCATTGGCGCGATCGGCTTGCATGCGGGGCGCGGCAAGAGCGGCGGATTAAACAGGAACGCCATGCTCGGTTTTTGGCTTGGGCGCCCATATCATGGTCGCGGGCTGATGAGCGAGGCGGCGGGGTCACTGACAGACCTCGCGTTCAAACTGGGCGCCGTGGACGAAATCTACGCCCGGACGCGCGTTGAAAACGCGCCCGCCCGGCGCGTGCTTGAAAAATGCGGCTTTGCTCCTGACGGGGAAGGGCCGGTCGATCTTGCCGCACGCAACGGCGTTTTCGTCTGCGCGCGCTATCTTCTGCGGCCCGGCGCGCAACGCATGGCCGACAATGTCGCCGAAACGGCGGCTTTAGAACCATAAAGGCCCCGATTGGCGTTGCCTGACGGGCGCCGCCCGGATAGGCATTCGTTATGAAATTCCTCGACCAAGCCAAAATCTACATTCGCTCTGGCGACGGCGGCGCCGGCGCCGTCTCGTTTCGCCGCGAGAAATTCATCGAGTTCGGCGGCCCTGACGGGGGCGACGGCGGACGCGGCGGCGACATCATCGCCAGATGCGTCGATGGCCTGAACACGCTGATCGATTATCGCTATCAGCAGCATTTCAAGGCTGGCACCGGCATGCACGGCATGGGCCGCAACCGGGCTGGCGGCAAAGGCGGCACAATCGTCATGAAAGTGCCCGTCGGCACGCAGATTTTCGAGGAAGACAACGAAACCCTGATCGCCGATCTGACCGAGGTCGGGCAGGAAATCGTGATCGCACGCGGCGGCAATGGCGGCTTTGGCAATCTGCACTTCACCACGTCCGTCAATCGCTCGCCGCAGCGCGCCAATCCCGGTCAGGTCGGGGAGGAGCGCACGATCTGGCTGCGCCTGAAACTGATCGCCGATTCGGGCCTGATCGGCCTGCCCAACGCTGGCAAATCCACCTTTCTGGCCGCCGTCTCGGCCGCCAAACCCAAGATCGCCGATTACCCGTTCACCACTTTGCACCCCGGCCTTGGCGTCGTGCGGGTCGATGACCGCGAATTTGTGCTCGCCGACATTCCCGGCCTGATCGAGGGCGCCCATGAGGGGCTGGGCCTTGGCGACCGCTTTCTGGGCCATGTCGAGCGTTGTCGCGCGCTGCTGCATCTGGTCGATGCTGGAAGCGAACATGCCGGCGCGGCCTACAAGACCGTGCGCACCGAGCTTGCCGCCTATGGCAACGGCCTCGACCAGAAGCGCGAGATCGTCGCTTTGTCCAAATGCGACACCGTAGATCCCGAGACTTTGAAGAAGCAGATGGAGCGACTGAAGCGCGCCATCCGCACCGCGGGACCGACGCCGGAAGAGGGCGCCAAGCCCGCCGCCCCGATGGCGCTCTCGTCTGCGACGACCGCTGGCGTGCAGGACGTTCTGCGCGCGCTCGCCCGTCATATGGATCTGGCGCGCGCCGAGGAAGCCGCCCTGTTGCCGCCGCCCGAATCCTGGCGCCCATAAATTGCCCGGGCGCAAGAACCTGAACGCCGTAAGCATTTGAACCAAAACCCCACGAGACAGTGAAGCCGCCGTGACCATCGCGCCCTCCCTCTCCGCGTTTCGCCGCATCGTCGTCAAGGTCGGCTCGTCCCTGCTCGTCGATCAAAATCTCGGGCAGATCAAGCGCGGCTGGCTGGAGGCGCTGGCCGACGACATCGCGGACCTGCACCGCGAGGGGCGCGACGTGCTCGTCGTCTCGTCAGGCTCAATTGCGCTTGGCCGCGCGATGCTGAAACTGCCGCGCGGCCCCCTGAAGCTCGAAGACAGTCAGGCCGCCGCCGCCGTGGGCCAGATCGCGCTCGCCAGCGCCTGGGCTGAAATTCTCTCAATGCGCGGCATGATCGCGGGCCAAATTCTGGTGACGCTGAACGACACCGAGGAGCGCCGCCGCTATCTCAACGCGCGCGCCACTCTCGGGCGGTTGATGGACATGCGCGCCGTGCCGGTCATCAACGAGAACGATACGGTGGCCACAACCGAAATTCGCTACGGCGACAATGATCGTCTGGCCGCCCGCGTCGCCAGCATGGCGAGCGCCGACCTTCTGGTGCTGCTGTCGGACATCGACGGGCTGTACACCGCTCCGCCTGGCGAAGACCCCGATGCGGTTCTGATCCCCGTCGTGCCGCGCATCAGCGCGGAAATCGAAGCCATGGCTGGCGGCGCCGCTTCCGAATTGTCGCGCGGGGGCATGCGCACCAAGATCGAGGCCGCCAAGATCGCTACAGGCGGCGGCGCCCATATGGTGATCGCCGACGGACGGCTGGCCAATCCCGTGCGCAAAATTGCCGAGGGCGGGCGCTGCACGTGGTTTCTCACGCCCTCCAATCCCGTCACCGCCCGCAAGAAATGGATCTCCGGCTCGCTGGAGCCGCGCGGTACGGTGCATGTGGATTTGGGCGCCGCGCGCGCGCTCGCCAAAGGCGGCAGTCTGTTGCCCGCTGGCGTGACCCGCGTCGAGGGCGCTTTTGCGCGCGGCGATTGCGTGCTGATCCGCGATGCTGCAGGGGCCGAAATTGGCCGCGGGCTTGTGGCCTATGACGCTGGCGAGGCGGTTCAATTGGTGGGACGCAATTCGCGTGACATCGAAAGCGTGCTGGGCGCGCCGGGACGCGCGGAAATGATCCATCGCGACGACATGGCTCTGGTGGGCGAATAGCCGCCGGTCAGTCTAACCGTCTACCCGCCTTTAACTGAACCTGTTATGCTTCATATGAGCATTAGGGAAACGCCGCACATTCGAGGCCGCCGATCATGACCAGTTCGCAGGGGGCGCAAGCTGCCGCTTCTTCCGTTTCCCACATAATGGGCGAGATCGGGCGCGCCGCGCGCGCCTCCGCCCATGCGCTTGGCCTCGCCTCAAGCGACACCAAAAACCGCGCCCTTATGGCCGCCGCCGCCAGCCTGCGCGCCCATTCGCCCCAGATCATCGCCGCCAACGCGCTCGACGTCGCCGCCGCGCAAAAGGCCGGCGCCAGCAAGGCCAATCTCGACCGGCTGATGCTCGACGCCAAACGCATTGACGCCATGGCGCGCGGTATCGAGGACATTGCCGCTTTGCCCGATCCGGTCGGGCGCATTCTGGCGACTTTCGAACGCCCCAATGGCCTGAAGATTGAGCGCGTCTCGACCCCGCTGGGCGTGATCGGCGTCATCTACGAGAGCCGCCCCAATGTGACGGCGGACGCGGGCGCGTTGTGCCTGAAGGCTGGCAATGCCGTGATCCTGCGCGGCGGATCAGATTCGTTTCATTCCTCGACGCTCATCCATCAATGCCTCGTTGAGGGCTTGCGCGCCGCCAATCTGCCCGATGCCGCGATCCAGATCGTGCCCACGCGCGACCGTGCTGCGGTGGGCGAAATGCTGAAAGGCCTTGCGGGAAACCTCGACGTGATCGTGCCGCGCGGCGGCAAGAGCCTTGTGGCGCGCGTTCAGGAAGAAGCGCGCGTGCCGGTGTTCGCCCATCTTGAGGGCATCGTGCATGTGTATGTCGATGGCGAGGCCGATCTCGACATGGCCGTGAAAATCCTGCGCAACGCCAAGCTGCGGCGCACCGGCATTTGCGGCGCCGCCGAAACGCTGCTCGTCGATAAAGCCGTAGCGCGCACGCACCTTGGCCCACTGCTGAAAGTTCTGCTCGACGAGGGCTGCGAAATACGTGGCGACTCAGTTGCGCAGCAGGCGGATTCGCGGGTGGTCGCAGCGACCGAAGAGGATTGGCGCACGGAATATTTGGAGGCCATTATCTCGGCCAAAATCGTGGACGGGCTGGACGCCGCCATCGAGCATATCGAGACTTTCGGCTCGCATCACACCGATTGCATCGTCACGCAAAACGCAGAGCGCGCAGAGCGTTTTCTGCGCGAGGTTGATTCGGCCATCGTGCTGCATAACGCCTCGACGCAATTTGCCGACGGGGGCGAGTTTGGCTTTGGCGCCGAGATCGGCATCGCAACGGGTCGCATGCATGCGCGCGGACCTGTGGGGCTGGAGCAATTGACCTCGTTCAAATATCGCGTACGCGGCGCCGGACAGGTGCGGCCATAAGCGGGGATATTGAGCCGGAGGCGGCAGAGTTTGGAGCAGCCCATGGCCGGGCGTTCGTGCGATTCCCGCGCCATGCGCCGGGCATGCGGATCGGCCTGTTCGGTGGCACGTTCAATCCTCCGCACGATGGTCATCGCCTTGCCAGCCTGATCGCGCTCAAACGCCTGAAGCTCGACGCCGTTTGGTGGCTGGTGACGCCGGGCAATCCGCTGAAGGAAAACGCTGGCCTGCCGCCGCTTCATGAGCGTATTGAGGCCGCACGCGCCCTCGCCGATCATCCCAGGATCATCGTGACTGGCCTCGAGGCGCAGATCGGCACACGCTACACGTTCGATACGATTGATCATCTGACGCGCCGCTGCGCGGGCGTGCGCTTTGCGTGGATCATGGGCGCGGACAATCTCGCCAGCTTTCATCGCTGGCAGCGCTGGCGCGAGATCGCCGCGCTCACTCCAATCGCCGTGATTGATCGCCCAAGTTCGACGCTGAAAGCCGCGCATTCACGCGCGGCGCATTTTTTGTCGCGCTATCGGGTGGACGAATCAGACGCCGCGCTGCTGCTGGAGCGCGGCGCGCCGGGCTTTGTGTTCCTGCACGGACCGCGCTCAAGCCTGTCCTCAACCGAATTACGGAACAAGGGGCAAGGACTGAATCCCCGCCCCTTGGTCGAATAATCAATAAGCCTTCTTCAGCTCGCCCAGGATCGCTTCGCCCATCTGAACCGTCGATACGGTGGAATTGGCGTCGCCCTTGATGTCCGCCGTGCGAAGGCCCGACGCCAGCACGTCGGCGATGGCCTTCTCGACCTTGTCGGCGGCCTCCCCAAGCCCGAACGAATAGCGCAGGCACATGGCGAGCGAGCCGATCATCGCGATCGGATTGGCGATGCCCTTCCCGGCGATGTCGGGCGCCGACCCGTGCACGGGCTCATAGAGCGCCTTGCGCTTGCCGGTCTTCGGATTGGTCTCGCCCAATGAAGCTGAGGGCAACATGCCCAGCGATCCCGTCAGCATGGCGGCCACATCCGACAGCATGTCGCCGAACAGATTGTCGGTGACGATGACGTCAAACTGCTTGGGCCAGCGCACGAGCTGCATACCCAAAGCGTCCGCAAGCTGATGCTCCAGCTCCACGTCGGCATATTCGCGCTTGTGCAAAGCGGTGATGACTTCGTTCCAGAGCACGCCGGACTTCATGACGTTGCGCTTTTCGGACGAGGTGACTTTGTTGTTGCGCTTGCGCGCCAGCTCGAACGCCACGCGGCCGATGCGTTCGATCTCGTAGGTGTCGTAGACCTGCGTATCGATGCCGCGCTTCTGGCCATTGCCCAGATCGATGATTTCCTTGGGTTCGCCAAAATAGACGCCGCCGGTGAGCTCGCGCACGATCATGATGTCGAGGTTCTCGACGATTTCGCGCTTGAGCGAAGAGGCGTCGGCGAGCGCGGGATAGCAGATCGCGGGGCGCAGATTGGCGAACAAAGCCAAATCCTTGCGCAGGCGCAGGAGCCCGGCTTCCGGGCGCACGTCATAGGGAACGGCATCCCATTTGGGGCCGCCCACGGCGCCGAAGATCACCGCGTCGGCGGCCTGCGCCAGCGCCATGTCGCTCTCGCTGATCGCCTGGCCGTGCGCATCATAGGCGCAGCCGCCAACAAGACCCTTTTCAGTTTCAAACTGCGCGACGCCAGCTTCTCCAAGAAAGTTCGCGACCTTCTCGACTTCGCTCATCACTTCGGGGCCGATGCCGTCGCCGGGCAGCAAAAGGAGCTTGTAGGTCGCCATGGGGGATTTCCATCTTAAGGTGTGAATTTGACGCTTTTGCTAACGCTCGCGGGCGGGCTTGGCAAGGCGCAGCGGTTTTGAGTGGCGCACATAAAAAAACCGCCGACCCTGGGGCCGGCGGTTTCTGGTCTTTGCAGCCGGAGCTGACGCCTTACGAGGCGAGCAGCTGGCGGATAACGTATTGCATGATGCCGCCGTGACGGAAGTATTCGAGCTCGTCGAGCGTCATGATGCGCCCGTCCAGCGGGATCTTTTTCTTCGATCCGTCGGCGAACGTGATGAGCGCTTCCATCTTCTGGCGCGGCTTCAGGCCCTTCTCAAGACCCAGAATGGTGACCTTCTCGTCGCCCTTCATGCCAAGCGTCTGCCAGGTCGTGCCCTGCTCAAACGTCAGCGGCAGAATGCCCATGCCCACGAGATTCGAGCGATGGATTCGCTCGAAGCTCTCGGCGATGACGGCGCGAACGCCCAAAAGGCGCGTGCCCTTGGCCGCCCAGTCGCGCGAGGAGCCATTGCCGTATTCGGCGCCCGCAAAGATCACCAGCGGGGTCTCTTCAGCCGCGTATTTCATCGCGGCGTCGTAGATCGCCAGCTTCTCGCCAGAGGGATAATGGATCGTCATACCGCCTTCGAGCACCGAGCCGTCGGCGGACACGTTCATGAAGTTCTTGATGCGGATGTTGGCGAACGTGCCGCGCATCATCACTTCATGGTTGCCGCGACGCGTGCCGTACTGGTTGAAATCAGCCTCGCGCACCTGACGATCAGCCAGCCAGCGACCGGCGGGCGAGGCGAACTTGATGGAGCCGGCCGGCGAGATGTGGTCGGTCGTGATCTTGTCGCCGAACAGCGCCAGAATGCGGGCATCCTGCACGTCCTTCACGGGCGCGGGAGTGAGGCCCATGTCCTCGAAATAGGGCGGGTTCTGGACGTAGGTGGAGGCCATGTCCCACTTGTAGGTCTTGCCCGCAGGCGCCTTCACCTTGCGCCAGTTGACGTCGCCCTTGAACACGTCGGCATAGCGTTCCTTGAAGATTTTCTTGGTGACGAACTTGCCGATGAAGCCCTGAATTTCCTTCGAGGTCGGCCAGATGTCGCGCAGGTAAACTTCTTCTCCAGCCTTGTTGGTTCCAACAGGCTCCTGCGTCAGATCCTTGGTCACGGACCCAGCCAGCGCATAGGCGACGACCAGCGGCGGCGAGGCCAGATAATTGGCCTGTACGTCGGGGCTGACGCGGCCTTCGAAATTGCGGTTGCCGGAGAGAACGGAGGCGGCGATGATCCCGTTCTTGTTGATGCTGTCCGACACTTCAGTCGGCAGCGGGCCGGAATTGCCGATGCAGGTCGTGCAGCCAAAGCCCACGATGTTGAACCCGAGCTTGTCGAGGTCCTTCTGCAAGCCGGAATTGGCGAGGTACTGGCCAACCACCTGCGAGCCCGGCGCAAGCGAGGTCTTCACCCACGGCTTCACCATCAGGCCCTTGGCGACCGCCTTGCGGGCGAGCAGGCCGGCGCCGATCAGAACGCTGGGGTTTGACGTGTTGGTGCAGGAGGTGATGGCGGCGATGGCGACGTCGCCATGGCCCAGTTCATACTTCTTGCCGTCAACGGGATAGCGCTCGTCCTTTTGCGGGCCCTTGCGATATTCGGCGACCATCGCGTCGGAAAAGCCCGCTGCCACGTTCTCCAGCGCAACGCGGCCTTCGGGGCGCTTGGGGCCGGCCATTGAGGGCGTGACAATCGCCAGATCGAGTTCGAGGAGATCGGTGCAAACCGGGTCGGGCGTTGCGCGGGTGCGGAACAGGCCCTGCGCCTTGGCGTATTTCTCGGTGAGGGCGACGCGGGCCGGGGCGCGGCCAGTCATCTTCAGATAGTCGAGCGTCTCGCCGTCGACGGGGAAGAAGCCGCAGGTCGCGCCGTATTCGGGCGCCATATTGCCGATGGTGGCGCGGTCGGCGAGCGTCAGCGAATCAAGGCCGGGGCCGAAGAATTCCACGAACTTGCCGACAACGCCCTTCTTGCGCAGCATCTGCGTGACGGTGAGCACAAGGTCGGTGGCGGTGACGCCCTCCTTCAGCTTGCCGGTCATGCGGAAGCCAATAACCTCGGGAAGCAGCATCGAGAGCGGCTGGCCAAGCATGCAGGCCTCGGCCTCAATGCCGCCGACGCCCCAGCCCAGAACCGAGAGGCCGTTGACCATGGTGGTGTGCGAATCCGTGCCCACCAGCGTGTCGGGATAAGCGACCTCGACGTTGACGGGCTTGCCGCGCGCGGGCGCAAACTTTTCTTTGCGCGTCCACACCGTCTGCGCCAGATATTCGAGATTGACCTGATGGCAGATGCCGGTGCCCGGCGGCACGACGCGGAAATTGTCGAACGCGCCCTGGCCCCATTTCAGGAAGATGTAACGCTCGGCGTTGCGCTGATATTCAAGATCGACGTTCTTCTTGAGCGACTTCGACGAGCCGAACTCATCGACGATCACGGAATGGTCGATCACGAGATCGACCGGCACGAGCGGGTTGATCTTGTTGGGATCGCCGCCCAGTTTCGTCATCGCGTCGCGCATGGCGGCCAGATCGACGACAGCGGGAACGCCGGTGAAATCCTGCATCAGCACACGGGCTGGACGGAAGGCGATTTCCTTCTCGGTCTTGCCCTTGTTATTGAGCCATTTGGAAACGGCGACGATATCTTCCTTCGTGACGGTGCGTCCGTCTTCGAAACGCAGCAGGTTCTCAAGCAGAACCTTCATGGAGAACGGCAGCTTCGAAATGCCCTTGAGGCCGTTCTTCTCCGCCTGCTTCAGCGAGAAGTAATGGTAGGACTTGGTGCCGACGGTCAGTTTTTTGCGGCATTTGAAGCTGTCGAGAGAGGCCATGGTTTCGTCCCGGGGTCGTGAGAGAAATTGGAAAGACGCGCGGCTTATAGATAATTTCTGAGCCAAGGGCTACATGAAGATAGTCCTACCTTGCAATGGCCCAGCGCAAAAGCTGTCGGGAGCGCAAATACATGTCAGCGGTTCTGACCGTCCAGAATATGACGCTCGTCCGAGGCGGACGAACGCTTGTCCGGGGGCTCAATTTTGAGGTCCGCTCCGGCGACGCGCTTTTACTGACCGGAGCCAATGGAGCCGGAAAATCAACGCTTTTGCGTGCGATCGCAGGCCTTTTCACGCCCGCCTCCGGCGCCATTTCGATATCGGGCGACGATATTGAGGACGACGAAAACCCTGCGTTGCAGGCCCATTATGTAGGTCATTCCGATGCGCTGAAGGGCGCTTTGAGCGCGCGCGAAAATCTTGATTTCTGGGCTGCAGCTTTGAAGCGGCGAGGCGGGCTCGACCCGTTGCAGGCTTTGGCCGCCGTCAATCTCGCCCATGTCGCCGACCTGCCTGTGGGCTGGCTCTCAGCCGGACAGCGGCGCCGCACCGCACTGGCGCGCCTGTTCGTGGCGGAGCGCCCGCTCTGGCTGCTGGATGAGCCGACAACTGCGCTCGACGCCGCATCGCAAGCGCGCCTCGCCCAATCCATGGCCGCCCATCGCGCCAAAGGGGGTATGATTATCGCGGCCACCCACGCACCCATCGGGCTCGAAGACGCGGCTGAATTGCGGCTGGGGGCCCCCTCATGATCCGCATTTTTATCGCTCTCTACCAGCGCGATCTGCGACTGGCTGGCCGCATAGGCGGCGGCGCCTCAATGGGCGTCGTATTCTTTTTGATCCTCGTGACGATCACGCCGTTCGCCATTGGCCCGGATTTGAACCTGCTGGCGCGCATTGGCCCTGCCATTCTCTGGATCGCCGCGCTGCTGGCGACCCTGCTGGGACTCGACCGGCTGTTTCAGGCCGATCAGGAGGACGGCTCGCTTGATCTCCTGCACATGAGCGATGCGCCGCTGGAGCTGGTCGTGACCGCCAAATGCCTGGCGCACTGGACCGCGACATGTCTGCCGCTGGTGTTGGCGGCGCCTCTGTTCGGGCTGATGCTGGCGCTTGAGGGCGAGGCTCTGGCGGGGCTCTCGGCGACCCTGCTGGCGGGCACGCCGGCGCTCACCTTCCTTGGGGCCATTGGCGCGGCGCTGACCGCCAGCCTGCGCCGGGGCGGGCTCTTGATGGCGATCCTGATCCTGCCGCTGGCGATTCCGGTGCTGATTTTCGGCGTCTCGGCGGCCTCGTCGGCTGGCATGGCGACGACGCCGTTCCTGCCGCCGTTCCTGATCCTGATTGCGTTGTCGCTGGCCTCTATGGCTTTGGCGCCCTTCGCCGCCGCCGCCGCCTTGCGCTCGCTGGGGGAATGACTTTGCGCCGCATTGCCCTGACCGGAACGCTCGTCTAGCGTTGCCCGAATTCCAAAAGCGAAGGTTTGATTGATGGCGCACTGGCTGGTGAAGAGCGAACCCTCCGTCTGGTCTTGGGATCAACAAGCGGCGGCCGGCGCCAAGGGCACGCACTGGAACGGCGTGCGCAATCATCTGGCCAAAAAGCACCTGATGGCGATGCAGATCGGCGATCAGGCGTTCTTCTATCATTCCAACGAGGGCAAGGAGATCGTCGGCATCGTCGAGGTCTGCAAATTGTTCTATCCCGACCCCAGCGACGAGAGCGGCAAATTCGGCATGGTCGATTTTCGCGCCGTCAAACCGCTGAAAAGGCCAGTGACGCTGGCGGAAGTGAAAGCCAATCCCGCTCTGTCGAAAATGTCTCTGGTCACGTCCATGCGCCTGTCCGTGCAGCCGGTGACGGACGACGAATGGGCTTACGTCTGCAAACTGGGCGGGTTGTAATGGCCAACGTCAAATGGATTCCGATTTTGAGCGCCGCTTTTGCAGGCTGGATTTTCAGCGCGCTCTGGCATGCTGCGGCGGCGAGGATACAAAGCCACGCCGGGCGCCGGGCTTTCCCGGCTCTGGCGCTGGTCGTGTCGCTCATCGCGCAAGTCGTCATGGCGCTGGTGCTGGCGGGCGTGCTCGCGCACACCGCCAAGAAGGGCGTGACAATCAGCTCGGGCGCGCTGGTGGCCTCAATCTGCTGGCTTGGTTTTGTGCTCACCACCCAAGTGGCGACCCATGCCCGCGACAAAATTCGCCCCCTGCAAACGCTGGCGCAGAGCGGCCATTGGCTGGGCGTTTTGCTGGTTCAGGGCATCGCGCTGGGCGCCCTTTTATAATCAGCCGATCAGGTCGAT
>Ga0209442_1001464_pt1 | contig 13377 bp, 14 predicted proteins | sample LauGreSBDMM110DD_2_FD_187565 | JGI IMG/M metagenome (GOLD analysis project Ga0209442, IMG submission 187565) | Freshwater lake microbial communities from Lake Michigan, USA - Sp13.BD.MM110.DD (SPAdes) (version 2) | ecosystem: Environmental > Aquatic > Freshwater > Lake | place: Lake Michigan...
TCGAGAGATACATCATCGAGTTAAGAATAATTTGCAGACCGTATCTGCATTACTGCGATTGCAGTCACGTCGTATAGAAGATCCTGCAGCAAGTGCTGCTTTAAATGAAGCCGTTCGCCGAATCGCATCAATTGCACTTGTGCACGAGACTTTATCCAGCAGCACTGAGGCTTCGGTCGCTTTCGATGATGTACTAGATCGACTCGTCGCGCACGCTCTCGAATTAAGTCCCAGAATGGGGGAGTTAACGATCGCTCGGTCCGGAGTTCTGGGATCACTCGATCCACGAATAGCTACCCCGCTCTCACTTGTTGTTACAGAGTTGATTCATAACGCACTTGAACACGGTTTAGCTGAATCAGGCGCAAATTTAACTGTTGAGGTTTCACGATTTGAAGATTCTGTGCAGATAGTAATTTTTGATGATGGTGTTGGTTTGCCAGATGGATTTACTATCTTGGAATCTGCAAACCTCGGACTACAGATTGTGCGAACCCTAACTGAGAACGAGTTAAAGGGAACAATTAATTTGGTTAGAACTTCCCGCGGGACTGAAGCACAATTAAACTTTCCAATATAATTTAAAAAACGTTTAAGAAATTAGTTTGAGTTATTCTGTTCCATCAAACGGGCGCGATTACGTGCGGCACGACGCTTGAGAGCACGACGCTCATCTTCTGAAAGCCCGCCCCATACTCCAGCATCTTGTCCACTTTCTAGCGCCCAAGAAAGACAGGGATCTTTTACGATGCAGCGATTACAGACTTTCTTCGCTTCCTCGATTTGAGTAAGCGCTGGTCCAGTGTTACCGACGGGAAAGAAGAGCTCAGGATCTTCATCGCGGCAGGCTGATTGATGTCGCCAATCCATGACTGAACTCCTTAATAAATATAACGCGGCAAAAATCAAAGAAACGCAACTAGGTGCGTAGGAACACAATTCTCCCTGCTAAGAACAATATAAACAAGGATGTAACGGGCAAGATTTCGAATTAAATGGGTGATTTGCGTCGCGTGCCCCCGACAGGATTCGAACCTGTGCACCCGCCTCCGGAGGGCGGTGCTCTATCCCCTGAGCTACGGGGGCGCAGGTATGGGAGAAGGCTATCTAATCTTTCATTCTTGACCGAGCGTAAAGAGCAAACTCCTGAAAGAATGCGCGCTATGACAACTTCAACTGCTTACTTTGCAACTGGTTGCTTCTGGGGCGCTGAGCGACGCTTCTGGAATCTAGCAGGAGTGGTGAATACGAGCGTTGGATATATGGGCGGTTCTACCCAGAACCCAAATTATGAGCAAGTTTGTACAGGTCGCACCGGGCATGCCGAAATGGTGCAAGTGGATTTTGATTCCAATGCAATTTCATATCAGCGATTGCTGGAAGAATTTTGGACGATGCATGATCCGACCTCGCTAAATGCTCAAGGTGGGGATATCGGTACGCAATATCGCAGTTCGATTTATACAACCACAGCCGAACAGATGGAGCAAGCGCTCGCTTCTTGTGAAAGTTATCAGCGCGCACTCTCTGAATTAGGTATCGGTGAAATTGTCACAGAAATCTTGAGCGCTGAAGGAGTCACTTATTTTGCTGCTGAGGAGTATCACCAAAAGTATTTAGCGAAAAACCCAAACGGCTATGACTGCCATTCCAGTACTGGCGTTGCTTATCCGCAGGAGAAGTCAAATTCGGTGGCCAAATGAGCAAGGAAAAGATAGAGATAAGTGAAGAAGAGTTAAAAGCGAAGTTAGATCCGCTTTCATATGAAGTTCTGCGCAATGGCGCAACTGAGCGACCATTTACTGGTGAATATACCGATTCTGAAACGGTCGGAATCTATCGCTGCAAAGCCTGCAACTCTGAACTCTTCCGCTCGGAGACTAAATTTCATTCTGGATGCGGCTGGCCATCTTTTTACGCACCGACCGCAGATGATGCAGTTACGCTAATTGAAGATCGATCACTTGCTCCACGAATTCGCACAGAAGTTCGTTGCGCCAGTTGCGACTCGCACTTAGGGCACGTCTTTGAAGGCGAAGGTTTTGATGTACCAACCGATCAACGTTGGTGCATAAATTCAGTCTCAATGATCTTAGAAGCCAAATAATTTTTTAGCCCTTTTGCCGCCTTGCAAGTTACATACCCAATGGCGTAGTTTTGCACCCACTTGCAGGTTTTTTGCAGTCACTTGCAGGTTCTAGGGATCAGAGAAAGAGCAGAGCAAATGGCAGGAATCAAGGAAGTTGCGCAAGAGGCAGGTGTATCTACTGCAACTGTTTCGCGCGCCTTGCGCGGCTTCCAACATGTCAATGATGAAACACGCGCCAAGATTATGGCTGCTGCAGAAAAACTCAACTACCCAATCGCTCCAGTCCAGAGCAAAGGCGCACTAGGTCGAACAAATAGCATCGGAGTTGTAGCCCCATATATTTCGCGTTGGTATTTCGCCCAAGTTATCAGCGGTGCCGAGCAAGCTTTACGTGAAGCCGGGTTTGATCTACTTCTATATAACTTTAGTCAGATGAAGGGGCGCGAGCGTCTCTTTCAACACCAACACTTAAAGGGTCGCGTTGATGCGTTGATCGTGATCAGTTTGCCGCCAACTGAGGAAGAGTTCGACTCAATGCTCAATCTCGGCGTGCCAGTATCGCTGGTGGGAATGCATCACGACGGCTGTTCCAGCGTTGCTATAGATGATGTTGCTGCAACACGCACTGCCACACAGCATTTAGTAAATCAAGGCCATAAGAAAATCGGCTTGATGTCGGGACGTCCCGATGACCCATTTAATTTCAGCGTTCCGCAAGATCGCCGTAAAGGATTTATGCAAGTACTCGCCGAAAGTGGTTTGGAATGGGATCCATCCCGCGAAGTGCATGGTGACTTCACAATGAACACAGCATCTCGCGCAATGGATGATCTACTCGCACGGCCAAATCGCCCCACCGCTATTTTCTGCGAATCTGATGAGATGGCATTTGGCGCAATGCAAGCTGCGCGCCGCCATGGATTAAATGTTCCAGATGACATTTCAATTGTTGGATTTGATGGACATGAAATGGCTGAGTATTCAGATCTCACAACAATTGAACAACCCACACTATTAATGGGTGAGATGGCGGCTTGGTCAATTATGGAGAGACTTCGAAAGCCAAGTGCTGCCCCTAAATCAATCATTCTGCCTACGACTCTAGTTGTACGTAACTCAACGCGTCGCCTTTCGCCAAACGAGGCATGAATGGCTCTCGATAAAAATTACGATGCGATAATCGTTGGCGGCGGCCACAACGGCTTAGTTGCCGCTTCCTATATGGCTCGTGCGGGAAAAAAAGTTGTACTTTTAGAAGCAGAAGCTGAGCTCGGCGGAGCAACGACGAGCGTGCGCCCATTCCCAGAATTTGATGCGCGTCTATCTCGCTATTCATACCTGGTTTCGCTCTTGCCGGACCAAATCGTTGCCGACCTAGGAATAAATTTCAAAACTCTGGAACGCGCGATTGCTTCATACACGCCATATTCAAAGAAGGGTAGTGGCACAGATGGTGGTCTCCTTATCTCGCAGAACTGGGATGAGCGCACATTGCAAAGTTTTCAAGAGTTAACCGGATCAAATGCAGAAGGCACTGCCTGGCAGCACTTTTACGGTGAGATAGCCGAACTCGCCAGAAGAATCGCTCCGTCTATGTTGCAACCTCTAAAGTCTGCGGAAAAATTAAAAGAAGAAATAGGTTTGCCGCGTACTTGGAGCTATTTAATGGAGCGACCAATCGGAGAAGTTATCCGAGAACGCTTTAGTGATGACCTAGTCCGGGGAGTAGTACTGACAGATGGCCTAATCGGTACATTTGTATCAGCCGATGATTTACAAGCAAACCGCTGTTTTCTTTATCACTTAATTGGAAACGGCACCGGACAATGGCGGGTTCCACAAGGCGGTATGGGTGCGTTAGTAGATGAGTTAAAGCGAGTTGCGCTAGCCGCAGGTGTTGAGATTTTAATTAAATCACGCGTATCTGAAATAGAAAGCGATGCCAGTGGAGTATCTGTGAAGACGAGTAACGGTGAGAAATTCGTGGCTCGCGATTTACTGTTTGCGGGTGCACCTCAAACTTTGGCACAGATTCGCGGAGAGAGTAAACCAAAATCTCTTGAAGGATCGCAGATGAAGATAAATATGTTGTTATCTCGCTTACCAAGACTCAAATCTGGAGTTGATCCACGATTAGCTTTTGCCGGAACCTTCCATGTAAATGAGAGTTATTCCCAGTTAGAATCGGCATACCAAAGAGCTAAATCAGGGAGTATTCCGAGTGATTTACCTCTTGAGTTGTACTGCCACACTTTGACCGATCCAACTATTCTCTCGCCAGAGCTGAACGCTAAGGGTTATCAAACACTGACGCTATTTGGTATACATACTCCTGCAGCGCTATTTGATAAATCTCCAGAAGTTGCAAAAGCTGATGCCAAGAAGGCGGCGATCGAAAGTTTAAATCAGTATTTAACTGATCCGATCGAATCCGTTTTGGCGGTATGCCAAGATGGGTCACTCGCTATTGAAGCAAAATCTCCCTTAGATCTGGAGAGCGATATCGGCCTACCGCGCGGCAATATTTTCCATCGCGATCTTGATTTCCCCTTCATTGATAGTTCAGACGTAGATTTAACTTGGGGATCAGAGACGAGTGAGAAACATATCTTTCTTGCGGGCGCAGGTTCACGACGAGGTGGTGGGGTTAGCGGAATTGCCGGGCATAATGCGGCGATGGCAGCACTCGCCAACGATTAGGCTTAGGCCATGGATTCTAAGCAACCACAACTGCGCCCTGAGACTATTGCGATCACTGCAGGTCGTCCAGAAGTTGGCGCAGATAGCGCGCTAAATCCACCGATCTCACTGAACTCAACATATGTCGCAGGTGGTCCGATTGGGTACGGTCGTTACGGAAATGAAACTTGGACTGCATTGGAAGTTGCCATCTCTGCACTCGAAGGTGGCAAAACTCTTTCTTACTCATCAGGAATGGCAGCTATAAGTGCAGTGTTTTCTGCTCTTCCCGTCGGAGCCAAAGTTGTTGCCTCCGATCAAGGTTATTCGGGGATTATGACTTTGCTTAGAACACAAACTGCGACAAAGAAAATTAACGCTAAATTAGTGACAATTACAGATACAGCTGAGGTGATTGCAGCGCTAGATGGCGCGGATTTGTTATGGCTCGAGTCACCGACTAATCCCTCACTCGATATCGCAGATTTACCAACGCTTATCAAGGAAGCGAAGTCACGAAACATTCTCGTTACGGTAGATAACACATTTGCCACCGCGCTAATCCAGCAACCCCTTGCAATGGGAGCAGATATCGTAATGAATTCAGTCAGCAAGTATTTAGCGGGTCACAGTGATGTGCTCCTCGGTTCACTTTCAACAAATGATTCACTGCAGTACAAAGCGCTGGACGAAGCTCGTAAATTTAATGGTTCAATCCCTGGACCATTTGAAGCTTGGCTGGCACTACGTGGAATCCGTACCTTCCCATTGCGTTTTCAGCGCGCCAGTGAGAATGCGTTAGAAATTGCTAAACGACTAAGCCAACACCCGCTAGTTACTCGAGTGCGTTATCCCGGTCTCCCAACAGACTCACAACATGCCAAGGCGAAGGCGTTCATGAAGGGTTTTGGAGCGATCGTCTCCTTTGAGTATGCCGGAGACACTGCAGCAACAGATAAAGTTTGTGAATCTTCAAAGATTGTTACCTATTCAACCAGTCTCGGTGGCGTAGAATCGCTCTGGGAACGCCGTCGCCGCTGGCCGCTTGAAAGCGCCAGTGTTCCGGAATCGCTAATTCGACTTTCGGTCGGGTGTGAAGATGTTGATGATCTTTGGGCGGATATCGATGCGGCGTTGCTTGCTGCCAAATAGTGAAATATTTTCTTAGAAGCGGTATTTTTCTCCTATGAAGTTAATCCGCCGCCTCCTTGCAGTCGTTGCGCTGCTTGCTGTGGCTTTCCAAGCGGTTGTAAGTTTCCTGTCCTGGGCACAGCGTCAAGATGATGCGCCTGCAGATGCCTGGATCGATGAAGACGAAGATGAACTTGAGGATGCCTAGGTGTCACAAGAAGGTTACATACCCGGCACTTGTAATTTAGGAGCTGGTGAAGTTAGTCGCCGTCGAATGGTTGCGGCAATTGGTTTTGTTCTTTCACTCTCTGCGTTTACCGCACTTGTAACTACCAACGCTTCACGAGAAACTCGATTCGGAATATTTATTCCCTTATTTGTTATGACTATTGGTTGGGTGCAATCTCGAAAGAAGTTCTGCCTCGCCTATGGCTTTACCGGCACATTTAACTTTGGAAAAATGGGAGAGATTTCCCGCGTTGCAGATCCTGCAGATAGAGCAGCAGATCGCCGAACTGCTCTGCTCATTTTTGGTCAGAGCGCTCTCTATGCGGCAGCACTAACTCTGCTCGTAGTGTTGCTACCTATTTAACGAATAGCTACCCAGGCAGCACTCGCCGCAGGCAAATTTAATGATCCATTTGCCAAAACAATCTCAGGGCTAGATCCCAGTACCAAAGTGCCTGCAGTTGGAATCTCTAACGCAGTTGTCGCGGTATTTAAATAGATAGCGAACTCTCCACGCACGAACGAGATGAGCCCAGTTTCGCCGCGGTCAATCCACTTAATTTCACCTGATCCCGCTAAATTCTTCTTACGAATTTTCAATGCACTGCGATAGAGATTTAAGGTGCTCGCTGGATCAGCGATCTGAGCAGAGACAGAAAACTCTCGCCATTCATTGGGAATAGGCAACCAAGGTGAACCGGAAGTGAAGCCGAATGGAGTTTGATCCCCGCTCCAAGGCATCGGCACGCGCGCACCGTCGCGACCTTTTTGCACACCTTTGGTTCTAAAGAAAGATGGATCTTGGCGGTCGCTATCTGCCAATTCTGCGTCGGGTAATCCAAGTTCTTGGCCGTTATATATGTAGCAAGATCCTGGCAAAGCAAAAACAAATAGGGCAAGTGCGCGAGAAGCTTTCGCGCCGTGGCGCGAAGCAACACGAGGGGTATCGTGATTACTCAAAGCCCAAGTTGCTGGGGCATTTACCTGTCGCAACATTTCAAGGGTGCTATTGATGCATTCGAAGAGAAAAGCAGCATCAAATGGTGCGACCAGCAGATCAAAGTTAAAGACCTGTTGCAACTCATCGCTTCGGACGTAACGCATCGCTCGCACCGGGGGATGGACCCAAGCTTCGGCAACGGCCATGATGTCCCGATTGTAAGAATCAAAGACTTTTCGCCAATTGCGATAAACATCGTGCACGCCATCTCGATCAAAGAATGGAGCGCTCGCCAAAAGTTCGCCGCGCTTCTCAGCCGACATTTGAGCATCTAATCGCAAGGCATCGCTTAAGCCTTGTGGGTCGTGGTGGTCGACCAAGATATTTTCTTTCGCCAATCCGTGAGCTACATCTATACGAAAACCATCGACACCTAGATCAAGCCAGAACCGCAGGGTCTTCTCAAAATCACTCGCCACATCTTCGTTCTCCCAATTCAAATCTGGCTGGGAAGAATCAAATAGGTGAAGGTAATACTGGGCAGTTCCATCCGAATTTTTTATCTGCGTCCAAGCAGGCCCACCGAATAAAGAGATCCAGTTATTTGGAGCAGTTCCATCTGGTTTAGCATCGTAAAAATGGAAGCGCTCACGCTCAGGGGATCCAGATTTAGCAGAGATCGCATCTTTAAACCAAAGATGCTGATCTGAGAAATGATTCGGTACAACGTCTACTAAAACTCGTAAGCCCAACTGATGTGCACGATTGATCATCGTGCGGGCATCTTCTAAATTTCCGAATCGTGGGTCAACATCTCGAGGATCGGCAACGTCGTATCCGCCATCTTTATTGGGAGAGGTATAGAACGGGCTAAGCCAGATGGCATCAGCGCCAAGTGCCTGCACGTGTTCTAAATGGGATGTGACACCTGGAAGGTCACCTTCCCCATCACCATTGCTATCGAAAAAAGAGCGCGGATAAATCTGATAGATCACAGATTCTGACCACCATGGCTCTTCTGAAATCATGGTTTGACGATAGATGAGGCGATGGTGCGCTTCAAATGCAAGTAAATGCAACTGGGCGCATCGTTATATCTCTTTTATAACAATTAGCTAATTTTTAGGAGCAGGTGGCTTCTCTGTTTTTGGGCTCTTATTTTTTGCAGCACTTGGCATTTTCCCGGGTTGAGTTGGAGGCAACGGCGGTGAACCTAAAGCTTCAATTGCAGAATCCCGATCCAGCGTGGCGTCAATAACTGCGTTCTGTCGCGCATTCATACTTTGTCGCTTTTGAATTTGAGTTTGGTTAGTCAACTTAGCTGAGCGGGCATCCGATAGAGCTTTATCAATGGCTTCTTTGTAAATTCGATTTATTTCACGTCGCTGATCTTCATAAATTTTAAAGTCTTTACGAAATTGATCAAATGCGATCTTGTAGGCGGCTTTCAAATCAACGTTTTTTTGGCTTTTTGAATCAGGCGTCTTATTGTCAGCGAAGGCAGAAGAATTAGAAATTAAAGGTGCAAAGACAAGCACTGTAGTAACAATAGCGATTCGACTAATTCGCACTTTGACCCCCTATTCCTTGGATAAAGTATCTGCCAAGACTTTGTGAAAGTTCGGTGAAAACACCTTACCTCCACACATTCTTACCCTGTTCCTTGGCTATTTAAGCGCAGGCATGCGAGGCTAGTGCCATGGCCGAACTAATTCTTGTCGTCGATGACGAAGCCGGAGTTCGTGAACTATTGGGGGATGCGCTGCGCATCGCCGGCTTTGAAACGGCAACCGCCCAAGACGGAATGTCTGCCTTAACGGCAATTCGCAATAAAAAACCAGATTTGCTGATCATAGATATAAATATGCCGTTGATGGATGGATTTGAATTAGTTGAAAGACTTCGCTCGATGGGCGATAACACCCCCGCGCTTATGTTGAGCGCTCGAGCGGACCGAGTCGATGTAACGCGAGGCTTGACCCTCGGAGCAGATGACTATGTAACAAAACCCTTTGGTCTAGAAGAACTTTTATTAAGAGTTAAAGCCATTCTTAGGCGTTCGCAAATATCCGAAAACATATCTAATGAATTGCGCTGCGGACCTATTCTTGTAATCGAATCTAGCCACACTGTTAAGTTTAATGAAGAGATAATTGATCTATCGCCCACCGAATTTAGACTTCTGCAAGTCTTAGTCGAGAACAAGAATCGAGTTCTGAGTAAGAGCCTACTTCTGGATGAAGTCTGGGGCATTACTTTTGAATCTGAAAGTACAGTTGCGGACACATATATTTCATACCTTCGAAAGAAACTACATAAGGAAGGCTTTGAAGGAATCAAGACGGTTCGTGGCGTTGGCTTCGTAATTCAGGAGCCAAAGTAATTATGGGGAGATCTAGTAGTAAGTATGCAGCGATCTCAATTTTTGTCACAACTATTCTTTCGGGTGTAATTGGTGGCTTTGCAACCATCGATGCCAGAAACTTTGACTTACAGCAAATTGACCAATCCATAAACTTAGTAGCCGAACGAGTTAATTCTTATCCAGCAGAGGCGATAAGCGCTGCGATTTTCACCATTGATGAAGAGAGCCTGGATCTTACTTTGGCGCTGATAACGAAAGAGGGAGATGAAACGGTTATCAATGAGTCTGACTTAATTTATCCTGGGATCAACTCAATGGCATTGGTTAAGAAAGCGCTCTTGACCCCGATTTCTGTCGAGGCAACAAACCCATTTCGGCTCAGAACGATAGAAATAGCAGGCGGTGACTATCTAATGGTCGCTGCAGATTTGCGTAAATTAGATACTAATTTGAAATCCAATTTAAGAAATCTAGTTGGCTTCACAATCGTAGCTAACGCCCTCGCAATCTTCATATCAATTCTCTTGCTGCGTCGCCATAATCGCGGCTTGGATGCACAAGCGTTGGAGAGAATGCAGAGATTCTTAGGTGATGCATCCCATGAACTTCGTACACCGCTTACTGTAATCAAGGGCTATAGCGAGATGCTCAGCAAAGGCCAGATGAGCGATGTGGTTGATAGGGCGCGGGCGTATTCTCGAGTAAATACCGAGATAGAACGCATGGAGAATTTGATCCACGACTTGCTCTTACTCGCCGAACTTGGTGAGAGTCGACCACCCACATTCGAAGAGATTGATATCACTGAATTGGCGCAAGCTCATATTAATGACTTTGAACTTTTCAACAAGGGACGCAAAATCAATATCTTGTTAGAAGAGAATTGTGACCTGAAGGGCTCGCGTGAGCATTTAAATCGATTAATTCAAAACTGTTTATCAAATATTGTTCGGCACACACCAGCCGATGCGCCTGTATCAATAACGCTAAAAAGCAAAGGCAAGAGAGTGAATTTGATTATTGAAGACGGTGGCCCTGGCCTGCCGGAGAGCGCTTACCGAAGCGATATCGCGGCAATGAATAGATTTGATCCATCACGCTCACGCGATAGTGGTGGTTCAGGCCTTGGCATGAGCATCATGGCGGCGATTGTTCAAGAACATAACGGCAAACTTGAACTGCGTAAGAGCGATTTAGGCGGCCTTGCTGTCATCGTTGATTTACCGAAGTAATGGATTTCTTTTGGCAAGCGTGTGAAAATCTAAGGTATTTTTAGTACATGGATTCGACCCTGGCTATTGTAATTGCGGAAGTTATCGCGGGCTTGGAGAAGCCAAATGAATTTGTTCGCTTAGTCTTATCTGGCCGTCGGCGCAATATGCAGACCCCAACTGAGCGAGTCGATGTAAAGCCGGTATTGATAAAGGGTGAGATCAAGTACCAACTTTCGCAGAGCGATGGACGCGCAATGACGACTAAAAATTTTATTCCTACAGAATTTCTTGCCTTAAATCTCTTGGAAGCGGGTTTTGCAAATATTTTGCTAGAGATGAGGAAAGGCTCAATTTCTATTCGTATAACTAAGAAAGGTGAGGCGTTAATTCACAGAACTGATGACACATTTGAAGTCGATCTTTCACATGACCGCGCCAAATCAAGGCTGCTTGATCCAAGTGATCCATTTTTAATTGAGGTTGGGATCTCGGATAAGTCCGGCAAAGTTAAAGTTGGCAAGAACGATAAGTATTTGCAGGTGGAAGAATTCTTAAGGCTTTTGGTACCTTCTCTAGATTCGGCAATTGCTGCTGGTCATATAAGTAATCCAACTGCGGCAGCGCCGTTATCGATTGTAGATTTAGGTTGTGGGCATGCCTATTTAACATTTGCCGCGCACCAATATTTAGCGTCACAAGGTATTCCCGTGACGGTGGTCGGGATAGATGTGCGAGAGAGCGCTCGGCTGCGCAATAATCAGATCGCTGAAAAGTTAGGGATCTCAAAGAGCATCACCTTCTTTGCCGAAGAAATTTCACAAACCACTTTAAAGTCTGCCGATGTGGTAATTGCACTGCACGCTTGCGATACAGCAACAGATGATGCAATCGCTTGGGCGGTAAGTGCTGATGCCAAATTGGCGCTAATTGCACCTTGTTGCCATCACGATATTCAAGCCCAGATGAACGAGATCCCAGAACCTTGGCAGATCATCTCTCGTAATGGAATTATGAAAGAGCGGCTCGGTGATTTGATCACCGACGCCCTGCGCATGCAAATCATGAAGTTAAAGGGGTATCGCGTAGAAGCTATTGAATTTATCGGGGGAGAGCACACGCCTCGCAACTTGATGATTCGTGCAGTCAAGACTGGTGCCACCGCCGATAGTGCTGAGAAGTCACGTTATGACGCGATGATCGCGCTCTGGAAAGTAAAGCCTGCACTAGCAACCCTGCTCAGCCGTTAGACTTACACACATGTCTAAAGTGCTCGCATCTCTTCCTGTCGGAGAAAAGGTAGGTATCGCTTTCTCTGGTGGCCTAGATACTTCAGTGGCCGTTGCTTGGATGCGCGAAAAAGGTGCGATCCCTTGCACTTACACCGCAGACCTTGGTCAATACGATGAGTCGGATATCGATTCAGTTCCGGTACGTGCCAAAGAATATGGCGCAGAGATTTCTCGCTTAGTTGATTGCAAGGCTTCACTTGTAGAAGAAGGTTTAGCAGCAATTGCTTGCGGCGCATTTCATATTCGTTCTGGTGGAAAGCAATATTTCAATACCACGCCACTTGGACGCGCGGTTACTGGCACATTGTTAGTACGTGCAATGTTGCAGGATAAAGTTGAAATTTGGGGCGATGGATCAACCTATAAAGGCAATGATATAGAGCGCTTTTATCGTTACGGATTACTTGCTAATCCAAATTTACGTATTTACAAGCCGTGGCTAGATGCAGACTTTGTTCGCGAACTTGGTGGACGCAAAGAAATGTCCGAGTGGTTGGTTTCTCACAATTTCCCTTACCGCGATAGCGTGGAAAAGGCATATTCGACAGATGCCAATATTTTAGGCGCAACTCACGAAGCAAAAGATCTTGAGAATCTTGATGCTTCAATTGAAATCGTCAATCCGATTATGGGAGTGAAGTTCTGGGATTCATCAGTATCGATTCCGAGTGAAGATGTGAAGATCCAGTTCGTGCAAGGCCGTCCAGTTGCAATAAACGGCAAAGATTTCAGCGATGTGGTTGCGCTTATGCAAGCAGCAAATGAAATTGGCGGTCGCCACGGACTTGGAATGGCCGATCAAATCGAGAATCGAATCATTGAAGCAAAGAGTCGGGGAATTTATGAAGCTCCAGGTATGGCCTTGCTATTTATTGCATACGAGCGTTTGTTAAGTGCGATCCACAACGAAGACACCATTGCTAATTATCACGCAGAAGGTCGTCGCTTAGGACGTTTGCTTTACGAAGGCCGCTGGCTAGACCCACAGTCTCTGATGTTGCGCGAATCATTGCAACGTTGGGTGGCCTCTGCTGTAACAGGTGAAGTAACAATTCGTCTGCGCCGCGGAGATGACTTCTCAATAATTAATACAACTGGCCCAGCCCTGAGTTACCACCCAGAAAAACTTTCTATGGAACGTACTGAAAATGCCGCGTTTGGACCGGTTGATCGAATCGGGCAGTTGACGATGCGCAACCTAGATATCGCAGATACCCGCGCAAAGTTAGAGTTGTATCGTGATCAAGGCCAATTAGGCAGTGGTGAATTTAAATTAATCCGTGAAATTGGTGAAGGAGAAAAGAAGTAATGAAACGCAGTCTTGCTGGAATATTGGCTTTTTCGTTGGTACTACTAACTGGATGTGGAGATAAAGAAGTGAGCGCAACTGCAGATAATTTGCCTACAGTCACAACCAATATGGGTGAAGCTCCAACAATTGG
>Ga0209442_1001465_pt1 | contig 13376 bp, 10 predicted proteins | sample LauGreSBDMM110DD_2_FD_187565 | JGI IMG/M metagenome (GOLD analysis project Ga0209442, IMG submission 187565) | Freshwater lake microbial communities from Lake Michigan, USA - Sp13.BD.MM110.DD (SPAdes) (version 2) | ecosystem: Environmental > Aquatic > Freshwater > Lake | place: Lake Michigan...
GTGGCACCAAATCCACCAGAGGGCAACCATTTTTCGCCATGGTGTTCAACCCGGTAACCCTGGTCTTGCCGGTATGCCTGATCAAAACCATGAACCACTTCGGCCACACCCACGGGCCCATGCACCGGCAAAGGCTTGGCATGCCCACCTTGTAACCAGCGTTGCAGCATCAACTCGCCCAAACCACCGATGTGATCGGAATGGAAATGGGTCAGGAACACGGCTTCGATGTCACCCAACCAAAAGCCCATGCGCCCAATTTGACGGGCACTCGAGGTTCCTGTGTCAAACACCAAGAGGCGCTTGCCCGCCACCACCAAAGTGCAAGGGCCAGAGCGTAAGTCGTCGGGAAAGGGGGAGCCCGCACCGCACAAACCCACATGCAAACCATCGGGCAAGTCGCGGATGGCATTGGCATTCATTTTGTGGGTGGCCACGCGTCTGGCCACCTCCAGAGCTATGGGGCCTTGGAACCACCACAACGCGACAGCACTGATTCCTACCAACAGCAATAGCCAAGTGACAAGCGGGCGTTTGAACATGGTTGATCCAGTCTCCAGTGGCCCCTGTCAGGTCAACCCAACGAACAAGGGTCGAAACAGACAAAAGCTGGCAAAGTCTTAAAAGTATAGCGCAACAATACACATGTGTATTGTTGTGTCAACGCCCCCCTGTTTCACGGGGTTTGGCAAACAAGCGCGCCACACACCCCATGCTGCACCAATACAAATCGCGCCCCCAACCCACGCTGGGGAACACCACCCCTTGCATCAACCCCCCGATGCGTTGGCGCGCCTTTTCTGCGCCGGTCGCGATGTCCAACACCACCACTTCCTCACCCCAGCGGCGGTGGTCGTTAACCACCAATTCGCCAGTTTTCGGATACAACAACATGTGGCTGGCACAGCCCCATTGGTTTTTGGCCCACAAGGGCGTGAGATCTTGCCCGTTTTGCCCCATGCGCCATGCGCGCAAGCAGGCATTGGCGGAGTCAAAGCCCACCACCAAGCGGCGTGACACATCCACCAAAGGCGGATTGGTCACGCTGCCCCCAGGCAAACCACACACCTCGGTGGCCTGGTATTCATGGGCATCGGTCAGAGAAACCCGCAGGAGGCGATTGGGCGTTGGAACAACGCCCGCGCCGCGCATGGTGTAGCGGTAGCGGTGCAGTCCGTTGTCCATGAACCAAGCATCATCTTCGGCCAGCACCATGTCCCAACCAAAGCTTTGGGGGCCATGGCCGATGTAGTTCCACTGCCAATCGGGATCGACTTGCAATGCGTTGAGCGCCGGATCCCAGTGGTAGCGCCACACCGTGGTGAGGCCCACCACGTACACCGTGTTGCCCCGCGCACTCAAACGCGCCACAGAAGGCTCGGGCAGCTGCACATCGGGTGCCACGGCTTGCAAGGTGTCGGCGTCCAGCACTCGGATGTGTGCAACGGTTTTTTGCGACAGGTTTTTGGTCACGATCAAACCGTTGTCCAACACCACAAAGGAGTTGTAAGGCTCATCCACGGGCAAACGGGCCTGTGCCAAAGGTTGGCAATGCCGATCCAAGCGATGGATGTAGCGCCCATACACCACATACAAAAACCCATTGCGGTGCAGCGCCATGCCCCCCGGCCACATGGGTCCACCCGCCAGCCGCGGTGAGGCCGCGATGGTGCGCAAGCTCAATGGGTCAATGCGCTCCACACAGGCCGTGGTGGGCAGCCCCAGTTGGGCACGCAACACCGAATGGGTGAGTAAAAAAACCTCACCCGGCGCACCCAAAACAACCATGGTGGACACACAGGTCCGGCGCACCACAGCGCCCAGGCCTTCGGCATCGGTCAAACCCAAAGTGGCCTGCAGCGGCGCTGTTTGCAAGCGCTGTGGCCCACCATCCTCTGCTGGCCAGGGGCTTGGAAAGTAACCGGCATTCATGCCCGGTGCAAACGCTGGCGCCTGCGCCAATACCACCCAACCAAAACCACAACCAGAAAGGCCAATACCGGCCACTTCAGTCGATCGACATACACATTGAAAAAAGCATTCACCTGCACTTGCCACATGGGCTCGTAGCCTTCGGGCATGGGCAAGACGCCATTGGCCTGGGCATAGGCGGCGTATTGCGCTTGCATCTGCACAAATGCTTCGGGCATGCGGTCTTTCAAGTCTTGGGTCTCGCCCGGGTCGTTGACGATGTCGTACAAATGCCATTGACCATCCCCGATCGGTGGGATGTTTTTGATCAACTTCAAATCGCCTTTGAACAAGGCTTGGTTGCCCGACAACTCGTAGCCAATCGGTTCATCCACAGGGTAAACGCGCTCGCTGTGCCCATACAGCACAGGCAAAAGGCTGCGACCGGTCATGGGCTCGATGCTCTGGCCTTGGTATTGGGTGCCGGGTTGTGGCACCCCGGCCAAAGCCAACAAGGTGGGTGCCACATCATTGACATGGCTAAAGGACGGGTGAATGCGGTTGCGCTGCATGCCCGGCACGCCTGAGACGATCATGGGAACGCGGATGCCACCCTCGCCGGAATAAAACTTGTAGGTGCTCAAAGGCGAGGCCACGGCGCTGGCCCAACTCGGCCCAATCACCGTGTAGGCCCCCTTGGCACCGAGCTGATCGATACCGCGCTGGTATTGCCAGTCCAGCCACAAGCGACCGCTGAGCAAGGCGTACGGGTCGGAGGCCTCGGCACCGTTGTCAGACAAAAACACAAACACGGTGTTGTCGTATTGCCCGGTTTGTTTCAGGTGTTCAACAAATCGCCCAATGTGATGGTCCATGGCCTCGGCCATCGCGGCATAAACCTCCATCTTGCGTTCTTCGTAGGCTTTTTGTTCGGCGCTCAAACTGTCCCAGCGCAAGGTGGTGGCCATCTCGACCATCTTGCTGTGGGGTGGCACCACACCCAGCGCCATGGCTTTTTGGTGGCGCTCTTGGCGCAGCACCGACCACCCAGCTCGGTAACGCCCCTTGTATTTGTCAATGAACGACTGGGGCGCCTGCAAGGGAATGTGGTTGGCCTGGAACGCCAAGTAGGCAAAAAAGGGCTGCGTAGCACGCGCAACATCGGCTTGCATGAAGCCCAACATGCGGTCCACAAAATATGCCGACGAGTAATAGTCCGTGGGCATGCTCACCTCTTGGCCATTTTCAAACCAATAAACCCTGTCGGCCAAATCCAGATAGCGTCGGCCAGTTTCCCAGTTGTCAGAACCGCTGTCGCCTTGAACGATGGATTGGTCAAAGCCACGCCGATCGGGCAGGTTGTGGCGCTCTTTGCCCACATGCCATTTGCCCGAGGCATAAGTGCGGTAACCGCTGTCGCGCAACAAGGTGGCCACTGTCACCACCTGGGTGTTGAGCACCGTCAAATAGCCAGGTCGGCCCAGGTGACTGCGCGGAATGGTTTCGCGCATATTGCCCATTCCATTGCGATGGTTGTCCACCCCAGTGAGCAACATGGCCCGGGTGGGCGAACAAGAAGCGCTGACATGGAAGTTGGAAAAGCGCATACCTTGCTGGGCCAAGGCGTCCAAATGGGGGGTGGCAATCTCTCCGCCAAATGAGCCCACATCGGTAAAGCCCCAATCATCGGCCAGCAAAATCACCAAGTTGGGGCGCGCTGACAACTTTTTCATTGGCGCAGACACCGTCCCCGCCGACGTCCCCCGAATAGGTGGGAGCGCGCTCAAAGCATGGGTCGCGGTCAGTGCCGCACACAGCAGCAACATCCAAGACCGTCTGCTGCGCTCAAACAAGTTCATGCCCCCTCGCGGTCTGGCACCTGCGAGGCCCGCACTTTCAGGGGCCACCAGTGCAACGCGCCAAACAGCAAAGTCAGCACCGCGCTGACCCAACGCGGCCCAGGGTGTAAGGCCACCCAGCGACGGGCCAATAACAGCTCTAGCGCATGCACGGCCAGCATGGCCAAGCTGGCGCGCAAACACAACACAGCGCCCTCGCCCGCCCACAGCCCTGTGAGTGCGGCAAAACCCATGGCATACAAGCCGACACAAAGCCCTTGTAAAACTTTGATCACCGGAGAAGCTTTCATCTGGCGTTCCTTTCATCCAACAAGGCTTGCTGCACCGCCCACAAGCGGTCTTGGCCCCAAAACACCTGTGTGCCCACACGAAAGGCAGGCACCCCCCATAGGCCATGGTCCAGCAAAGCTTGGCGGTTGGCTTCGGCGCTGGCGCGCCATCCCTCGTCGTTCAATGCGTCTTGTACCTGAGCCCAGCTCAATCCTGCGCGCAGCGCCAAACGGCGCAGCCCCGCATCGGTGCTGGCATTCACCCCCTCAGACCAAACGCCGCGCAAGAACGATATCAAAAACGCTTCACCCATGCCCGCTTGCATGGCCGCGGCCAGCACCGCCAAACCGCGTTCAGTGGCCACGCCCAAAGGATCCAGCAAGCGCCCAAAAGGCACCCCTCGGGAACGCGCCTCGCGCGCGGTGTCCCAAGCGATGTACATGCGCTTGGCCCGCGGCACGGCCAAGCCGCGCATGGCCATGGGCAGCAAAAAGCGCAGGTTCAGTTGCGCACCCGTGTGCTGTGCCAAATCCAACACACGCTGCGCCACGATGGCGGTGTAGGGGCTGCGCAGCGAGAGAAAAAAATCAAACGAGCGCACCGCCGCGGGCTGCTCTGTGTTGGGATCCACACCGGGTGGGAACATCGGGCCTGGGGCCACCCCTTCACGCTGGGCACCCAGGTCTTGCAAACGCTGCTCAAGGTGATAGAGGCGATCGATGCCCCAGTACCACTCCCCTGCATAAAAAAAAGTCCCACCCAAATAATGCCCCCAACGCGAACGCAAGGCTTCTCCCTGGGCACATGCTTGAGCCACCAGGGCTTTTCCAGCGTCATCCACATCACCCAAGTGGGGCATGGCCCCTGACCACAATGGGGCCATTGCGCTGGCCACTCGTGCCACAAAGTCCCCTTGTTCAATGGCTTGGCACAAAACCACATTGGCCATGCGCACCGCACCGTCGGTAGGTTGTGCACCGCTGTCTTGAAAACTCAAGCCATGGTGCTGGGCCAGCAACTGGGCGTCTTTTCGGCTATGCGCCACCAAACGTGCGCGATCGGGCGCCACTGGGTCTGCCGCTGGCCCCACCAAGTGGGGCACCAAATTCACCGCATAGCGCTGGAGCAAATCCGGCAGTATTTGGCTGAGCAAAGCGCAGTAGGGGTCATCAGATTGGTGAAAGTAATGCACCTGGTGCGACTCACCACGCGCGATGCGCCGTTTTTCGTGGCCTGCCCTTTGAGCGAGCATGCGCTGCTCCGACAACCACCACTGGCTGAGCGGCGGCTGGATCAAAGAGCGCAGGAATGAGGCCATGGGGTGATATTAAAAGATCAACATGGTTTCAAACCACCGCACCAAGCGCGCCCAAAGCCAAAACCAAGGCCAAGGTGGTGCGCACCCAAACAAAACTGACCACCGCTTGAACCGGCATCAAATGGGTGGCCTCTATGGCTGCCCATTTGTACACATCGTGGCCACTGCGCTCAATGGCCAGGGCGAATTTAAAAAAATCGCGCCGACTGCGGTAACGCACCAAGGCCACATAGTGCCAGCGGGGGGTTCCCGGCCAAGAGATGAACTCGCCCCTGCAGCGGGCAACAAAGATGGGCAAGCTGGCCACGCGCAACAACAATGGCAACGCGGCCTTGAAGTACAAGCGATCGGCCGCTCGGGGATCAGTCGGTCCTTCTTTGCCTGGGGGGTACACGGCCACAGGGCGGTAACGCACGCTGTTGTGCATGACAAATTCTTTGCCGTCATCGCTGTCCAACAAGGCTTGCGCTTGGGCAATGAAGTCGGCATGTGAGCCACCTTGCAAGCGCTCACGCAAGGTGGCCAAAATGCGCTCTTTTTCTGACACCGACATCGGCTTGCCTGCGCCGCCGTACCAAACCACCAACACCAGCCACACCAGGGCAGCCCCCAGCACCACTGCGATCTCCATCTCACCCTCCTTGTCAACAGTTGCCCAGCATGCCGCACCGGTTTGATCTACCCCTATTGCGCAACCTGATGCAGGGCTTGTCCACTTTTGCCATACACCAGTGTACGGCTTGGAAAGCTCTTGCGCCAACCGTCCCAAATTTGGCACCCCACAGGCCGAGCCCTGTGAGGGCTTTTGCATCGGAGACTCCTACTCGGCTTTGGGCTTTAAAATTCGTCCACCGCTGATCGTGCGGCTTGATTGTTAGGGTTTTTCTCCTTCATGCCCCGCACCCCCACACCGCGCACCCCCAAACCCCCGTCCACACCCAACCGCTTGGGACAGGGCGACTGGTTGGACGCCGCCTTTGCCGCGGTGGTGGAAGGCGGCTTTGACCAAGCGCGGGTGTTGAGTTTGTCCAAACGGTTGGGCGTCACCCGGGGCAGCTTTTATTGGCACTTTGCCTCGCACGCGGATTTGATCGAGGCCTTGTGGGCGCGTTGGTACGCGCGGGAGTTGGCGGTCGCACAACAACTGCGATCCCACACCACCGACCGACCCAAAGACGATTTGATGTACCTGGTGCAAGTGGCCCTGGCCCACGCTGGCGAGGACTTGCAAAACATGCGCTTTGAATTGGCCTTGCGTGATCTGGGCCGGCACGATGCCAAAGTGGCGCAGCAACTGGCGCAAGTCGACCAAATGCGTTTGTCCCTGTTTGAAGAAAAGTTCTTGCGCTTGAACGCCAACCCCAAGACCGCGGCTGATTTGGCCGGCTTGTTCTACCTGGCCTTGGTCGGCTGTTACCAAGCGCTGAGCCGCCCCAACAGACCGCCCGATTCAGAACAGCATTTGAAGCGTTTGATTTCTGTTTATTTGGTGGAACCGCACCAAGTGACCTCCAACGCCAAACTGACTTGAGTTGTGGCAAGGCCTTTGCGCCTGCCAGCGCCCCTTGGACTCAACGCGGGGGTTGGTGGGCGCCTGAACCCATCACGGTTTCGCTGCGTTGTGACTTCTTCAAAGGGTAAATCATTTGCGGCAACCAAGGCTCGGGACCATGGCGGCGATCGTCCATCAAACCAAAGGCAGGTGGGTAGCGCCTGGAAAATCGCGCCGTACCCAACAGCACATCCCACAGGAACAACAAGTTACCGTAATTGCCGCTGTAGTGACCAACGCCATCGTCTTGCACCAAGGCGTGGTGCGCAAAGTGGGTGGCAGGGGTGGAGATGGTGCGCTCGACCAGCCAAGCCAGCGGCGCCAAGGCTGGTGTTGCATACAAAAAACGGTCCCAACGCACTGTGCTGTGTGCGCCCATGATGACAGACAACTTGACCACCGAATAGGCCACATACACCCAACCAAAGCCCAGGTATAACAAGATGCCAGACAACCATATGCCCGGCATCATGGCGTAATAAAAAACATTGTTGCGATAAACAACGCGCACACTCATGTATGCGGGCGAATGGTGTGCGCGGTGCAAGGGCCACAGCACAGACGTGTGGCTGAGTCTGTGCCACAGATATTGGGTAAAGTCATCTGCCACCAACAACACGGCCACCATTTGCCACCAAGCCCAATCAGCCCAGGCATTTCGATGCTCGGGCATGGCCCACGCACTCAAAGCCTGCGCACTGGCCAAAACCACACCCGAGACCCATGGAAGCATCAAGGTAGCGGCCACATCCAAGCGATGGTCTTCAGGGTTGGCGGTTTTGGGAAAAAACAGCCCTTTGCGCCATTCGGCCAGTGCGAAGCAACCCATGATCAGGACCACCGCCAGCACTTGAACCATCTGTTGATTGGCTTGCATATGAGTGCGCTGTTTCAGCGGGTAAAGAAACGAAAAGCCCAGTCGATCAAGCGGCCATAAGGCGCACTGACCAAGCCCATGCCATGCCAGCGCGACTGGATAAATATGGGCTTGAGTTTGCTGCACGACTCAAAACCCCATTGACCATGATGGGCCCCTTGCCCACTGGAGCCCACACCACCAAAGGGCTGGCTCAACTGACTGACATGGAGCAAACAATCGTTGATGCTCACGCCGCCCGAGATGGTCTCACGCAACACGCGGTCGCGGCGCTGGGTGTTGCGCCCAAACCAGTACAGGGCCAAAGGCCTGTCGCGCTGGCGAACATGGGCCAAAACCTGATCCAAGTCGCCACAAGCCATGATCGGCAGGATGGGGCCAAAGATTTCCTCTTGGGCAACGCGCATGCTGGGCCGCACGCCGGTGATGATCACGGGAGCCATTTTTCGCGCCGCTGGGCCAAATACCTCTCCAGCCGGATGGTGCACATGCAATTGCGCGCCCTGGGCCTGGGCATCGGCCAACATGTCTTGCAAGCGCTGCCAGTGGCGCGGGCTGATGATGCTGGTGTAGTCCGGGTTCTGCGCCAAGCGGGGGTATTGGCTTTGCATGGCGCCCAAAATGGCTTGGACCAGAGGGTCGACTTGTGCGTCCGCGACCAACACGTAATCTGGCGCAATACAAGTCTGTCCCGCATTGAGCAACTTGCCCCACGCAATGCGCTGGGCTGCAGCGGGCAGGTCGCAATCGTCGTCAATGATCACGGGGGACTTACCGCCCAACTCCAGGGTCACGGGGGTCAAATTGGCAGCTGCCGCAGCAGCCACCACCCGCCCCACCGCAGTGGAGCCGGTGAACAACAAATGGTCAAACGGCAATCGGCTGAAAGCGGCAGCCAAGGGCACACCGCCCAACACCACGGTGAGTTCGGTGGGGTCAAAGAATTGCGCCACCATTTCTGCCAGATAGGGGCCAAAGTGGGGGTTGAGTTCCGAGGGTTTGATCATCACCCGGTTGCCGGCAGCCAGGGCATCAATGGCCGGGCCCAGGCTCAAATCAAAGGGGTAATTCCAGGGGCTCAAAATGCCCACCACCCCCAGCGGCTGGGGCAACAAACGGTTGCGTGCCAGCCCATATTGCAGCTGCGTGCCCACGCGGCGCATGCGCATCCAGCGTGGCAAATGGCGACGCGTGTAACTCAAGCGCTGCTCAAACACCATCAACTCGGCCACAAAGGTTTCTTGCCAAGCGCGATGGCCAAAGTCTTTTGAAATGGCATCGCAAATGCCTTTGGCATGTTGGCGCGTCATCTGCATCAAGCGGTCCAATCGGTCGCGGCGCACTTTCAAGCTGGGCAGGCTGTCGCTCTCGAACGCCGTGCGCTGGGCCTGGAACAGTGCTTGCAACTGATGCGATGGCGGGTCATTGGCCAAGCCTGGGGCCGCAGGGGCAAGGCGCAGGGCTTGGCTGTCCAAAATACTCATGGGGTTCCACTTCTGGGTTGAATGGGCGGAGGTGACCAAGCTTTAGACAGGGCTGGCGCTTGGGGACCGTACAGGCGCAAGTTCAGGGTGAACGCCTGACCCGACAAAACAGGCACCCAGTTGGCAGTGTAGGGGTGCGGTGGAGGGTCGGGTTGCACCCACAACTCCAAAGACCCATCGGCATGGGCCTGAAATGGGCCTGAGCTGCGCACCAGATGACGCTGGCTGGGGTGGTCCAGCAAAAAGCCATGGCCGTCATAGGCCGTGACCGACCAAAACGCATTCACCGGCGGCCATTGACCCGCTTCAAAGCGGATGCGGTAGCGCTGGCTGCCATGCAAAGCTTGGCCATTGCCGTCCAGTTGGGCTTGGGCATACAAGGTGTCTTGCGCCAAGTTGGCCCCCAAACCCACCATTGCCACGGCAGCACGTGTTGGGTAATCAACCCCCAGCTGACCCAAACCCGAGGGGGAAACTCGCCACCCGTTGACAAGGTTTGAAGGCTTGCCCAACTCTCGGTAGAGCGACCGCATGGTCAACCAGCGCCCCAAGGACAACAAGGCCCCATCCCAAAGCCCAATCGATGTCGTCTTGCCAGCCTGGACACCGAAATTTTTTAACTGGCGCACCATGTCGGCATCATCCGGTCGGGCTGGGTTATCGACCATGAGCGCGGCCAAACGCCGATAAAAATCCTGCGTCCCCATGGCCTCCATTTGCGCCAATGGCGACACATCCACCTGGACTGGGCTTGCTTTTTCGGTGGCAGAACTCGACACCACACTGTTAACACCCGCGCCCAAGGATGCAAGCACCCATTGGTCTTGCAAAGCGTGCACCGTGGGCAAGTCGTCAATCCCCAATGTTTGGATGCGCCCAATCACCCACACCATGCGACTGGGCGCACGCAGCAAACGCACCCCCTGGGGTACGCTGCCTTGCCAGTTCGGGTCGACCAACCACAGCCGTTGCCCGAGGTGGCCATGCGTTCGTGTACCTGCTGTGGCAAATACATCGCTCCATGCGTCCAAAAAAGTGACCAATTCATAGCGCTTTGCGTTGGGCGGCAGGTCCAATTGCCAAGGCCCCAGCCGTGTGTCCAAAAAAGCCGTGGCGTACAAAGTGTCTAAGTTGGGCCGCACCACCTCTTTGAATTGGGGTGTAGGGAATTGACGCGCCAAACTCAAGGCGTTTGGCTTGCCGGTGCGCGCCAGGTGGTGCTCGCGTGTGAGGTCTATGATGACCAAGGGATAACCAAACAAATACGCTTTAACAGCTTGTCGCAAGTTTGCGGCTTGTGTCACCACAACCATGCCCACCACCAACACCGCCATCAAGCCAACGAAGGCAATACGAGTCCAACGCCGCTGAGGCCAAACAAAGGAAGACGTGTCCATGGTGCGTACTGGGGTGTGCGTGCCTAGGGCCGCACCGCCCCCCCGGTTTGGTTAGGCGCAGGTGCCATCAACACCGTGCGAAAACCCAAGTGGCTGGCGGCGAGGTTTTCTTCTTGCGGCTGGCGCGAGCCGGGCCGGTAACGCATGCAGTAATTGGGTGCGCACAAAAACGATCCCCCTTTGATCACGCGCATGGGCACTTCACCCTTCATGCCCGCAGGCATCAGCGATACCGCAGCATCCGGTGCGCGGGGTGCATAGGCATCGGTGGTGAGCTCCCAGACATTGCCCAACATGTCAAACAAGCCCAAGGCGTTGGGCGCATAACAAGCGACCGGGGCCAAACCAATGAAGCCGTCATCGCCCGAATTGACGGACGGGAAAACCCCTTGCCAGGTATTGGCATGGCGCGGCGCATCGTGGCCCACCTGGGCGCCCTCGTCTGGGGCTTGGGCCGCGCGCGCCGCCCACTCCCACTGGGCTTCGCTGGGCAACTGACGGCCTGCCCATTGGGCATAGGCCTGGGCATCCTCAAAAGCCACGGCCACCACCGGAAATGCACCTTTGCCAACGATGTCCGTGCCAGGCCCGCCAGGGTGACGCCACTGGGCGCCCGCCACGAAACGCCACCAGTCGCTGGGTGTGCCGGCGTCACCGGGCCGTTGAGGTGGCGTGAACACCACCGCCCCTGGTTGCAGCAAAGCCGGGGGCAAGCCAGGGTAGCGGCGCGGATCCAAGGGCCGCTCGGCCATGGTGACATGGCCAGTGGCTTTGACAAACGCAGCAAATTGATCGTTGCTGACCTCGGTGCGGTCGATCCAAAAGCCCGCCACATCCACCGGTTGGGACCGCCCTTCCTCGGGGTAAACCGCATCGCCCAAGCGCAACCGCCCGGGGGGTACCCACACCATGCCTGGTGCAGGCGCCTGGGCTTGTTCGATGGGCAAAGGGCAACTCAGGGTCTCAGAACGGGCAGCAGGTTTTGCCTGCGTGCGGTGGTCAAGCCACCACCAGGCGCCAGCCCCCGTCAGCGCCAACACAGCCAATATCCAACTCAGCCTGCGCCGCTTCAGCCAAGCACGGTTCGCAAGCGCCAAAAAATATGCCATGGTTTGAGTCGGTATGAAGATCGGTTCACGGCATCAATTGACCCAGTAGGTGAACACATCACCCTCTTGGTGCGGTTGGTCCAGGGTCTTATCGATGAAGATGGGGCCTTCTAAAAAAGACGGCCACATGGGCTCGGGCATGTTGGCATGGTGTGCCGTCATCAAAGCCTTGAGCTCGGCCAATTTGTCAGGCCGAAGCAGGGCCAAATCTTTGCGCTCGGTCGGGTCGGTGTTCAAGTCGAACAACCAGTCTTTGGCCGGTCGGTGTACGCTGATCAACTTCCAACCTTCCGACTGCAAAGCGCGGTGCGGCCCAGCACGCCAAAACAAGGCACGGTCAGGCTGGGCGGGTCGCACAACAGGGGTTTTGGCATTGCGAGAAGCAGGGGTGGCAGATGCGCCGGGGCTAGCGACAAATGGCAACAGGTTGATACCGTCGATGGTGCGATCGCTGGGCAAGGCAGCGCCTGCCGCTGCCAAAACCGTGGGCGTGATGTCGATGTTGTGCACGGGTGTGGTGTAACGCTGCCCAGGCGAAATGCGCTGCGGCCACTGGGCCACAAAAGGCACCCGCAAGCCGCCTTCAAAAAAAGTCAGCTTCCAACCACGGTAAGGTTTGTTGACTTGCGGCAGTCCAATGTAGGCCGGTGCGCCGTTGTCACTGGTGAACACCACCAAGGTGTTTTGGTCCAATCCTTCTTCCCGCAAAGTTTGCATCACCCGCCCCACACTGCGGTCAACCGATCGGACCATGGCCGCGTAGACCCGCTGGCGATGGTCGCTGATGTGAGACAAAGCATCGTAATCGGCCTTGCTGGCTTGCAAAGGGGTGTGCACACCCCAGTGCGCTAGGTACATGAAAAAAGGCCTGTGCTTGTTGGATCGAATGGCCTTGACAGCTTCTTCGCTGAAGTAATCGGTCAAGTACTGATTGGGCTCAAACCATCGCCCCCCGTTGTAGCTCACACCAAAGCGCATATTGGGCCAAAGAAAATTGTCTACCGGGTCAAAGCTTTGCTTGGAATTGACCACGCGCGGGTCGCTTTGTGGCAAGTACAAGCCACTTTCCATGAACAAACTTTCGTCAAAGCCCTGGTTGTTGGGTCGCATCTCCGAGGTACTGCCCAAATGCCATTTGCCAATGTGGATGTTGTGATAACCCTTTTGCTTGAGCATCTCGGCCAGTGTGAGCTCTGAAGCGGGCATGCCCAATTCGTTGAAATTCTTGGCCTGGCGCGCCATCTCCTTGTTCAATAAGGTTGGCGGCTGAGGCGGATAAAGACTGCCCAAAACAAATCCCATAGCGCCGGGCAAAGGGGTGAACTCCAAGCCAAAGCGCCAGGGATATCGTCCCGTCATCAAGGCCGCCCGAGAAACGGTGCAAATGGCGCTGCCCGCATAGCCGCGGTCAAAACTCACCCCGGCTTGGCCCAAGCCATCAATGTGCGGGGTGGTCACCCCTTGTGGCCCTTGACCGCCGCCATGAATACCGACGTCGTTGATACCCATGTCGTCGGCCAAGATGACGATGATGTTGGGTGGGCGTTGGTCAGGAGACACCTCAGATTGGTGGGGGCCTGACAGCCAATCTATGGGGCG
>Ga0209442_1001471_pt1 | contig 13352 bp, 10 predicted proteins | sample LauGreSBDMM110DD_2_FD_187565 | JGI IMG/M metagenome (GOLD analysis project Ga0209442, IMG submission 187565) | Freshwater lake microbial communities from Lake Michigan, USA - Sp13.BD.MM110.DD (SPAdes) (version 2) | ecosystem: Environmental > Aquatic > Freshwater > Lake | place: Lake Michigan...
GACTAGTTACCAATGCATCATTATAAAAATGAATGTTTATGCAAACACTCTATGCCTCTACCGTTCCAACTGAAAAACTCGAGCAAGAGTTTGATGTGCAGCAGACGCACAGCATCGAACGTTGGGATCGAAATAAACTGCTTCTTCATAGTGCAGGGCGTGGCTGGTCGAATTTGTATGTGGCCGTTGCGACAGTCACTAGCTGGTCCGGGACGCTCAATCCTACTGGCCACTATTGCATCGGTTTTTGCTTGCGTGGGCCTGCTCAATTGCGCGTAACTGTAAATACCAATCCAGTGCCACAAAAAGCAACACTCTCACCGCGACAGTTCTTGATTATTCCAGCTAACGAGTCTTCCCAGTGGGACCGACGAGGCTCGTCAGAAATGTTGATGCTCTATTTAAAAAAAGAACTCGTGGAAGCGGTGAACAAAAATATTTTTGGACGGCTGCAGATGAATCTGGCAATTCGTCTTGGTGCAACAGACCCCTTGTTAGAGCAACTGGCCTTAGCAATTTTGGAGGCCTTACAGCACCCAACGTTGGCCACCACGCCCGCCTTTGTTGATACTTTGGCATGGACATTCGCCACGCAGCTGCTTAAAGCTCACTCCACAAATACTGAGCAAAATCAACCCGCCCTTCGCTGTTATGAAAATTTTCGTTCAAACATGGCACGTGTTCAGGATTTCATCGATCGTTCTCTGGGAGAAGACCTGTCGTTAGAGGTGATTGCCAGCCAGGCGAATATGAGTGTGTGCGGCTTGAAACGTTTATTTCAAAAGCATCATGCCACCTCACCTCATCAATACTTGCTTGCGTGCAGAATCTCAAAAGCCTCGCGCATTTTGGCCGAAACTGAATTACCGATCTCTGAAGTAGCCCTCTCAACAGGCTTTTCGAGCCAGAGCCACTTTGCAACAGCGTTTAAAAAGAAAGTGGGCCTGTCACCCAAAGCGTACCGTCACGAAAGTGGCGCGGCCGTCCAACGTACCACCTCTTTTAGTGTGCAGCCAACGCTTGCATAATCGCAGCTCGATCTGAGCCCGGCAGGGTCGCAGGGTGACCAGCTACCAGAGGCGTCCGCGAGAGTCGGGCAACAGGCCCGATGGTTCTGACCATACCAATAACTTTATGTTCTCGAGTCAGACTCAGCCCATGCTGAACAACCCACGGATCTGACATCAACTCTTGCACTGTGATCAAGCGTTGGATTCCAGGATCGCAGGCGCGCAGCTTACTTACCCAAAAGTCGAGCGTTTGTTTGCTGAAGGTATGGGCGAGCAATTCTTGCTGCCGCGAATCAGCTAGCGTAGTTAGCGATGGCAGATCAAGTATCTGTTGAAGATGCAATAGTGACGCGCGCTCGAGCGCAAAGAAAAACCATTGATCTCGCGCTTGATACAAACGATAAAGTGCATGCACACCCAAGTTATCCGCAAATGCAGAAGGAGCGTAGTTTGGTTGCGCAAGTTTAGCAAAACGCAAAGCTTGATGCAATGTCGCGGTGTAGCCAAGCGCACCTTCAACCTGTTGCCCTCGGCCCGTGCGTGCGTGATGCAGCAGTGCCAGCGATAGCCCAAAGGCAGTGAGTACGCCTGTGCCATAGTCGTTGATTTCGTAGGGTAGTCGCGCGGGTTGATCAGGCCATCCGAAATCTACTTGAGCCCCAACAGCGGCTTGTGCCTGCACTTCGTAGCCACGCCGACCACACCAGGGGCCGTCATAGCCAAATGCACTGACCGAGGCGTAAATGATTTCGGGGTTGATTTTGATGAGGTCTTGATAGCCGATCCCTAACCGCTCTGCCACACCCTGTCTGAAGTTTTGCATGACGACATCAGCGGATTTGACCAGTTGCCAAAAAATCTCCAGATCCTTTGAATCTGTGAGGTCAAGCAAAATACTTAGTTTTCCGCGATTGACATCGTAGTGCGACATGATGGGCTCATGCGGGCTATTGATTTTGATGACATCAGCACCGAACTCTGCCAAGGCACGCGCCGCAGTCGGTCCGGCCCAGATCTGGGTAAGGTCAAGTACACGCACTCCTTTTAATGCAGCATCGGTACACGATTGAGCAGCTTTTAACTGTCCACGCCGTACAAGCTTCGTGCTCGGCTGCAAGAGGTCTGCAACGATGCTCGCCTGATCCGCACCGGGCTTGTGCCTCAGACCTTGAATCTGTTCTTTCGAGACCGACAGTCGAACCGGGATGCCAGGTTGCTTCATCGCGCCATATTCAAAATCGTTAATTGATACAACAGATTGCGAAGTCAACGCATGCTCTGAGTCAGACCACTCAGCGGTTGTTCTGCAAACGGTCAACGGTACGCCAGCTTTTTCAGCCAAGGTTTCCCAGTCAAGCGCATGGCGTGTTTTAAACAGGTCGGTTAGCTTGGTTCTCAAGCGCAAGACACATTCAGGGCATGTCGAAAGCGCAGCGCGGTCAAGCAGTCCTTCAGCTGCCCACTGTGTGACGCCTGCGGCCGCAACAAACCAATCCATGAAGCGGGGTGCAACCGGCGCAAAATGCACGTGACGCCCATCTTGACATTCGTACACGCCGAAGCCTGTGAAATCTAGCGTCATGTCTGAAGCTGAGGGCATTTGCATTCCGCGAGCCCCAATGGCGGTAAACATCGCATCAAACAGTGCCACTTCAATATGCTGCCCCAAGCCATCGCGTTGCTGCACGTTCAAAGCATTGACACAAGCTGTTGCTGCCAGCATCGCGGCAAAATTTGAAGCGACAGGCAAATTCCAAAATCTGGGTATAGACGCATTGCTGCCAAGAGCGGGACGATAAGTGTCAGTAGCGGCCGCAATAATCCCCTCCCATCCTGCGAGTGGCGCGCGCGGGTCATCATGCGCAAAGCCAGGCATGGAGCAATACACCAGTCGCGGGTTTCGCTGAGCGAGGGCTTCGTAGCCCAGGCCAAGCGTGGCAAATTTGCCCGGCCGAAAATTCTCGATCAGAAGATCGGCGGTATCGACCAGCTGCAAGGCGACGTGTCTGTCGGCTTCGCTCTTCAAATCCAACACAATACTTGCTTTACCACGATTGAAAATCGCACCAGCAGCGGACAGGTCTCGAGGTCCGCCCGGGGGGTCAATCCGGATGACCTCGGCACCTTGCTCGCACAACAGCATGGCAGCCAAAGGCCCCGCTACGTACTGCCCGAAATCAAGAACACGAAAGCCGGTTAGTGCTCCCGACACCGCTTATCCTCAATCGATTTCATCACTTCAGCACCTAGGCCACTTTGGGTGGGTCTCGACGCGCCGGAACGACGCCCGTCGCCAAAACTTTAAAGCTGTCGGCACTGCGCATGCCGCTTTCTACCCCTGCAGGTGAATAGACCGCCAAAATTTTGACGGGCTCCCAGCTGTTGTTCATAGTGGAGTGAAAAGCGTTTTTTGGGATGGTGACCAGATCGCCTGTACGAACCAAACGGTGCTCTGGTTGACCTTCGGTAAATTCAATCATCATCTCGGCTTCGCCTGAAATAATGAAAATCAGCTGGTCTGCTCCGGGATGCTGGTGACGCGTATGCCCCTGGCCGGGGTCAAAGTAAATCGAGACTGCGCTTAACGAGTTGACGCCCGTGATGGCGGGCTCGGACAGAATCTTGCCAACCACCCAATCTGACACGATTGACTCAACTTCATTTGGGCTAACGGCAACAGGCGGGTTCTTCATTGGAATTCTCCTAGTTTCTGATTTGTTCTGTGGTGTTTATTTGCATGAGAGGCGTATCAAACTAGGCGACCCGATCCCGAATCACCTGAGGCACCGGCACTGTGGCCATAAATGAAGGGCGCAATTCAAGACGGTCAGAATAGACGGCCAAGCCTGGATATTGCACGCGCCACGGCTTGGTAGGCCAGCGCACGGTGAGGTAGCGCAGCAAGGTTCCAACAGCGATATCGGCAAGCGTCAGCGTGTCACCATGACAAAATACTTTGGTTCCAATTGAGCCCGAGATCGATAGCAAGGCACCATCGACTTTACGTTGTTGACGATCAAACCACGGTTGACTTTGCTTGTCGGGATCACGCGCAATTTCGAAGAACATTTGTACCAACGCGTCGCAGGCACCATCGACAATGACTTCGTAGCGTTTGACAGCCAGAATGCCGTCAATATCTTTTGGGAAGAGCGGTGGGGTCGGATGCTTGTACTCAATCCACTCATTGATATAGCGGGACTCGAATACGCTTGATCCATCCGGGCAAATCAGAACAGGAAGCTTTTCGAGCGGGTTATAAAGGGGTGTTTGCGTGTCGGAGTTCCATGGTACCTCGGTGATCAACTCAAAGGGAATACCTTTTTCTGCCAACTGGATACGCACCTTACGCGCATAGGGGCTGGGCGTGGCACTAATGAGCTTGTACATGCGTCTCTTCCTGTTTTGCGGTGTAAAAATCGTCGGCTAAATGGCAGGCCACTTGGTGGCCATCGGCCCGGGTAAGCAATGGAGGGGCTACTGTTTCGCATTTTGCGATCTTGTGCGGACACCTTGAATGAAAGTGACATCCCGCGGGTGGATCAATTGGGCTGGGAATTTCGCCTTGCAGTAACTGTCTGCGACCGCGCCGTCTTGTAGGATCAGGCAACGGTGCCGCCTCAAGCAGTGCGCGGGTATAAGGATGTAGCGGCCGCAGCCAAAGTGTTTTGCGTGGCGCGAGTTCGACGATGCGGCCCAGATACATCACCGCGACCCGATCGCAAAAGTGCTCAACAACCGACAAGTCGTGTGAAATAAACAGATATGAAAGACCTAGTTCGTCGCGTAAGTCAGCGAGTAAATTCAACACTTGCGCGCGAACAGAGACATCAAGCGCGGAGACCGGCTCATCACACACGATCAGTTTTGGGTTCAACGCCAATGCGCGTGCGATACCGACGCGTTGACGCTGACCGCCAGAGAATTCGTGCGGGTGACGATGTGCTGCATCAGCTGGGAGCCCGACCCGTTCCAACAACCAATCGACGCGGGCAGCTCGTTCGCGTCGATCGCCCAGGCCGTGTACGATTAACGGCTCTTCGATGGCTCGCCCGACGGTGTTTCGGGGGTTGAGTGAGGCGAAAGGGTCTTGAAAAATCATTTGCGCTTCGCGGCGGAAAGATTTGAGCTGTGGGGCGCTCATATTTGACAGATTTTGTCCCAACAGGTGCACTGACCCTGCATCGGGCACCAGTAATTTAATAACGGTGCGGCCAAGGGTTGACTTGCCACAGCCCGATTCGCCGACAAGACCCAAGGTTTCACCCTGGGCCAGACTAAAGCTGACGCCATCAACCGCATGAACGCGGCGCCCGCGACCCGCATCAAAATACTTCACGAGCTTTTCAACGCGTAAAAGCTCTTGAGTCATAAGGTTGACTTTTCTATGGTCACAAAGATTTGCGAAGTAGTCTCGTATTGTCGATGGCATGCGACGTAATGGTCCGCAAAGGATTCGCACAGTGCGGGTGGCGTGCTGCGGCAGGTGTCAATGCTCCATTCGCAGCGCGGTGCAAAGCTGCAACCCGCAGGCATGGCGTGCAGCGCTGGAACCTGCCCACGAATTTCCTTGAGTCTTGTCACCACACCGTCTGAAGCTGTGGGCGCTGCCTGAATCAAGCCTTGTGTGTAGGGATGCTGCGGTCGTTGAAACAGATCAAATACCGAGGCCTCTTCAATTTTTTTGCCCGCATACATCAGGGCGACGCGATCGGCAACTTCAGCGACCACACCTAGGTCATGCGTAATAAGCAGAATGGACATTCCGAGGCGTTCGCGCATTTCCAGCAGCAGATCAAGGATCTGAGCCTGCACTGTGACATCCAGCGCGGTGGTGGGTTCATCGGCAATTAAAAGCTTGGGTTCGCAGGCAAGCGCCATGGCGATCATTACGCGTTGCCGCATGCCCCCCGAAAGCTCATGGGGATACTGGCCAAGGCGTTGGCGTGGGGCGGACATACGCACAAGATCCAACAGCTCGCAGGCCTTTTCAGTTGCGCTTGTTAAGCTTTCACTTCGATGCGCAATCAACGTTTCTGAAATTTGCTCGCCAATTGTCAGAACTGGATTGAGCGAGGTCATGGGCTCCTGGAAAATCATACCGATCCCGTTGCCGCGCACTTGTTGCATTTGTGCCGGACTGAGGCGCAGCAAATTCTGTCCATTAAAGATCACTTCGCCGTCTGCGACCTTGCCGGGTGGGGTGGCGATGAGCCGCATGATTGAAAGCGCGGTGACGGATTTCCCGCAACCCGACTCGCCAACGAGCGCCAAAATTTCCGAGTGCCCGATGCTGAAAGACACACCATCCACCGCTTTCAAGACACCTTTTGAGGTGTGGAAATGCGTACTGAGATTTTTGACCTCCAGCACCGGGCCGGTCGATGGATCGCCCATCGAAAGCCCGTGTGCGTGATGCGTGGTGTTCATCAGCGATTCTTCAGGCGTGGGTTGAGCGCATCGTTCAAGCCCTCGCCCACCAGATTTAAACCGAGCACGGTGAACATAATCGCCAGGCCGGGGATGGCGGTGATGTACCAGGCACTTCGCAGGGCGTCGCGACCCGCTCCGATGATTGTTCCCCAGCTCATGACGTTGGGATCGCCTAGGCCTAGAAAAGCTAGGCCGGCTTCGGTCAAAATCGTTGTGGCGATCATGAGCGAACCGGTGACTATGATGGGACCTAGTGCGTTTGGCAGAATTTGGGTGGTGATGATGCGGAAATTGCTCATGCCGACAGAAATACCAGCCAATACAAAGTCCCGTTCACGCAGCGTCATAAATTCAGCCCGTACCAGCCGGGCAATGGCGGGCCACGAAACAATCGCCAGTGCGAACGTCACGGTGGTGACGGTAGGCGCAAGAATCGCCACGACAACAATGGCGAAGATGAATTGCGGGATGGTCTGAAAAAGCTCGGTCAGCGCCATTAGCGCACTGTCAATCCACCCACCGTAGAAGCCGGCTATGGCACCGACCACCGTCCCCAGCAACACCGCCGCCAGTGTGGCCGTAAAGCCGACCAGCAACGAAATTCGTGCCCCATGAAACAGCCCGCTCGCCAGATCTCGCCCCATGATGTCGGAACCCAACAGAAATTTTGGGTCTTGGCCAGGCCACAAAAATGGCGCAGCCACCATATCCCATGGATCCTCAGGAAACAGCAAGGGCGCAAAAATCGCCATCAGTGCCACACAAACCAAAAGCAGCAAGCCAACGACGGCCGAGCGATTTCGGCAGAATCTTTTACCAAAGTTGATAAAGATATTCATCTTCTTTAACGAATCCTTATACGTGGATCAAGCTGTGAATACATCACGTCAACCAGAATGTTTGACAGCACAACCAGCACAGAACACATCAACAAGATACCCAACAGCAGATTAATGTCGCGCTGAAAGACAGCTTCAAAGGCAAGGCGCCCAAGACCTGGCCATGAAAATACGGTTTCAACCAGCACGGAGCCGCCAAGCAGGGTACCAAACTGAACGCCAATCAGTGTCACCATAGGCAGCAACGCGTTGCGAAAGACGTGCCTAAGCGTGATGCGACTTTCGCTCAGACCCTTGGCACGCGCCGTAGTAACGAAGTCTTGGTTGAACACTTCAAGCATTGAAGCGCGCATCACCCGGGTATACAGCGCAACATAGAACAGGCCGAGTGTGGTGACAGGCATCACCATGTGTTGCAAAATATCCAGCATGCGCACCACGCCACGCTTTCCGCTGGCCATGGTTTCCATACCGCCTGCAGGGAACCAGCCGAGATTCACCGAGAAGACAACAATCAGCATCAGCCCCAACCAAAAGACAGGGACTGAAAAGGAAAGAATGGCAAACACCGAGATGATGTTGTCCCGCAATTGATTGACGCGTTGCGAGGCCAGTATGCCTAGCGCTGCACCAACGACCACTGCCAGTCCCATCCCGCTGAACATCAATAACAGAGTGGCTGGAAGCCGATCAAGAATGAGCGAGAGTACGGTTTGATTGTGTCGAAACGAAAAGCCCAGATCGAGCGTAGCTAACTTGACAATGTAATGCCACAACTGCATGTGTACCGGCTGGTCGAGTCCGAAGCGAGCCCGTAATTCGGCCAGATATTCAGCCGTACCTGCTGCTGCCTCGCCTGCCAGCACTTCAGCAGCATCACCCGGTGCTAGTTTGAGCAAGACAAAGTTGCAGATAACAATGGCGAGTATTAGCGGAATTGCCTTTAGCAGGCGCTGCCCGACCAGGCGCAGCATCGGAGACTGGATCTGAGGCAATTGCATGACCAGACGAACTTATTTTTCAAAGTATGCGTCAGCGAAGTTCCCGCCAATCACGCCGTCGGCGCTGATCGTATGTCTCTTTAATTTTGAACTGGATAGTGTGATGAAACGGGTTTCCATTAAAGGGATGATAGGTAGATCTGTCATGGCTAGACGTTGCATGTCGAGGTAAAGTGCCTTGCGCTTGGTGAAATCATTTTCATCTTGCGCTGCTTCGATGATTCGATCCATGTCGGCGCTTCGATAATCGGTGGCATTGGTAAACACCACGCCCTTTTGAATCGCCTTTGACCAGAACAGTCGCTGCACCCCTTGAGTCGGATCTGCGAAAGCGCCGTAGTACCCACTGGTGCTGTCAAAATCGTATTCTGTAAATATGCGCCTAAAGTAAGAAGGTAAATCCTGGCTGCGTAGCTCAAGCTCGATGCCGACCCTGGCCAGTTGTTGCTTGATAAATTCGCCAGTACGCTGGTAGTCTGAACCCAGAGGAAACAGGTCGTGGGTCATTTTGAACCGCATACCATTCGCGCCTGGCTTCAAGCCGGCTTCGTCAAGAAGCTTTTTGGCCTTTTCAACGCTGTATTCGTACTTCGCCACATCGGTCGAATGAAAGCTTGTGACCTGTGACGGAATCGGACTAACGGCCGGTTTACCATAGCCCATCCAGACAACCTGGGTCATGCGGTCACGATCAATCGCATGCGCAATGGCACGGCGCACGCGCACATCGTTCAAGGGTGGTTTGCGCAGATTTACTTCCATCAGCATGTAAGGCGACATGTAGGCGTATCCACGGGTTTCCACGCTAAGCGCGGGATTTTTGGCTATCCGCGGCATATCAGTAAGTGGCACTGGACTCAGACCGCCAATGTGAACCTCGCCAGTCTCGAAACTCGCGGCTCGCGCAGATGCATCATTGATGACCCGAAATACGATGCGCCGCAGAAGCGGCTTTCCAGCTTGCCAGTAGTTGGGGTTTTTTTCCAAAAGAATGAAATCGCCTTTCTTCCATTCCTTGAAAACAAAGGGGCCTGTCCCGACGGGTTTGCTGATGTATGGGTTAGAAGCTGGATCAGACCCGGCAAACAGATGTTTTGGCATCATCGGAGATTCGTAGCTGGACGCAAGTGCGGTCAGCATGGGGGGCGCTGGTTTGCTAAGCTTGATAATTGCGGTCAGTGGATCAGGAGTTTCAACGGTGGTAATTTTTGCTAGCGCTGTGCGGCCGCGAGGGTGTACTTTTTTAAGCACTTCTAAAATTGTGTAGCTAACGTCGGCCGAGGTAAACGGTTGGCCGTCATGCCACTTGACATTTGGGCGCAGTTTGAATGTGTATGTCAGGCCATCTGCGCTGATGTCCCATTTTTCAGCTAGCAGGGGCTGCGGTTTCAAGTCGCTATCAAGATAAAGCAATCCCTCCATGACCTTCGAGGTCACCATGCCCATCTGCAGCGTGGTGTTAATTGCCGTGAGTAAAAAAGGTGGTTCGGGCGAAAGCGCAAATTTCAGGGTGCCGCTTTCAATATCCGCTGCGCTTTGCGCTGCAGCTGGGAAGCCAAATGTTGTGATTACAAGCGTTGCGACAGACAAGATAACGCGCTTAAATACATTTGTATTGCTGGTAGCCATTTCAAATCCTTTCGTAATTCAATCGCCTTTGAAGACAAGCCCTGCTTTTCGCCATAACCAAGAGTTACTTCGCTTGAGAGATTATGAAAGTATGATTTTGAGAGTCTTTCGAAATCTGTTCGACTTATTTCGAAATCGGTACAGCCCTTCATCCTGCCAACATAGCTGTCTTCAATCGACTAAGTTAATCGTCGTCAACTATGGCCCTGAACTACGGCGTCAACGCCAACCTTGTTTACCTCGTGCTGCGCAGGTCCACCCCGTCCGACTGCTCAATCAAGTCTTCAGGACATTGCCACATGCTTGCGTAGCCACTCCCCATTGAACTTAACCCGCTTTTGTAGACATATTTCAAATACCAGTTACCGGTCCTTCTCCACTGCCCGATCCTGGCCCAAAGTGACTTCTGGAACGGGCTGCTTGCACGTATTGGCGACCGGCAGAAATATGGAAGTCCAGTGCACTGCGCACAAGGCGCCGGTCATCAAATTCGACATCGTTCCCTAACCCATTGCCCGGAGATTGAAAAAACAGACCGCCGCTCTGCAATCGTTTGCGTTTAAGGGTTTGCACGAACTCGTGTTGCGCGAAACTCGTTGGCAATACCCATTCCGAGCGGTAGACTGCCAATACGTAGTCAAGCTACTCAACCCATGAACCCACAGACCATACTCAACTCCTGCGACGACGGTAATCTTTGGGGGGAGCCGCCAAGCAACGCGGCGGACTTTGACGTGCCCACCGCCTACCGGTGCGCGTTAGCTGTTCGAAATCTACGCATCGAACGTGGCGAGATTCCGCGCGGCTTCAAGATTGGTTTCACCAACCGCAATATTTGGTCCCGCTACAACGTCCATGCGCCCATCTGGGGCACGATCTACAACACCACATTGACATTCTGCGATGACCACGGCAGCGTCTCCCTATCATCCAACTGCCAGCCACGCATTGAACCTGAAGTGGTTTTCGGGATGAAATCAACCCCTGTACCCAATGCATCGCTTGACGACCTATTCAGTGCCATTGAATGGGTTGCACCCGGCTTCGAGGTTGTTCAGTCGCACCTACCAGATTGGAAGTTCCTGGCATCGGATTCGGTGGCTGATCGTGGGCTGCATGCACATCTGCTGGTTGGTCGTAGGGTACCGATAAGCTCAATCGCAAGCACAGCTAGTTCACTCAACACTCTTCTTGCTGCAACCTCGGTCAGCCTGATGAAAAACAATCAGATTATCGACAAGGGTCGCGGGGCCAACGTGTTGGACAGTCCGCTTCGGGCTCTGCATCACTTCCTTACCGAGCTTCGCCAGTGTCCGGGTGCTCCTGATCTGGTTCAAGGCGATGTGGTTACCACCGGCACCTGGACAGACGCCTGGCCAGTAATTCCGGGGGAAACTTGGACCGGCGCCTTCGATACGCCACTGTCCTCTTTGAATATTGAGTTTTCTTAATGGTTGATGGTGAATTTACCGGATTACAGCAATGGAGAATTTGGTTCGACGAATGAAAAGTTTGCAGCGTCAATCCCGAGCCCCCACTGTTGGTGACGGGTGCCCACCTTGACGTAATGGCCGTAGCAAAGCGACCGGTAAAACCTTAGCTGCCAACGACTGCCAAGGTGCAGGCAAATCGTAAATCGCTAGGACCGAAATCGCTTCATAGCTGCCAAAAAAAACTTCGAATCAAAAAAAGAGCTGCCTGCCTTCGGCATCTGCTGGCTTTGCCACTCCAAGATCCCATTTAGCCAATAAATTTCAACAAAGCAGGTGTATAAATTACTATATGTCTGTGACTTTTTTTATGGTCATGAAATCTGTAAAAAGGTGCTAAATACACTGGTAATCCTAGATTTCATTTGCAAGGAATTTGTAACCAGTGATCAAGCTCACTATCCATGCGTCGGTAGAAGCAGCAATGCAGCAGGCTTTTCCCAAGCCTGCTGCGGCTGCCAAGCGGGCGCTGGCTAAATACATCAGCGTTGTTGAATCCATGCTGTTTGATGCCCTACAGCGCGGGCTAACACCTGAGCAACGCAAACTAGGACTCTACTCAATTTCACTAGACCAACTGGCAAACAAAGGCGGGCAGATCGGCCCCAAAAAGATCCGCGTTCACAAGTGGCTCACTGACAACGACTGGGATATTGTTCAAACAGTTGTTTTAGGCACCAAGTTTTCTGGGCAGAACTCACTGGTCAAACTCACTGCCTTGGCCACAATTCAAAATTCGCTTCAGGTACCTGTGCAGTCACTTTCTGAAGCTGCAACCGATGAAGAGATTGATGCCTATCTAAGCGGAGATGATGTCAGCAACATCGCTTTGTTCGATCACCTGTATCCCGAGTACAACTTGGAATGGCGTGAAGACAAACTCAATACATTATTTGATTGGGTGCCAGTGGATGTTGAGTCTGTCAAAGCCTACGTTTACTGGTTAGAAACAGAATCTAATTTGATCCAAGGGCCAAAGAAAGATTTGGCACTGCGCCAATCACTATCTATCTTAGGCATTGCTTCTGTTACCAAGGGCTACTACCTGCAGCGTAAAAAGCCTAGTCCGTTTGGCCGTACCTATTACGAAGGAGTCAGCGTTCAAAACGTCAACAAGGAACTGCGCAGGGCGATGCTTGGTAACTGTTGGGAATACGATATCCGCAGCAGCGTAGTTGCTTGGAAAATGGGCTATGCCCGTGGCTACTTAGCTGCCAGTGGATTAGACCAAGATTTAAAGAAATCATTTCCGTCCACGCTCTTGTACTTGGAACACAAGGCAGACTTCATGGCAACTGTTAGCCATTATGTTTTTTTGGATAGCAGTCCAGTTCCTAAAGACCTCAGACCAAAACTACTCAAACGCGCATTTACCGCTATTAGTTTTGGAGCACGCCAAACAGCAAAAGGGTGGTTGGATGCTTCGGGTAATTGGACCAACCCTGCGCTGGTAGACATTTTGCAAAATTCAGAGGACAGAACTCGATTTTTATCTGATGTAACTGTCAAGCAGTTCATCAAAGAGCAAAACGCATTGGATGACTACCTCTACGATTTGTTCAAAAAGTTCCGACCCGATCTTTTGCTAGAGGGCTACCTACAGACTGAGAGCGGCAGGCCCAGTAAAGCCAAGGTTCTTGCTTACCTTTATCAGCACGGCGAAACACAAGTCATGGACATTGTTCGTCAAGCTGCTCTGGCTAAGGGGCTTGTGCCCATTGCCAACGTGCATGATGCCATTTTCTTCAAGCGTCGTTTGGGCGCTGAATTTAAAAACGCAATCGAGTGGCAGATGCGCGAGCAAACGGGTAATCCTTATTGGCACCTAACACCCAAGCAAATCGAGCGCTACACACCTCGGTCATTAAACGCAGAGCGTGAGCTTGGCGAACACAAGAAGAGGATTGAGCAAGAGGAACTTTTGGCCAATGGGTACAAATCAGTATTCTC
>Ga0209442_1001477_pt1 | contig 13329 bp, 13 predicted proteins | sample LauGreSBDMM110DD_2_FD_187565 | JGI IMG/M metagenome (GOLD analysis project Ga0209442, IMG submission 187565) | Freshwater lake microbial communities from Lake Michigan, USA - Sp13.BD.MM110.DD (SPAdes) (version 2) | ecosystem: Environmental > Aquatic > Freshwater > Lake | place: Lake Michigan...
ATGTAGCTTTCTCTCAACCGACCCTTAGATCAGTCATCATTCGAATCGCTTCACGCGTCTCGCCCTCTGCATCGTCACTGACAGACCCGAAACGACTTGCACGCCTCACTGTGGTGCATGTGCCGGCCTGGATACTGATGTCACTGTCGACATCGGTCACCGCCACAGCTTTCGGAGCCCAGATCGGTATCGCCGACATGCTTTTCATCACGTCAACTTCGTGGCTGGCAGGCTTTGTTGTAGTTGGCGTGCCTGGCGGGATTGGGGTTCGCGAAGCTGCGTTCACTTCACTTGCCGGAGGCATTATCGGCACTCCAATGGCCGTATCACTAGCCCTGATGAGCCGAGTTGTCTTTATCGCTGTCGACCTCAGCGGCGCACTGATTTCCAACGTGATTTCTCGACTGAATAGTTCAGCGAAATCCTGAGAAGCGATCCTTCGAAATTTCTTTGCGTTGACCGCTCAGACTCTTCACTCGCAGAATACGAACTAAGAACCAACGCACATAGCGCATGATGTAGCCACGAAGTTCGCGGGTGCCTTTGCGCCATTTCATGTATCGGTACCTTCTAGCTGCCATCAGGGATTGTTTACGCACCAATTCACGATGAAACGAGGCAACCTGACGTTCAGGTTTCAAGGTTCCGAAGCCATGGTTTGGGCCAATAAGTTGCGGAGTATGCAAACCAAGGTTTTGCAGAAATGCCGCATACGCATATGCAAACTCTCCGAAGATCACTCTGTCAGTCTGCGATTCCCGTATCTCGTCCTCGCCTACTTCAATTGATACACACGAACCGTTGTCAACCAACCGCCGCAGAACGGTTTCTGCAAACTCAGTACGACACACGACAAGACTTACCCCGGTCTTTGTAAATACGGTGCTCGGCAACCACGCGTCGCCGACAACCAGATCAGCCAAGAAGTTCGAATGGTTAATACACACATGACAACGATTTGTGTTGAAGTGCCTGTCGAAAGCAACCTGGTATCCAAAATCCACACGACGACTAGCCGTGTACACCTCACCTTCGATAGTGGTCACAGTCAACTTGCCTACTGGGCCTCCACCTCGGTATGAAATATCAGAGATGGTTGCTGGGTCGTATCCCAAGTACTCGCCCATGGCATTAATGCTGTGATGGGAATATTGCCACCCACACAAGAGCCCAACAGTCAAAACAATCTTGTCGCGAAGTTCCGGCGCCTGAGTACGAATCCACGAGTACATGCCTTCTAGTTGGCACGGTATGGCGACTAACGCAAAACGTCCGGGTGTGTCTCGCAAAATCTGTAACGCAGGTGTCTGTTTAAGGTTGTGATAAATCGAGCCAGGCAACGTATCTACATCTTCAGCGGTTGTCACAAGTCGTGCCTCAAAGTCGATACCGGCGACATGGTCGAGCGCAATGACGCCGTTGATATCCCCAGAGGACAGAAGATTGCGCAACACTTCTTTAATAAGACCACCAGAACTGGCTGCAATATTGCGTGCGCTATTCGTACTTTGCGACAAATGCACAGACCTAACCACGCCGTATGCACCGATCTCAGACCCCGGGAATAGATACCTCTGTAATCCGTCATAATCAACCGCTACTGCTGGACATACATCGGCAGCAGCTTGTGAGCCAGGAGTCTCTGGTTCAAAAATGAGCTTCTTCGGATTAAGCGAGACCCGAACTGACGAATCAGCCATTTCGCATGCACCACAGCCAATGCACATGCCAGAGGCAATGACACCTGAGAGATCTGTCGTTACGTTCATCGGCCAGCCGCCTCAGCAATAGCGGAGAAGTTACGAAGCGAGCGAACCTTCACGGCTGGAAGCGCGACAGAAATCTGTTGAGAAATTTCACTCTTCGAAGTAAGCACTTTAGAGACGATGTCAGCAATCTCAGATGGCTTATTCAGTGCTGAGGAATCAAGACCCAAGTTCGACAATCCGAAATCGTCCAGAACTTCTTTGTACTTGTGACTCCAACCGACAACGACAGTTGGAGTTGATGTAGCAAGACCTGAAATCATGGCGTGAAAGCGTGAAGTAACAAGAACCGAACTGTGCGCTACAAGATGTCGCAGTTCACCGGCGGTGAGATCAAAATCGAGCCCAAGTACTTGAGCATCACCAGAGCATGCTTCTGCAACTTCACGACACACAGGACCATCATTCATTCGGCCTTCTGGCAAACCTGCGCGATACGAATGTGGAGCAATCACGACACTGCGCCCAGTCTTGTGTCGAATATCTACTACTAACGCCGCCATTGCCGCTACATAATTTCCGCCATTCGATTCAAAAATTCCTCGCACAACGGCACTAGGCATCACAACTATGAAGTCTTTATCTATTGTCCCAAGTGCTGAAGAAACATCTTCAGGAAAACTCACCGCCTCATCAAGTGAGAACGCCAGATCTGCAACATCAATGGAGTTAATGCCACCCAATGAATCAAGGTGATCACGGGTGCGAGCTCCTCGTGCGCATACGGTTTTCACTCGTCGTAGCACCAATGGCGCTAACCATTTGTTCGGAAAAGACTGAAACGGGCCAAGAGCCTGCGCCGCTTTCACCGTCGGAACGCCCAACAATAAGGGCATGCCAGTCATGAGAGCGTTGTAGATCACAATTGCGAATCCACGACCATCAGCAAAACTGATTCCGGCTACATCAACCACTACCGCAGAATCCAACATCGAACGACAACCTCGTGAACGAACCCAGAAAAGAGGAATTCGAAGCTTTCGCATCACGAGCGCAAGACATGCAATGGGAAACTCGACCAAGGCAAGACGCAATGGTTGGAGCCCTACAACAGCTGCGTCAACACGAGCAGGAACGCGCGAAGCATCGGCTTCTGGGTATGTGGTGAGGATGTCGAAATGACATTCGCCCATCTCATTAGGCAAGCGAGCCATCACGGATTCCACCATTGCCGCTGCGCCCTTATTGGCTGAAAGAGCAGCACCGATGATTGCTATACGAACCGGTTTAGGCACAACGATGGACGCTTACGCAGGAGGAACAGAGGTGGGTGATTTGGTGGCACGCACTACAAGATCTGCAAGTAGTCCAACGGTTATCACTTGCAAAGCCGCAAAAAATACAAGCAAAGTATTCGCTGCAAGCCTGAAGTTACGTCCTGACCAGTCGAATCCGAGCTTTATTAAGCCGAGCGAAAGCAAGGCAAGCCCAATTGGCAAGAAGACTTTGAGTGGGTTGTACGACAAGGTCATTCTGACGACTTGCAGGATGTACCGACGGGTATCTTTCAACCAATGAAACTTTGAACTTCCGGCCCGCGGGAAATATTGAATCGGGAAAAATGCAATCTTGTAACCGTTTCCAAGAAACGACATAGTTAAGGTTGTTACGCAGGAGAAACCCTTCGGAAGTTCATGCACATATTGCATAGCCACATCACGGCGAAATGCCCGCAAACCCGAGTTCAGATCTTTGATATCGGTCTCTGAGAGATAACTAGCCAATTTTCGAATAATCCACTTGGCAGGCGTACGCAGGAACTTCATAGTTCCCTCTTCAGACTGGCGCCAACCAACAATATGGTCATAACCGTCCATTGCTTCAACCAGTTCGGGTATTAGATCATTCGGATATGTCATATCGACATCCGTCCACACGACAATTCGTCCGCGAGCAGCAGTAGTACCAGTGCGACGTGCTGAACCGCTTCCCTGGTTCTGACGATGACGAATCAGGGTGATGTCAGGAATAGTGGGAAGCTCTTTCTCGGAACCATCACTTGAGCCATCATCAACCACAATAATTTCGAAACTAAAGCGTGACGCAGTAAGGGCTGAACGCACACGGTCAATCTCGGCACGAAGGTGCCCTTTTTCGTTATAGACGGGAAGAACAACGCTCACGTCGCATTGGTCAGGGCTATAGGTCATTGTGTCGACATCTCTCTCATTAGCATTGGGCCGTTCCAGCACTACCTCGTCTGCGACGATGGTCCATTGACCATCAGTAGGCGGCTTATTGGGCATGCCGTAGACACAGCTGTACTTGGCTGGGATCACTGCACGTGGGCTTGAAATATCAAAGCGAACAATCTTGATCGGGTGCAATTTGTAACGCAAGTAATAGTAAGACCGGTCATTGCGAACGCCCATGTCAAATCCAACTAGTTGAGTGTCCGCCTCTTCAACAATGGGCAAACTCTTGCTAACGGCCACCAATTTATCTGTTCGACTAAGAATGCTGCGAGAACCTGAATACATAGAACCCATGGCCAGCGCAACAGTGAGCACTACAACTGACCATGTTCCATGTCGACGTAAAACGGTCCACAAGACCAATGACGCAAGTACAAACACGGCGCCAAAATTGACCAGGCTCGGACTCACCAAATAGCGCACGATGTCCGTACCAACGATGTTCGGGAACACGATAGCGTTACGTACGTACCCGCCTTTAACTCCGTCGCCACCATCAATCAATACATATACAAGCGATAATGTGCCCACAAATAAACCTGTCAACAACCACGCCCGTTGAGCCAGTACAAAAGATTTCTCAATTCCAACGCACGCGACGACCAATAGAGCAGGCACAAGAATTTCTACATAGCGGCCGTAAATCAGGTGATCTCCACGAGCGCCGTACAGTAATTGCAAACCACCAGTGAAAATAACTAAGAGTGAGCTAACGATCAAAACGAGCAGTCCAAGTCGCTGCGGGTCTGAAGGCACCGTGCGAGCACCTCCTTCAGAACGAATACGACGAATTGCGAATGCAATACCTACACCAAGTAACCCACATGATGTTGCGGTCAGGTACCAGGTTTGACCAACCATTGTTCGAACTAGGGCCGGCCATACAGTCGGATCAAACAGACGACTCAGCAATCGATCCTCTTGATCATATGAAGCCACGTACAGAGACCGCTTCACAAACTGATTCAAGAGACGAGAACCCTCGTATCCAATTGCCATGATGGACAACGCAAGCAACGCGACTCGCCGAGAGATAAGACCTTGTGTCGCCCACCAAAGGAACACCGCACCTATCACGGCAATCAACAATGTGAATCTCCCATGTAGTGCGGGCATCAGACCAGCAAACAAGCCCAGCCCGACGACTTGGATGAATGATCGACTCTTTGCAACTGTCATGACCAACGAAATGAAGACCAAGAACGCAAGCCGTGATGCAGTCTCTGGCCACGCAAACATTGCTGTCACAATGGTGCCGGGCAACACAAACACGAGTGCCGAAACGATGCGCCCCATCAGCTTTGAAGCGCCGAAACCGCGCACTGCTAGTCGTCCGGCAAACCAAGCCGTAAGAATCGCCAATACGACGTTTGCCAACAGTGCGAACCGATACGAACCGTGAAGAGACCCGGTAATCAGTGCACCGAGACCCGTTACCAATCCGTAGCCGGCCGGATAAAAGCTTCCAGTTGGAATTGGTGCCTCAGTGTGACCAATCAACACCTGTCCGTTCGACAAGAAACCCCATTCATCTGGATGAACTGTCGGGCCAGCCTGACGCAGAGCGACACTAGCCATAAAGACTCCGCAGACAACCGCCGCAAACAAAACAATCCGTGCCTGCAATGAAGTCGTTTCACTGTGACGATTCGTATGAAATCGCTGATCGAGCTGTTTCAATACATCTAAGACCACATAGATACACTACTTTCGCGGCACTCTCTAAAGTGGTAGCCCTGTCGGCGATACCGTGTCCGTATGGCCATTCGGGGAATTAATCATGCAGTTCTGTACGTGCGTGATGCTGATCGGTCTGCTGAATTCTGCTGCCAGGTTCTTGAATAAAGAGTCATAAGTACCTAATTGAGTACTATGAAATTGTGAGTCAACAGAATCGAACCAAGCAACTAGATTTTTTTGTGTATGTGGATACCGTTGTATTCACAATAAACCCAGACCGTTTACTGGAACCAGAAGATCGACTTGAAGTCCTTGTTATGAAACGGCCAGAAGGCGCCAAAGGAAAATGGGCCTTGCCGGGCGGGCTGGTGGCCGACAACGAAAGGCTTGTACAGACTTCTGTTCGAAAGGTGAAAGAGGAGACCGGACTCACTCTGAAACTTCGCGACTTACATCAAGTTGGAGCCTTTGGTGATCCTGACAGAGATAACCGATTCCGAGCAATTGCAATTGCCTACATGGCCCTGGTCCCCCACCCATCTGAATTACGACCAATTAAGTATTCGGATGCCGCAAGCTTCGTCTCCTACAGATCGTTGCGTGATAGCCGACTCCTTGAATTCGACCACAGCACCATTATTTACGCGGCGCGAAAAGTGGCACGGGGCCTGTTAGAAGATACGAACGTAGCTCTCAGTTTCTGCAAGCCAAAGTTCACTATGACTGAATTGCGAAAGGTGTACGAGTCTTTCTTGCAATACAGAGTCGACCCTGCAAATTTCCGTCGAAAAGTTGCTTTGACTTCAGACTTCATCTTGCCCCTGGAAGAATTCTCCGATTTTGGGAGCGCTCCTGGACGCCCAGCACAGATGTATCGAGCCGGCAAGTCCGATCAGCTCTCTACCCAGATTCGTTTTCGCCGGAATCTGGACAAAGTCCGCACTACTGGGACGTCTAAAAAGACCTGACACACCCTTGTCCTATTATTGTAGATACCACCTTAATAGTGGCCTTACATAAGGAGATCCAGTGTCAACTAAAACCCCAAACTCAACCCATATCGTCACCCTTATCGACAGATCGGGTTCTATGGCTCCCATCGCTAACGACGTCATCGGCGGATTCAATACGTTCATCGACGAGCAGATTCGTAACGGAGCAGACGCCCGCATGACCATTGTGCAGTTCGATTCGCAAGATCCGCAGGATGTCACAATCTGGGGAGCTCCACTTCCCGAGATCACACACTTGGATTCTCAGACTTTCGTCCCTCGTGGTGGAACACCTCTTCTTGATGCAACTGGGCTGCTAATCGGTCGCACCATGGTCGACCAATCAGCACGCATCGCTGCGGGGTTACAGGCCGAAGACATTATCTTCGTCACCATCACTGACGGCGAAGAAAATCAAAGTCATGAGTTCAATCTGGCGCAAATTCGGGAGTTGATCGAAAAACGCACACAAGAAGGTTGGTCATTCATCTACCTTTCAGCAGGACTCGATGCGTATGCCGACGCAGCACAAATGGGAATTCACTCCGGTGATACACAACAGTGGAAGCGAGACGGAAAGAACGCTCGTCTTGCCTTCTCAAGCACATCGGATGCAATCTCAAATATGCGGGAAAAGAAGCGTCGCAATGAAGACACTGTTCGTGGAACGGCGTTTGAAACAGGCAAACACGCCGAAGAAGACGACCAGGTTTAAGTCGGGTTCGGGCGGGGTTTTGTTGGGTCTGGCTCTTTTGGCAGGCCCAACACTCGTTCACCAACAATGTTGCGCTGCACTTGTGCAGTTCCGCCCCAGATGGTGGATGAGCGATGCTGGAACATTGAACCAATCCAACGATCAACTTCGTACTTACCGTCTTTGTCGTTCTCAATCAACATGGAATCAGCACCACGTGCATTCACCATGAAAGTGCTGAACTTCTGTGCATACTCTGACCAGAACATCTTGTTGATTGATGCAGCAGGACCAGGCTCTTTACGAGCAAGCACCTCAGAAAGCAGCTTCAGACCTTGGAAACGCATGATCTCGACATGAGAAAATGCCCACGCCAAGTTCTGGCGAACAACTGGGTCAGACGTAAGACCCTTTTCTTTAAGAAGCTTGACACCATCCCAGAACTGACGGGTGAATTCAACGTGTTGTGTTGTTGCGTTTCCTCCACGCTCGTTTCCGAGTGTTGTCATTGTGACGCGCCAACCGTTGTTCATGCCACCAATGATGTTGGTGATAGGAGCACGGGACTCTGTCATGAAGGTTTCAGTGAAGTGCGAAGCACCGTGTGGCTGCTGAATCGGGCGCAATTCAATTCCGTTTGACTTTTTCTCTGGCGTAAACATCGGCAGTAGAACATAGGAAATGCCCTGGTGCTTCGGAGTGTCCGGATCTGTACGGCACAAGCAGAACATCATGTTGGCTTCTGTTGCACCAGATGTCCACACTTTCTGACCGGTGATCACAACTTCATCGCCATCGATAATTCCGCGAGTTTTCAAGCTAGCAAGATCGGAACCCGCATCTGGTTCTGAGAAGCCTTGGCAGTAGCGGTGTGTACCGTCGATAATGCGAGGCAAGAATTCTTTCTTCTGCTCATCAGTTCCCCACACGATGATGGATGGACCAACAAGCCACTCACCCATGCCGCGAGTAACGCGAGGAACATCAGCGCGAGAAAACTCTTCGTTCATCACGGCTACTTCAATACCAGTGAGTCCGCGACCGCCGTATTCTTTCGGCCATGACACGCACATGTATCCGGCTTCGGTCAACTTCTTAACCCATTCTTTACCGGCGGCGGTCATATTGCCGCGCGCAAGCGAATCAGCGGAGACTCCAACAAGTTCTTTCGGAACGTTGGCTTTCAGCCACTCGCGAAGTTCAGTACGAAATGCTTGTGCAGCAGGTCCAAGATCTAGTTCTAACGGCATGTGTCCCCCAAGGTTTTGAAAGACCATTCTTTCAGTTAGTCGAGTGCTTCCAAGAACTGGACAATTGCCTTGTTCACGGGCTCAGAATGAGTCATGTTTGCGGCATGAGGTCCGCCGTCGATAGGTACCAATGTGGTTGGGCCAGTAATACGGTCGCGCAGTTCCTCGGCCTTTCCGATCGGAATAGCCACGTCTGCAGTTCCGTGCACAATGAGGGCCGGGCAGGTGATTTCACCAAGGCGAGATGTGATGTCATCACGATGCATCAAACAATTAAATGCCTTTGTGAATTGATCAGGCACCATGGCACCCCACTTGGCAAACCACTCAGGCCATTCGCCAGGCCCAAGAATCAGACTTGCAATTACATCTTGAACTGCCACAGCACCGTGTTCTATCCATGCGGCGTGCAATTGGTTGTACGGCTCAACTGTTGCTGGGTCTTCTGTACCTGCTTGTGTGTCAAGAAGAATGAGAGCATTCACTCGTGATGGAGCAGTAAGAGCGACACGAAGTGACAAGAACCCACCTTGTGACATTCCACCAATCACTGCAGATTCGATACCGAGGTGATCCATTAATCCGAGAACATCATTGGCGGAATCCCAATACGTGAATTCGCCTGTAGCCAATGTTCCTCCGAAACCACGTTCGTCCCAAGTGATGACACGATATTTCGGAGTCAACGCAGCAACCTGAGAATCAAACATTGTGTGGTCCATGAGGAAGCCATGACTAAGAATGACCACTGGACCCTTGCCACCTGAATCTTGAAAAGCGAGATCGATACCGTTGATGTGAGCTGTTTGCATGTTTAAACCTTACTTCGGGATAACGGGTATGTCAGATGAGACGCGAGAACGCCACAGTGGAACACGTTTTTCAAAGAAGGCACGTACGCCTTCGGCGGAATCAGGAGCCGCGGTTAAACCAGGTAACAACTTGCCTTCGGTCATAATCATGTTGTCAACGCTTGTGTTCATTCCTTCCCACATCAACTGCTTAGCCAAAGCAGCCGATACTGGCGACACATTGATCGCGATGTCACGCGCCATTTCTGTAGCTACCGCTAGAACCTGGTCTGCCGGAACTGCACGAGATGCAAGACCCATTTCCGCAGCTTCAGTACCCATGATGAGACGGCCAGTTAGTAGTAAATCGGCTGCGCGAGAAAACCCAATGACACGTGGCAACAAAACATGAGAGCCGAGTTCAGGCAAGATTCCACGCCGCACCATTGCGTATTGAATCTTGGCGGTTTCAGAAACGATGCGAATGTCGCACAACATTGGATACGTAATGCCCACACCCACTGCGTGACCATTAATTGCCGCAATCACCGGCTTGCGCACTTTGTATGGCATGAGTCGTGGCCCTTCTTTGGCGCTCGCACCGCCAGCTAGGAATCCGCTCTCTCCTGCGCTTAAGTCCGCTCCGGCACAGAATGCTTTCCCAGCACCTGTCAACACCACTGCACGAACAGCATCATCGGCATCGGCAGCACCCATGGCCAAGGACAACTCATCGCTCAATTGCGGAGTCCATGCATTCATGGCTTCAGGACGGTTCAACGTGATTGTGGCAACACCATCACGAACGTCATATAACACTGTCTCTAAATTCATACGCCCCCCGGCAGATTCGGATTACCCCGAACCGTAGTCGCAGGCATGTATGAACAGAATGTCGGAGATTCTTAGCGTTGCGCCAAGTACTTCTCGACTGGCGCCAGATCAAAGGGAGACCCAGTCATGACGATGAGATGGTCGGCACCGGCCTCTTCGTAGGCGGTTGCATCAACCAAGTCAGTGGCATTGATTGCCACAGTGCGTTCGATTTCTCGTGGGTTACGACCCAACTTCTCGCACCATTGGTCGAGCACTTGCATCTTGTGGCGGAAGTTGTCAACTGGTCCGAAAGCATTATGAGCGTCTGCATGCTGAGCGGTCAATTTCAACGTGACTTTCTCGCCGCTTCCGCCAATCATTAATGGAATATGTCCATTCACAGGTCCAGGAGTCAACTTCGATAGGCGTTCCTTGATTACTGGGATGCCAGCAGCTAGAAGTTTCAAACGCTCCGGACCTGTACCAAATTCGTATCCGTACTCGGTGTAGTCACGCTCGAACCAACCAGAGCCGATTCCGAGAATGAAGCGACCATCAGAAATGTGATCAATTGTTCGTGACATGTCTGCAAGTAGTTGTGCATTGCGATATGTGAAGCAAGTAACTAGCGCGCCAACAGTTGCATGACATGTATCTGCAGCCATTGCTGCAAGAAGCGAGTACGCCTCAAAGTGCGGAGCTTCTGGGTCTCCGTAGAGCGGATAGAAATGATCCCACACCCACAATGAATCGACTCCCATTGCATCTGCTGCGCGCCACGAGTCGCGCATTGCCTTAACTGTTGTTGCTTGTGGATGGAGCTGTACGCCTATTTTCATACGCGAATACTATGACCATTCCTTCTTCATCATCGGAACTATGGTCTCGAAATACTCGGCAAGTAGGTCTTGATTCCATGGCGGACGAATCGCGATGTTTACTAGCTGTGCCCCCGCTTCGACAAAAGGTGCAATTTGCTCCATCACATCTTCTGGTCGTCCAAGTAAGGAGCCAGCGATGATGCGATCAGCAGCAGCACCCCATTGCGTGCGTAGTTGATCTTTCACAACCCCAATATCTTCGGTACTGAGTCCGAACGACAAGTTGATACTGCGTTCAACTGCTGACGGTTCACGACCCGCCTCGGCGCACCAGTTGTCAAGAATGTCATTCAGTTCTTTGTATTGAGACGGGCTCGCGTATGCCGCATTCCATCCATCTGCGTACGTTCCAGCCATTCGCAGTGTCTGCTTTGGACCAAGCCCACCAATCCATAACGGCATACGCCCGCGAATACCTGGCACCATCGACGCGTCGCGTAATTCAACACCGGGCGTTGACTGAGTGACGCGCTCGCCTGCTTTCCATTTGTTGATTGCCTGCAATTGTCCTTCAAGAACTTTGAAGCGTTGCCCTTGCGACGGGAAATCAATTCCAAAGGCAGTTGCTTCTTGATCATGCCAACCACTGCCCATGCCCAATTCGAAACGACCGCTAGACAAGTGATCAACAGAAATCGCACCTTTCATCAACACGCCGATGTTGCGATATTGCGAACAAAACACCAAGCATCCGATACGGGCTTTGTGCGTGTCTACTGCCAATGCCCCGAGCATGGAGAATGCCTCGAAATGTGGTTGCGTGCCCCCAGCAGGTGGAGCTTCGTACAAGTGATCCCACAGCGAGATCCAATCGGAGCCGACTTCGTCGAGCCACTTCCACAACGTGCGCAGTTCTTCAACCGTGGCATTCTGCGCCCCTACGTGCACACCAAACTGAACCATCTGAACCCCCTTCAGATACGACAAAGGCCCCCATAAAAAGGGGGCCTACATCTTTGGAGCGGATGACGGGATTCGAACCCGCGACCCTCACCTTGGCAAGGTGATGCTCTACCACTGAGCCACATCCGCGTGGAACTACAGCATAGCGAGATTGGCCCGAGGTGCCACTTGCCCTATGTCTCGTGCACCACAAGCGTTTCAGCGGTCATCTTGCCCTGTAATCGCACCAGGGCCGTCAGAGATGCCAGAACAATGACCCCACCAAGTAATTGCAGCAGTGTGAGTGACTGCTGAAAGAAAAACCACGCCAAAATTGTGGAGATAACCGGGCTAATGAGCCCAAGCATGCTGGCGAGAGACACATCTATGTGTCCTTGCGCCCATGTCATCATTCCGTGACCAATAACGCCAGGCCCCAGTGCCATTCCGATGATGTACCACCAGTCACTGGCATGCATGGCCCCAAGGTCATTGCTAGTAATCGCCCCGTACGGCAATACAACAATTGCCGCACAAAAAAACACTGCAGCAATAAAAGACCACGAATGAATCCCTTCATCTCGGCGCTTCTTGGACATAACAAAATATGTGGTCCAAATAACTACGTTAAGAACCGCCAGAAGATCACCGTCAAGATGTGCGCCGCTTGTGGATGCTGCAGCCATCACGACAACCAAAACACCAACCATTGCACTGATTGAATACGCAAGCTTTCGCATTGTGATCTTCTCACCGAACAATTTTGGAGCCACGAACAGCACAAGCACAGGCTGCAGCGTGCCCACCATGGTTGCATTAGCTATCGAAGTCATCTTCACCGTGGCGAAACCCGTGATGAACGACATCGCAAACATAAAACCTGGCAAGGCGGCTTTGCGAATGACATGTTTATTCAAACTGCCACCATTCATGTACGCCATTAAAACCATAATTGGCAAACCAAAAAGCATTCGATAGAAAACGATGCTCGACGTACTTACCGAGAGAGCCTTGTTAAAGATCGGGCCGATACCCCACGCCGTTACTGCCAGGACAGCAGCAAGGACATGGATGTCGTCGCGACTACGAAAAGAACCTTTCGTCGATGTCTCGGTTGATGTCACTTCGCCGGAGGATTCAAATCAATACGTAGTGTAAGAATCCCGTCTTCCAATGAAGCAACTGCATCACCGATGATTGCGAAATCACGGAAATCAGTTTCAGAGTTTGCGATGAACAGTTGACGTTCTTCACCGGCAATTGGCGGCAACGGGCGTTTACGCACCGCTGTTGCCCTGTCGCGAAAACGCGTAATCATTTCGTTTGGATCAAATGCAGCCATGGCTTACTCCTTGTTTTTTTGTTGAATGAGAAGAGGGTCA
>Ga0209442_1001478_pt1 | contig 13324 bp, 14 predicted proteins | sample LauGreSBDMM110DD_2_FD_187565 | JGI IMG/M metagenome (GOLD analysis project Ga0209442, IMG submission 187565) | Freshwater lake microbial communities from Lake Michigan, USA - Sp13.BD.MM110.DD (SPAdes) (version 2) | ecosystem: Environmental > Aquatic > Freshwater > Lake | place: Lake Michigan...
TAACTCATGCAAAGCAGTCTGATCTAAAGAGTCTGGTGTGATCTTCTCAGCACCAAAATCACCTAGTCTGTAGGTAGCAAGCCTAGCTATATCGTTAAATTCCACAGAAGCCATAGCAGCCTTTGCCGCCTTACTTCCTTTTTCTATTCTCCAATCACCAAGACTAAGCAGTTGTTGCCACTTTTTGACACATTTTGCAAAGTGTACGGCATCTTGTGGTGTAGGAATGTTAGGCATTACAACACCTTATACAGTTATTGTGACAGTTTAGTTTAAGATGTTAGCACTTGTAAAGCGTGTTCTATGTGTTTGATGCGGTCTTCTAGCCCAATAAAGCCGCCATTTATCTTCTTTGTCATGGTTTTAAAGTCACGCACATCTGCAAATTGGTTGAGTTTATGGGTGTCCCAAAACCACCCTGCTGTGAGGGCAGCGTACTGAGGTGTAGCAACCAAATCAGGCTCCATAATGAAGTCAACACCCAATGCCTGACCCGCATGATGGTAGTTTGCAGAGCCAGTTAGCTGAATACATCCTCGGCCTCGGAAACGATACCCATCCCCTGAAGCCTCATCCCTGTTGCCCATACGTGAGCTATAAACAGTATTGGCAATCAACTTAGGATTACGAGCGCAAGCCTGTGCCTTGGCAACATCAAACCTTTTAGGCCATAACTTCTGCAAAGCCTCTGCACGATAGTTTAAATTCTCTTCAAGAATCCTAAAATTGCCACACTCATGACCACATTGACCAATAAATGCAGCTTGGCGAGTAGGCGTATTAATGTTAAAACGATCAAAAGTAGCGTTCAGAGCATCTACCCATTGATTACCAATATGTAATCTAGCTAATTGTTCACTTGTTACCATTTAGCAAATCTCTCATCTGGTTATACGAGTCCACGCAAGCATTCAAAGCAACAGTATTCTTATCCCCTTGGGCGACTATTTCTGCGATTGCGTCAATGGTTGCTCTTTCGGCATCAGAAGGTTCATTAGCCTGTCTGTCAGATTGGCTGGTTGCTTTTGGATCTGCGCTGGTAGAGGCGGTACTTGTGGGGGTTTGTACGTTACTTGAGGGGCAGAGGCGCAACTTGCCAGCACGATTGGCAACAGCAAGAGCAGTAGTTTTTTTGTTGATAGCATCATTGGCTTCCTGTAGTTTGGCAGATTGTTGATTAAGTTTTTCACCCATGTTTTGCTCGATTAGACGAGCTTCTTCATTCTTTTTGGCAATGGCAATCTTCATGTCGTTATCACGTTCTAGCCACCCATAGTGGTGTCCAACTTGGTATGTACCAAAGAGAGATACCATCACACCCACGATTAACCAAGGTAAAGGTATAGGTAACATCATTCAACCTCTTTTCTAGCCATTGCCATGTGTTCACGCTCTTCATTGTCTTCCAAGTGTTCTGGAGGAGTAGTCGGAGGTGGTCCAGGTGTCCAAGATTCATCTAATTCTGGGTTTAACCAAGCAGGTAATGCTCCTGAAGGTGAAGTCCATGTCTGAGAAGGGCTATAGGATTGATTAAAACCGCCCTGAGAGCCTTGATAGCCCATTGGTTGACACATTGGCTGTGTTGGAGGGTTAAACATCTTAGAAGCCGCACCCGCTGCCCTTTTAGTCATTACCCCACCAATGCCACCAACAATTAACAGAACAATGTCGTTCAGCATCTTGGTATAAGCTTGGTCAATTGGAGCCATTGACTTGATGGGTTGGGTGACAAAAGTCACAGAATACAGTAGCGCAATGACAATAAAGCAAAGAATTAGTGTGACAGTAATCACAACAAATCCCCAAACTCTGACCTCAAATTCTTCAGTTGTTAGGTTTTTCTGATTGGACATCATTAACTTTTTTCTCCAAGATTGGGGCTACCAAGTATTCAGGGCATTGTTGGGTAAACAAACATTTAGGCTTTTGGCACTCTTCCGCATGGAAGAAATCAGGATTTTGGCACTTGTATCGGTAGCGGTCTTCGCATCCAACTAAAAATACAAGTAATACAAGTAATACATATTTCATGCTTTTATATCCACTTGAGTGGCTTTAACCCATTGAGTCTTAATCTCTTGGCATTTTTGCTGTTGTTCAGCCTGTTTGCTTAGTTCTGCCAAACGCTTCATGTTCTGTTGGTGGATCATCCTATGAGCCTCTGACAACATTTGTGCATTTTGTTGGTAAGTTGTAACTCTCATTTGCCCAAGCCAACCTTTCCAAGTAAAAGATTAACAATTCTGTCTGACAGATCATCGGGTAAGAACTTCAGAAAACCTAAGAAATAAAGTGCCACTACCCCATAGACAAATATCTTTAGGCATAGGTCAAAGGTCTTTTGATACTCATTCATCTGCCACATCTACGAGTAGTTGCACAGAAATCCATCATTTCATTCACGCCAACAAATACTAGAAACAAAACAAAGAAGATGCCACCTATTGCTAAACCAATCTCTAGTTGTTCTTGCTCTTTCTGTTTAGCTTCTTTCTCTGCCTTCTTTAATGCACTAATCTCTTTGGCGTCTGCTAAGTCCATCTCTGCTTGACGAGCTTTAATCTTGTTCCAAACATCAATCTTTCCTGTCTGCATGAAGAGCATCTTTAACTCTTCCTCAAACGCTCTGGCTTGCTCTAAGGCCATCTCGATCTGGAGGGCAGTTCCCATGTTGGAACCTTTGCCAGACTGTTTAGCCTGAAGCATGGCCTTGGTAGCTACAGACTTTGCGTCAAATAGCTTGCCAATCATTGGCGCAAGAGAGCCTAAGTCATTGGCAACTCCTGCTGCCTTCTTGACCATACTGATTGCTGACTGTATGCCAGCTAGTGCCGTGATTGGATCTATCATTTCTTTTCTACCTTCTTCCATTCAATACAGTAGACTTTTCGGTTGTACACGTCCCCAACCCACATCCACTTGACACACCTGTATTCAATAGATACAGCCAGTAAAAAACTAATTAACTCCATACCCAGATAATTACTGAGAATGACCAAACAATAAGACAGACCATACCGACTGCCGCAATTGTTGCAAGCAGCCAGTCTTTCATGTTAGTCCCTAAAAAAGTCTAACAAACCACCAGCATCAGGTAAAAAGTTTTCTGGATCAGTTGTTGCGGCATTTATTGCTTGTCCTATTGGCGCACCCATTCCTGCAGCGCCTTGTCGTTGTTCACCAAGCAAATATCTAGTTCCAACAGTACTACCCAAAACATTTCCAAAACGTCTAGAAATTGGTGGAGTTAAGCTTGCACCAGCCATTGCTCCTAAGCCATATCCAAGGCCAGAATCAAAGCCAAGCATTTGAGCAGCAGTACCGCCCGCACCAGCACCCATTCCAGTAGTAATCAAAGGAATACTTGCATATCCAGTTAGTGGCCCTACTTTTGGAGTAACCGCACCACGAGTTGCATCAACAATATCACGCAACATATTAACTTCACTCATCACTTCTGGAGTTTGACCCATAATGATTCGTTGGGCAGATGGTAATTCTGCTCTGCCTAAATTTAATGTTCTTGTAAAAGCTGGAGAAGATAACATAGCCGCAGCATCAGCATTAATTGCGGCACTTCTAGCATCATTTAAAATGGAGTATTGAGCCGCTTGCTTACCTACGGGAGACATCAAACTTACTGCTAATTCAGCAGTAGCTGGGTTTCCTGTCAAACTAAACTTTTGTGCAACTTTATCAATTTCATTTGGGAATGTTTTTGTAGAAACAATTTTATATATATCCGAATCTTGGCGGAATGGAAGAACAGTATTTTTAAACTGCTCCATTGCACGAGCGTGTTCAGCACCAGCAGGTGTGTAAATAGGTTTGTTATTTAATGTTCTTGGGGCTGCCCACGCATCAACATCATTTCCAAAACCATTGTATAAATCATTTAAAGCTCTTTTTTGTGGCTCATTGTATGTACCAGCCGTTTCTTGAACTCTGTTTAATTCAGCGCCTACTGTTTTCTGAAGGTTACGAAGCTGTTTATAGGTTCCACCACCTGATTGTAAAAGTTCGTTGGTGTCCTCAATAACTTTCTTTATAACTGGTGTTTCTGAAATTGCAGGGAACCTTTCCAACACTTCAACAGTTGCATTATTTGTATTCCCAATGGGTATTTTAGTATCTCCTGCTAACTTTTCAGCACGTTCAAATATTGGACTTACATTGTCTTTTGCAGTTTTATACTGTTGACGCAAATCTTTAGCAATGACAAGCTTTTCTCCACCTAGTTTTTTAACTGTATCTGGCTTGACTTGTTCTGTAACTCTTTCAATTAACTTTCTAACTTGTTCAGATTTAGCTTCATTTGCAATTTGAGTTGTACCGCCAAACTGTCGAGACTTTTGCAAAAGATCAGCACCTGGTCCACCAACATCGCCAACATCAATGTTTACACCACGTTGTGCCGCAGACTCAACCAACTGACCAGTTGTAGTATCACTATAACGTGTTCCAGAAGGAATATTGCCCATACGAGCCGCTGCAGCACTAGCTGGTAAGCCTGTTGCTAAGTTAATTCCAAGCAAAGCCAATGGGTTTTGAATATCAAAAACACTTTTAGCCAATTCAGCAGAACCCGTACCAACAGTTGCACCTGCAGCTTGTGCAATTGGCTGAGAAGTTAAGGCGCTACCAACTGCTCTGGTTGTTAAATTTGGTGCTTGTTGTAGTAATCCACCAACACCGCCCATTAAGGGAATACCTGCTACTGCACGAGTAACATTTGCTACACCTTTTTGAAATTCAGTTTCTGGTTGTGGCAAACCAAGCATATTTGCAAAGTTTGACATAGCTTGACTAGGAGGTTGAAGCTGACTACCAGTAGCCCTGTTAATCAACATATTTAATGGTGATCCAACAATGTCAGCAATTCCTCCCGCACTTTCCAATCCATACCTAATTGTCCGACCAACTTCATTTACCGCTTGGTTGCCTAAACGATTAAAAGCAGTACTTTGTGGTGCGGGAGCTTGTTGAGCAACTGCCTCACCAAGCATTGATGGATCAATAACACGATACCTAGTGTTTTGTTGTTTTTCTGGAGTTGCCATGCCTGTCAAATCAATCTTTGGAGATTGTTGCCCTGGTGTCTGCTCAAGAAAAGAAGGATCAATTTTACGATATGTAGTCATGTTTGTACCTACAACTTTCTCAACATAGTTTTGCGTTTCTTTAAATGGAGGAACACCACCATACTTTTGAACATTGCCAGGTCCTGCGTTATAAGCCGCAGCAACCAAGACAGGATCTTGAAATTGTTGCGATAACTGGCTTAGATACTTAACACCACCACGGATGTTATCTTTCCATTCCATTCTGTTAACACCAAGATCTTTTGCAGTAGCACCCATTAATTGCATAGGTCCATAAGCACGATCACCAGTTCGTGTTTTAGGTCCTATTGCGTTAAAAATTCCTTGTGATTCTGTTTCAACAATTTTTTGCACCAAAGAATAAGGAACGCCTTGCCTTTGGGCTTCTTGCTTAGCAAATTCGTAAACTTGTTCTTTAGTAGCCATTAGTCAAACGTTGTTGCATCGCCATTTGGCAATATGTACGCAATTTTTCCATCATCAGGACCACCAATAACTTTCTTTGTTGGAAGATATTTACGTAATGAAGCAGCCTCAAACATTTGCTTTTGACCTTGTGGAGATGCTGCCCATTTATTAGCTGCATCAGGACCTGCATTATTTTTATCAGAAACAAACTTGTAGTAATCTTGCTTTCTTTTACTTACTTCTCTTAGAATTGCTAAGTTAAATTTTGTTGACTCTTTAGGGTCTGTAATCTGAGCATTACGTTGACCATAGTAGTTAATTTCAAAGTTAGAAATTGCTCCTACAGCCTCAGTTAAACTTTCACCAGTTAAAGCATTAATAGCTTGACGAGCAGAAATAGCATTTTTTAAGAATGCTTTGTTTCGTTCTCCAGATACACCCAAACTGTTAAAAACATTACCTAATTGCGTTTTAAGACCTGTAAATGACCCAGTATCAAAATCTTTTTGGTTATAAGCATTTTCTAGTTGGTCAATATATGGAGCAGTTTTATTTGCTGTTTGATAACCTTTGTAGGCATCAGCCAGAATCGGCTTATATGCTTCATTCAAAATTGTTTGAGCAGTACTAGGACCAGTTACTGGTTGTGCACTAGTAGGTTGAGCAACACCTGCTGGTTGAACTGCGCCACTAGTAAGACCTGGAGGGTTAGCATAAGTAAATGTTGGCGCACCAGATTCTGTAAAGCTTGGGCGAGGAATATTGGCTTCACGAGTCGCAGTTTCAACTCTAGTTCTTGCCGCTAAAGCCTCTAAAACACCATTAGCATTAACAATACCAATAATATTTTGGTTATTGTCAAAAGCATATTGCTCACCTTTTTGCAACTCAGGTATTGTGTTGAGTGCAGCGGCTTTTGCAGCACCTTTCAACACATTTGTTTCAAATTGAGGTTGTCCATTTACCATTGTCCCAGTTGTAACTGTGCCAGCTTTAGTGTCAACTTTAGGAGCAAAACCAGTAATTACTCCTCCTGGACCTACAATATAACCATCTTGTAGTTTATCTTGCATTGCAGTTAAAGTTTCACGCAATTGTGGTTGTGCAGGGTTTCCTGCCAAGCGCAATGACTCAGTCAAAGCTTGTTTATAATCAATTGGTTTATTGATTAACTGTGGTTCCACTCTTTCTTGTGGAGCGCCTAATTTGTTAAGCAATGAATATGGACTAGATAAATCTGGCTCCCTACCAAAGTATGAATTTAATACTTTTGTTCTTGCTTGTTGTGGAGTTGGAGCAAATTTTCCAGTAAACGCTGCAAGCTCTTCTTGCTGACGTTGAGCAATTTGAGAATCACGAATCATCTTCTGCATATTTAAAGCAGTAGAGGGGATCTCAGATGCTGACTTAAAGCCAATACCAGGATCACCACTTAACAAACTACCCAAAAAGAACTGTTGAGTCGCTTGCTTTTGCATTGATTCTTTTTCAGTATCAGTTAATCCCGTCAATGCGGCATCAGATAACAACCCAATATTAAAAGGCATAATTTACTCCTTAACCAAGACCCAACAAGCCAAGCAAACCTTGGCGTGAAGTAGATGATTGTTGTACACCAGAACCGCCACCAACATTGATACCCAATGCTTGATTGAGAATCTGTTGTTGCTCCAATGGCAGATTGCGGATCGCATCCAACTGATCTTGTGAGAATCTTTGTTGTACAGAACCTTGTTGTGCAAGTTGATTTGCTCCTGCAAAGCCCATTTGTTGGCCTTGACCTGCAATATTTGCAACTTGACCCGCAGCACCTAAACGCTGTTGATTAGCTTGTAATCCTGCCGCTTGATTTGCTAGATTAGCTTGCAAGAAATTAGCAGCATTAGCCAATCCAACTTGATTTCTAGATGCTTGATTAGCAAGGTTAACTTGTTGTATATTTTCAGTATTAAGCTGACCAGTTGATAAATCAATACCTTGATTAGCAAGAGCAGCACGTAATGCAGCATCTTGATTAGCTAAACCAAACTGTCCTGCCAATTGCAAGGATTGTTGAGTTGTTGCCAAATCTTGAGCTTGATTAAGTTGTTGCGCTTGCATCTGACGGGCTAAATCAGCTTCAGAAGCACGTTGTGCCTGATCGTAAGCCTGAGCATTTTGTTGAGCAATAAACTTCTGTGCGCTTTCTCCGTAAGCACGATTGGTTTCTGCCTCTGCTACACCTTGGCGAGATCCACCAAAAGCTTTAGCAGCAACAGCTTGAGCCGCAGTTTGCTGTTGTTGCAACTGTCTTGCACGTTCTAATTCTGTCAATCCTTGTTCTGTAACAGCCTGAGTATATGGGTTCATATACTGTTGAATGTTCTGGTTTAAGAACGAACCAGCCGCAATATCACGAATATTAGCTCTTGCTTGTGGAGCAATTGCACCAAGAGCCTCTTGCGCTACTTGTTGTCCTGTTACACCTTGATTCGCAACATCTCTAATAGTTCCACGATTAAGTTGAGCTGCATTAGCCAATGCCGCCTCAACATCACGGGAAGCTACTCTTTCGGGTTGATATAGTCCTGCACTTGTAGCTAAGTTAGACGCAGTACCAAGCTGACTCATTTGCCTACTATTAGGGTCTGCAAACTGGCGAGAAACATTAAAAGATGCCATTTGGTCAGGAGTAAATCCTGCAAACTCTCTAGGAGCTAGACCAGCGGCAACACCTTGTGACTTTTCGACATTAGCCAAAAATGCATCACGCATTGCAGGATCTAACTGCTGCTGACTTGAACTTCCACCGCCTAGAGACATATTATTCCCCTTGTATCCATTTAATTGCATCATCATGTGACGTAAAGTATCGCCACATATCCGTACTTACATCTCTCATTGCTTCTTTTCCTCTAAGCAATAAGACAATCATTGGTGCTATTTGTAATGAAATAATACGCAATGTGAGCGCATAAGCTCTGTCGTTGGTATTACCACTTTCAAGTTCTACAGAGTCTTGCCAAGCATTTATACTCTGAACCACTAAAGGCATTAAAAATGTCTTATTCTGATTAAAGAACTCATTTGTAGGTAGCGTCACCAGAGCATTCCAAAAGACAATATCTATGTCTTTTCTGCTAGGCTCTTTATCCTTGTCTACCAAGTCATCCCATAACTCGGCAATACTTGATAAAGCGACTAAAAAGTCTACAGCACTCTGGTTGCCACCAAACCATTCTAACAGTTTGGCATTCCTTAGTTCACGCCAATCTTTAGAATCATGGTCAATCATAATATTTACTATTAAAAATAGCTAGTTTTATCTCAAACTACCAAGTTTTCCATCAAACCTAATAGTACCAACTCGCCAATCAGTTAATCTAACTCCCTCAATCTTGGCTGCTACTTGCCTTCCGCTTATGCGTACTGAAGTAGGATTTGCCATTGAATATGGGCCATGGTTGTATTCTGTTGAATTAGGATAAAACTTGGTGCTAAACCTAACCTGAACATCGCCTGCAGTCTTTTCATCAGGAACTAATCCTGTCAGACTCATGGTTCTGTCTCCATTTCCTAGCTCTACTGGTCCTGACTCAGCAAACAATGTTTGTCCATCATAAGCAAAACCAATTTCATGCTCATAGACGTACCCGTCTGTAGAAACCATAATTGGGTTATTAAAGATTCCACGATCTGTCCCACAAGTACGTGCTAACGTACCAATGGCCCAATGATTCTCACGATAGTTGTAAGAAACGTAGGAATCTACTTCATTTGAGGCAGCGCTTGGGTAAAACCACCAAATCTCACCATAAGTAGAGTTATGGACGCAGTAAACCTTAGATGATTGAGTAGTGTTCATGTTACTGAACACATAATCTGATACATCTGAGTTCAAAGGCTTAACAAAACCATCGTATACCCAGAATCCTGATCCAGACATCCAAATACAAGCATTGTCAGTAGCGGCTACTGCTTGCTTAGAAATAACACCACAACCATTACCAACACGCTCAAAGCTATAAATGAATGGTGGGCCAATATAAGTGGCAGTATGTACATCCACATCAGTAAACAGAATGGTAGCCCCACGAACCCGTTTAGCGCACATTAAAGAGCCAATAGTGGTTAACTCAAAGTCACCAGCTTGATTAGTGGCGGCAGGAGTCCATACAGTATTGTTTTCTTGGTCACACCATTGAACTTTACGTGGATTACCACTTGCACCTAGTGCGAATAAGAATCGTTCTTGAGTAACAATAAGACCTGTACAGCTAGTTGGTGCATTAGTAATTGCAACCGCATCACTAGCGGTATTTAACTGCCATTCAAGCAACTGCCCATCTTTGGATGAACAAGCAACCAGATATTCGCCAAAGGTATCTAAGCTCCAAGTGGTAGCAGGGGTATATGAGCCTAAATCTGGTCTAGCAACACCATAGGCCGCTGTTCCATAAGTTCCATAGCCATAACCAATCTTTAGTACTGCATCTGCATCACCAACAGTAAATGTTGTAGGTGTAATGTCAAACAAAGTACCAGCCTCATTCATGGCATAAAGCTTTGAATGTGTACCAATTCCGATACGTCTATTATTGGAGTTATCACGCCAGTTAATCAGACCACGGGCTAAACCTGTCATTTGATTGGTGGAACGCTTCCTCCATCCACCTACTGGACGGATGGTGTTTTCGTACCAACGTACCAAATTTGAGCCGTTCCAACGGCCTTTAGACTGATATTCAGTCCCGTTTTTGTATACGCCTGGAGGAATTTGTAGTGGAATGTAAGCCATATCTGTATTCTATTCCCTAGGTAGGTTGGAGACAAAGCTAATTGTAGCAATTACAGATGGAATTGATGGCCTAGTTGGTGTTGAACTAGCAACGTAATGTTCAATATATGCCCCAACGTCACTTGTTCTCCAAACAATCTGAACATAATCATTTGCAGTTAAATCAACAAAGTAATTTAAAGCACAAATAGTATGAAATGGATCTCCAGCTCCTTTTCTTGGAGCCAATCCATATCTACTGTTAGATTTGTCAATGTTTGTACCATTTTTTCTAAACCAAATGTCTATATCTTGTGAGGCATTTGTTGTATTTATTAATTGAAGTGAAAATTGAATGTTATAAATTCCTGAGTCTGTAACATTAAGTCTTGAACTGTTTGATAAAGTGACTCCATTTGCGTAATCAGTTGTATCAAAAGTTATAGGGTAAGCAGTAGTTGTATTGGCAGCAATCTGATCTGTGCCATCTTGGAAAGCACCATAAGGGTTATTCAGGTACTTGCCACCCCTTGGGCCAATAACAGACTGTATTGCGTTAACTAACTTAGTAAAAAACAACCTCAAAAGTCCATTATTTTGATTCTGAAGACTTTGAGAATAGACAATTCCTGATGTACCCAAAGAAGGTATAGCAGGAATATCTAGTTGTTGTTTTACATTAGCCATTACTTTTTAAGCCATGTTTGCCAAACTGCACCCGCAGCAATGACCAATCCACCAATCCACAAAACTGGTTGAGCAATAGATGCTATCCAGTTAAGAACCTTTACAGCACCCTTGGCAGCGTCAATAGCAGTTACAAGGTCTTTAGTGTTCTTATCTATCTCATCTACCTTTGCTTCAACAGCTAGTAGACGCTCATAGATTTGTTCATGGCTTACATCTTTCATGGTTTATCAGGCCATGTAATTGTCCAAGGGAAACCTGATTGTGCAGTTACATCACGCAATGCTTGACGATATGTAGCCCATACTGCCTTGTCAACAGGAGCATCAGCTACTTGAGTCCAATCACTTGCCGCTAACTTTTCACCACGAGTAGCACGAACATTCTTAGCCTGTTCAGCATCCTTGGTAGCCTTGTAATTAGCTTCATTCTGAGCCGCAGTAGTGACGTTGCCATCAGCATCTTCTGTTTGAAAGAACGATGGGCCTAGATTCCACTTGGTGTACCACTTACCATCAATCTGTTCTACACCGCCATAGACTGAAGTTTGGTAAACAGTACCGCCTGTTGCTTGTGGGCCTTCTAGGACTACATCAGCACCCAAAGCCTCTAAGACTTCAGTTGTTGTTATGTCCCATGATGGGCCACCATTGGCTTTTTGATATGCACGAAATTCTGCTTCGTACATTACTGCGCCTGTTGATTGGATTCTGATTTGCATTTTAATTACCTCAAGCAATTGCTAAAAAGATGTATGTGCCAGCACTAACATTGATGGCGGCCAAGATGGTTGAGTTCAACGCAAAGCCTGTTGAAACTGTTGTTACAGAACCAAGGGTTGCAGATTCTGCGGATGTGCTGTTAAGAGCAAGATATGGGTCTGTCAATGTAGTCATGCCACGGGCTGTATCGTAGACGTACCAATCACCTGCAGCATCTGTACGCTTGATAAGTACAAACCTAGCACCACCTGTAAAGCCACAATTGATTGTTTGAGTTGTGCCGTTACCTGTGTATGAGCCTACTTTGGAAACACCAGCACAGGTTGCAAATAGGTAGTTAACAAAATTCTGACCGCTTCCGTTTGTAGCACCATGAGTTCCAACACTAAAAACTGTTGACGTTGGCGTGGTGCTATTCCATCGAGTTGCACTTGAAGCAGGAACACCGGCAGATGTGTTAAGTATTAAATACTCAGTATTTGTTAATGAAGCTGAATATACCTGCCATCCATTTGCACCATTGCGTTCTTTAACAATCATCAACTCAGGCACTACACCCAAATTGTGATTGAATGTCGTAGCACTTCCCGTCCCTGTATAGCAAACCTCATCAAAGAAGCTAGGCGCACGTCTAAAAGCCCACGAAATAAAATCAGTTGTACGGCCTCCTGTGTAATAGCCGTTCATAAAATCCCATTTGAGCGAACCATCACTAGCTTCAGCACCTGTTGAGGCCGTATCCATTGAGTTAGAGCCTTGAAGTCTTGAACCAGTAGAGTTTGAGCCATTAACTCGATATTCACTAATTCCTAAATCAACAGGAAACCCTGCCAAATAGTTAGGATTTGCAGAACGCCCTAATACTGGTGTAAACACACTAGTCCCACTTGTAGGCACTTTCATTGGGCCTCTACGTATGGCTATGTAGATTACGTTGTTTGCGCCAGCATTACCAATAAAACCTGTGGAAGTAAGAGTCATATCAGTGGTGTCTTCAAGCGACTCTTCGTCTGTAAGATTAGCAAAAAGAAACGCCTTTCTTAAATCAGACGTCCATCCACGCATATTGTCAACAAGTTGCCAATTACCCACTGCGTTATTTATATTTTTAAACAAAATCCATTGTGGCTCATACCCCAAATTAACAGCAGTTTGGTTTCCAGTAAACGACCCACACGAAATCACATTGTCTGTACCAGTTAGGCCAAAGCCTCCTGCGTTGTGGGCGAATAAATAACAGATATAAGTACCACCAGTGGCTGTTAAACCAAGAGTTGAACTAACATCAAAAGTTGTACTTGTTGGATTCCAAAAAAATCCAGTATCTTCAGCATCAGTCTTATTCAACATTAAATATTTATTTCCAGAAGAAGTTCCTCTGTGATAAACAAACCACTGTTGTCCTGCGGCATTTGTACGTTTAACAATAATGCAACCCGGCTCTGAGCCTAAATTATGCGAAATTGTTGCGTTAGAACCCGTCCCAGTGTAACTTACGATGTCAAAAAATTTCGGCTGCTTTCTGAAGGTCCATGAAACGTGGGGGTTAACAGTAGCATTAAAACCAAAATTTCCTGAATCTGCGCCTAGCGTATACCCCGTACTGTTAAATGATGTAATTGTGTCAGATTGTGTAAATTGCGAACCTG
>Ga0209442_1001485_pt1 | contig 13284 bp, 10 predicted proteins | sample LauGreSBDMM110DD_2_FD_187565 | JGI IMG/M metagenome (GOLD analysis project Ga0209442, IMG submission 187565) | Freshwater lake microbial communities from Lake Michigan, USA - Sp13.BD.MM110.DD (SPAdes) (version 2) | ecosystem: Environmental > Aquatic > Freshwater > Lake | place: Lake Michigan...
CACCGATCGATTTTTGGGTGCAGAGCAGGCCAATGTCCGTATGAAGGGCGAGGTAGTGGGGCATGTCACCACCGCCGAATATGGCTCTCAAATGCTCTCGCTTGGTGGGGTGCACCATTTGACCGGCGGCAGCAAAAAAGAAGGCCGCGTCACCGTGGACATGATGCAGGCTTTGGGCAACAAGCAAGCGGTGGAGCTGACCATTGATGGAGGCGCGCAGTTGGTGATCCAGGCTGGTTTTGCCCCGATTGTCAACGGCGTGCAGGAGCAGCGGATGCGGGTCGGCTGCGGCTCGGCCGTGGTAGGTATATTTGCCAAGCAATTTTTGGGCTTGGCCGACGAGGTGGTGGTGCTGGACGACCACATTACTGGCGTCCTGACAGAACACCAAGCGGGGCGCTGTCTGGACATGAAGCCTACCGGTATTGACATACGTGGGCGCAAATCGACGCCGGGTCGGTATTTTCAAGTAGCCAATCCGGGCAATGGCTGGGGGGGGACTGACATTGCCGATCCCTTGTCCATCATCGAGGGCTGGGACCCACAGGTGGCCTGGCCGGGCTTGCGAATGCTCATGACCTCCACCACGGGCGAGCATGCAGCTTGGTATGTGCTCAACGAGCAACTGCAGGCCGAACCACAAGACATGCCCGCATCGGTGCGAGCCATCGTCGAGCGCATTGGCGAGAACTGCGAGCCCTCGCTGTGCAGCGTGATGTTTTTAGGTGGTGCTGGCGGCAGTTTGAGGGCTGGAGTCACCGAAAACCCAATCTTGCTCACGCGTGCCATTAAAAAAGCCTTGGTCAATGTGACCTGTGGCGGGGCCCCAGCCTTTGTTTGGCCTGGTGGAGGTATCACCGTGATGTCGGATGTGCTGCGCATGCCAGAAAAAAGTTTTGGCACAGTGCCCACGCCCGCAATCATTGCTCCGATTGAATTCAGCATGCGCCTGTCGGACTATCAGGCCTTAGGTGGGCACATGGCTTACGTACGCTCGCTGGAAGATGTCCTTGAGCACGGTGCCTGGCATAACGACGGAGCCCCAACTGATCTGACGTGGCAGGCCCAGCCACAGAGCAACCCCTGGCCGCTCGGGCAAGACCCGATGCTCGGATAAGGAGCCGCCGTGAGTGCTACTCGTCATAGTTTGCCCGACGGTCGCTTGCATTTCCAGCATGGTCCCATGGACATCGTGATCGGTGCCGACGCCTTGGGTCCAGGGGGTGACAAGGCCTTGGCACTCGCGAACGAGCAGGCCTGGACCCGGTTTGAGCCTTTGCTGGCGGAGTTGATGGCTGAATGGCATGTCTTGCGCTTGCCTGTGCAAGCGGGGATGTCCTGTCCGTTGCAAGGTGGCGTGGCGCGGCGCATGTGGCAGGCCTGCGTTCCTTGGGCACACCAAACCTACATCACACCTATGGCAGCTGTAGCTGGCAGTGTGGCGCAAGAGTTGCTGTCTTGTTATGACCGTGCAGGCGTGGCACGGGCTTGGGTCAACAATGGCGGCGACATTGCATTGCACTTGGCACAAGGCCAGTCGGTGAGAGTGGGCTTATATGCCGACTTGGCGCGTTTGCAAATGCAAGACTTGGTGCAGGGGCTGACCATCGATGGAGTCTTTGAAGTGACGCACGCAATGCCTGTGCGTGGTGTGGCCACCAGTGGCTGGCGCGGGCGCAGTTTTTCTTTAGGCATTGCCGACAGCGTGACGGTGTTGGCCGCTACGGCGGCGCAAGCCGATGCGGCTGCCAGCCTCATTGCCAATGCTGTCAATGTGGCGCATCCAAACATTGTTCGTGAACCGGCAAACAGCCTAAGTGATATGACTGATCTGGGCGATTTAGAAGTGACAGTAGATGTTCCGAGTCTGCCCGTAAAGTCGGTCCAGCATGCTCTTCAGGCGGGCTGGCAGCGAGCAAGTGAATGTCAGGCTCAAGGCTTAATCGCCGCGGCGGCACTTGTGTGTCAGGGGCAGTCACTTTGGTTGCCGGCGACCGCTCATAAGTCCCTACCTTTTAAGGAAAACCCTCTGGCTTTGGCCTGAGAAATGTTTATGGTGTCGAAATGATTGAAATAAAACGCGTATTTACCCAGGTGGAAGAAATCTTTCATGAATTTGGCCCTGCACCTGCTCAACCGCTGATACGTGGCGCCATTGGTGCCGTGCTAACCAACCCCTATGCGGGCCGTTACGAGCCAAACATTTTGCCGATGATGGATGCCTTGCAAGACGTAGGCATTGACATGGCGCGTCAACTGCTTGTGTCCATGGACGTTCTTTTAGAGCGCATTGCCACTTATGGCAAAGGTGCGATTGTGGGTGAGTTGGGTGAGCTTGAGCATGGCGCACTGTGGCATGTGCCTGGTGGCTATGCGATGCGCGAGTTGCTTGGTTGGAAGGGTGACCGAACAGCATATAAGGCTGGCAAAGTGGATGAAAAGCCCACAGGTCAGCCAGGTAATGCCTTGGCCATCGTGCCATCGACCAAAAAAGTCGGCCCACCCGGTGCCACGCTGGACGTGCCACTGACCAACATCAATGCGTGCTATGTGCGCGGCCAGTTTGACGCCTTCGAAGTGCGCGTACCAGGGGCACCCCTACCCGATGAGATCGTCTTCATTTTGGCCATGACAACCGGCTACCGGATTCATGCGCGCGTCGGTGGCTTGCTTGCCAAAGATATCAGCCAATGGAACGGCCTGCGCTGATTCCAAATGCAAACCACACAGACTTAAGGAGACATCGTTGATGACCGCTCATATTCGAAAAATTATTGTTCAAGTGGACGAGACACGCCAAGAGATGGGGCGTGCCGTTACCCCCCCCACACGTCGCGCCTTGGCGATAGCCGTGATCGCCAACCCCTATGCAGGGCGTTACAGCGAGAATCTGGACGAGCTGATCGCCATAGGCGAAGAACTAGGTGCATTGCTGGGGCAAAAATGCGTCAAGGCTTTGGGGATTGAACCCGGTCAGGCACACAGTTATGGCAAAGCCGCCATCGTGGGTGAGGCTGGTGAACTCGAACACGCTGCAGCCATCTTGCACCCCAAGCTGGGAGCGCCTTTGCGTGCAGCAGTTGAGAAAGGCGCTGCACTTGTGCCTTCAGCCAAAAAACGTGGCGGCATGGGCACAGCCATTGATGTGCCCTTGGGCCACAAGGATGCGGCTTTTGTGCGCAGTCATTTTGACGCCATGGAAGCACGTGTGAGCGATGCGCCGCGCGCACAAGAAATTGTGGTCGCGGTGGTGGTGACGGACAGCGGACGTCCACTGCAGCGCATCGGCGGTTTACAAGTGCATGAGATACAAGGTAAGGACGGTTTGCGCTAACGTGCAGCCCCCTCATATTCAAAGAGCGTTTTTTTAACCCACCCAAGGAGATCCTTCATGAAAGCATTTAATCCACTCCGTCGTGCAATCGCGCTGGCAGCCCTAGCCTGGGTTGCCGTGCCAGCACAGGCGCAAAACACCTTCAAGATCGGTGAAATCAACAGCTACAAAGCCCAACCCGCCTTCTTGGAGCCCTACAAGAAGGGTATGGAGTTGGCCATTGAAGAGATCAATGCCAGCGGTGGTGTTATGGGCAAGAAGTTTGAGTTGGTTACACGTGACGACAACGCCAACCCGGGTGACGCCGTGCGCGTGGCCGAGGAGCTAATCTCGCGTGAAAAGATCGATGTGCTGACAGGTACCTTCCTGTCCAACACAGGTTTGGCCGTGGCCGACTTTGCAAAGCAGAAAAAGGCCTTTTTCTTGGCCGGTGAGCCGCTGACCGACAAATTGACTTGGCAAGGCGGCAACGCCTATACCTTCCGTTTGCGACCCGGCACCTATATGCAGGCCGCCATGCTGGTGCCTGAGGCTGTCAAGCTCAAGAAAAAACGCTGGGCAGTGGTCTATCCCAACTATGAATACGGTCAGTCTGCCGCTGCCGCATTTAAGAACTTGCTCAAAGCCGCTCAGCCCGACGTAGAGTTTGTGGCCGAGCAGGCGCCACCTTTGGGCAAACTCGACGCGGGCAGTGTGGTGCAAGCCTTGGCCGATGCCAAGCCCGATGCGATCTACAACGTTTTGTTTGGTGCCGACCTGTCTAAGTTTGTACGCGAAGGCAACACCCGTGGCTTGTTCCAGGGTCGTGAAGTCGTCAGCATGCTGACGGGCGAGCCCGAATACCTAGATCCGCTCAAGGACGAAACTCCGAACGGTTGGATCGTGACAGGTTACCCATGGAACAACTACAACACCAAAGAGCACAACGCGTTCTTGCAGGCCTATCAGGCCAAATTCAAGGACTATCCACGCTTGGGCTCTGTGGTGGGTTACGCAATGATCAAGTCGGTGGCCGCCGGTGTGGCCAAGGCCCAAGGCGCTGATTCTGAAAAACTGCGCGTTGCTTTCAGTGGCCTGCAGGTGGACACACCGTTTGGCAGGATCACATATCGCCCTGAAGACCACCAATCGACCATGGGCGCTTTTGTAGGCCGCACCAAGAACGAAGGCGGCAAAGGCGTAATGGTGGATGCGCGCTACCTTGATGGTGCGCTGTATCAGCCCTCGGCTGCCGAAGTCAAGAAATCGCGCAATACGGATTGATTGATTGGATTCACGCTTAGGTGATGGACTTCCCCTGGAGTCATGCTCCAGGGGATGCCACGACTTGGCCTTTCTCGAAATGATCCCCTTATGAGTTTTTCCGGATTTCTCGTTCAACTTCTCAATGGACTGGCTGCGGCGTCCTCGCTGTTTTTCGTGGCAGCGGGGCTGTCATTGATTTTTGGCGTGACACGCATTGTGAATTTTGCGCATGGCTCATTTTTTATGGCGGGCATCTACATTGCCTACAGCGTGGTTGATCGATTTGCCAGCAACATAGGTTTTTGGCCTTCACTGGCCGTTGCCGCCCTAGCCGTCGGTGCGCTTGGGGCAGTCATCGAGATGCTGCTTTTGCGCCGCATTTACAAAGCCCCCGAGTTGTTCCAATTGCTGGCCACGTTTGCCTTGGTGCTGGTGCTCAAAGATGCGGTTCTGTGGCTGTGGGGCCCCGAAGAGTTGTTGGGGCCACGCGCGCCTGGCCTAGCCGGTTCGGTTTTCATTCTGGGGCGGCAGTTTCCCATGTATGACCTGTTTTTGATTGTAGCGGGGCCCGTTGTGCTGGCCTTGTTGTGGCTGTTGCTTACCCGTACCCGTTTTGGCACCTTGGTCCGTGCGGCCACGCAAGACCGCGAAATGGTCAGCGCCTTGGGCGTGAACCAAGCTTGGCTGTTCACCACCGTGTTTGCGCTGGGGGCTTTGCTGGCTGGATTAGGCGGTGCTTTGCAGTTACCTCGCGAGCCCGCCAACCTTGAGATGGACTTGAACATCATCGGTGCGGCCTTTGTTGTTGTAGTCGTAGGAGGGATGGGGTCCATCCCAGGGGCTTATTTAGCAGCCTTGCTGATTGCTGAGGTGAAGGCTGTTTGCATCTGGCTAGGTGTCGTCGATGTATTCGGCGTATCCGTGTCTTTTTCAAAGCTCACATTGGTCGTGGATTTTCTGGTCATGGCGGTGGTGCTGGTGTGGCGGCCATGGGGACTGTTGGGCAAAGCACAGGCGCCCAGCCGCTACGTAGGCATGCGCGAGGAACCTTTGCGCCCCGCTAGCAACGCCTACTTGGTGGTCGCATCGGTGTTTGGTCTGGTAATGGTGGCCATGCCTATGCTCACGGCCAGTTCGCCTTACACCACGGTGCTCTTGATTGACCTGCTTATTGCAGGCCTGTTTGCAGCCAGCTTGCACTTCATCATGGGTCCTGCAGGCATGCATTCCTTTGGGCACGCGGCTTACTTCGGTCTTGGTGCTTACGGCGCCGCATTGCTGGTGCGAGCACTTGGCTTGTCCATGGAGATGGCGCTGCTGGTTGCACCGCTGATGTCGGCCTTAGGCGCTTTGATATTTGGTTGGTTTGCTGTACGTCTATCGGGCGTCTACTTGGCGATGCTCACGCTGGCTTTTGCTCAGATAACTTGGGCGATCACCTTTCAATGGGATAGTTTCACGGGGGGCAGCAACGGTCTGACGGGTGTCTGGCCTTCCGATTTTTTCAGTGATAAGCGTATGTACTACTGGCTGACCTTGGGCTTGGTGGCTGCTGGCGTGCTCTTTTTACGGCGTGTACTTTTTTCGCCATTTGGTTATGCCTTGCGTGCAGGGCGCGATTCTGTTGTGCGAGCTGACGCGATTGGCATCGATGTGAAACGGATGCAGTGGCTAGCCTTCATTCTGGCTGGCGGTGTGGCAGGTCTGGCGGGGGCACTTTATGCCTTTTCCAAAGGTAGTATTTCGCCCGAATCCTTGAGTGTTGGTAAGTCGGTTGATGGCCTGGTCATGGTCTTGCTGGGAGGTATCCAAACCCTGGCAGGGCCAGTGGTTGGCGCATTCAGCTTTACTTGGCTGCATGACGTGATAGCGCGCAACACAGATTATTGGCGCGCCATGCTAGGCGCCATCATCCTGATACTGGTGTTACTGTTTCCCCAAGGTATCGCCGGGTCAATGCAAGTTCTGTGGGAGCGCATAAGGTCCAAATCTTCGACTACAGGGAGGGCCGAGACATGAGCGCACCACTTTTGCAAGTGAACAACCTCGGCAAGTCGTTTGGCGGCGTCAAGGCCGTGGACGGCATCAGTTTTGATTTGGCTCCGGGCGAACTGCTGGCACTTATCGGTCCCAATGGGGCAGGCAAATCCACCACCTTCAACATGGTCAACGGCCAACTCAGCGCTGACCAAGGCTCTATCCAGCTTGATGGCCAAGAGCTCGCCGGTAAAAAACCTCGCGACATATGGCGTCAGGGTGTTGGGCGCACCTTTCAGATTGCAGAAACCTTTGCATCACTCACGGTAGTGGAAAACGTGCAAATGGCCTTGCTTTCACACGATGACCTGCTGTTTTCCATGTGGCGCCGTGCTGCTGGGCACCGCCGCGAAGATGCACTTGCCTTGCTTGACCAAGTAGGCATGAAAGCGCAAGCAGACCGCCCCTGCAATGTGCTCGCCTATGGCGATATCAAGCGGGTGGAGTTGGCGGTGGCTATGGCCAACAATCCCAAACTGCTACTGATGGATGAGCCTACTGCGGGTATGGCACCTAAAGAGCGCAACGAACTCATGGCTTTGACCAAAGATCTGGTCATTGAGCGCGGTATGGCGGTGTTGTTTACCGAGCACAGCATGGACGTGGTGTTTGCCTATGCCGATCGCATGATCGTGTTGGCCCGCGGCCTGTTGATTGCCGAAGGTAAACCTTTGGATATTCGTGATCACCCCAAGGTGCAAGAAGTTTATTTCGGCACCGGCAAGACATTTGAAAAGAGCAAGGCATGAGCACTTCAGATATTCTGCTCGACGCCAAAGGCCTAGCCGCCTGGTATGGCGCAGCGCAAATCCTGTATGACGTAGACCTTCAGGTGCGCCGAGGCGAGGTGGTCGCGCTGATGGGACGCAATGGCGCTGGCAAGTCCACCACACTCAAGGCCTTGATTGGGATGCTTGCTAAACGTCGAGGCCAAATCACATTCATGGGGCATGACCTCTCGCGTTGCGAACCGCACCATGCTGCCCGCCTGGGGTTAGGCTTTGTGCCGGAAGACCGTCGGGTATTCACCGACCTCACGGTCATGGAAAATTTGGAAGTTGGTCGACAAAACATACGCCATTGGGCCGACGGCACAGCCGCACCCCACTGGACGCCCGAGCGACTGTTTAAGTTGTTCCCCAACCTAGGCGAAATGCCCCAGCGCCATGGTGGGCGCATGAGTGGTGGCGAGCAACAAATGCTCACCGTGGCACGCACGCTGATGGGCAACCCTTTTCTGGTCCTGCTGGATGAGCCTTCTGAAGGCGTGGCGCCGGTCATTGTCGAGCAGATGGTGCAGATGATCTTGGCACTCAAGACTCAGGGCGTGAGCATCTTGCTATCCGAGCAAAACATGCACTTCGCCGAACTCGTTTCTGACCAGGCCTATGTGCTCGAAAAAGGCCAAATCCGCTACCAAGCGGGCATGCAGGAATTGGCAGCTAACGAAGAGGTCAGACGTTTGTATCTGAGTGTTTGAGCCATTTGATTCCACTACGTCTACAACATGACTGAAGCCTTTGTCCAAGTCAATCAAGTCCGGCATGCGTTGACTGAGACCTCCCGCCGTGCCAACTTGCTGCAAGTGTTGCGTAATGACCTGCAACTCAACGGCCCAAAATACGGCTGCGGCCTAGGAGAGTGCGGTGCCTGCACCGTATGGGTGGATGGCCTAGCCGCTAGAGCCTGCGTGATACCTGCACATGGGGTAGCTGGGCGCAACATTACAACGCTGGAAGGCTTACCTGCGCTGCACGCGCAAGCTGGCCAATTGCACCCGGTGCAGCAAGCCTTTGTCGATGCCCAGGCTGCCCAGTGCGGTTATTGCCTCAATGGCATGGTCATGATGGCCGCGGCCTTGCTGGCCCGAAATCCGAACCCGAGTGAGGCCGATGTGCGCAGAGAGTTGTCCGGCAATCTGTGCCGCTGCGGCACACACCTAGAAATCATCCAGGCGGTGCTGTTGGCTGCCGAGCGCATGGGCCAGTCGACATGACACGCCGAGCCGAACTGCCAAAGCGGCGCGCTGATTTTCATGCAGCGCAAGGCGTGTTGCTCATCACGCGTGAGCCGCCCCCGCCGCCGCCGCCCGTCAAAGGCCAACCGATGGCGGTGCCGGGCAACCCGGCCGAGGGCGTGGAGATTTTGTTGGCCGTGTGGGACGACGGCAGTGTCACTGCCCTGAACGGCCATGTGGACCTGGGCACGGGCATTCGCACCGCACTGTCTCAGTTGGTGGCCGATGAACTGGATGTGGCGCTGTCCCAAGTGCACACGGTGCTGGGCAGCACCCCGCTGGCCCCCAACCAGGGGGCCACCATTGCCAGTGCCACGCTGCAAATTCATGCCGTGCCTTTGCGCGCCGCTGCAGCGCAGGCCCGCGCCTGGTTGCTGGCTCAGGCCGCCGTCAAACTGGGTGTTCCGGCTCAAGACCTGCAGGTGGAAGGCGGCGTGGTGTCCTCGCGCTCGGACCCATCGCTGCAGTGCCCCTATAACCAGCTGCTGCAGGCGCAACACGTCGCGCTGACTTTGGAGCTGACCACACCTTTGAAGTCTGCCAGTGAGCACCGCCTCATCGGTCAGAGCGTACAGCGGGTGGACATTCCCGCCAAGGTCAGCGGCGAACAGGTGTTTGTGCACGACATGCGTGTGCCCGGCATGCTGCATGGTCGCGTAGTCAGACCCCCTTATGCAGGGGCTGACCACGGCGATTTCATTGGCAACACATTGGTGTTGGTAGACGAGTCTTCTATCGCTCACATTGAAGGTGTGCGTGCTGTTGTGGTCATCCGTGATTTTGTAGGGGTTGTTGCAGAGCGTGAAGAACAGGCCGAACAAGCCATGCGCGAATTGCTTGTTAAATGGAAAGACTGGCCTGGGTTGCCTGAACTCGGCAATGTTGAGCAAGCATTGCGAAACAATCCGTCCACCAAGCGACAACTGGTTGATGAAGGTGATGTGGACGCCGCACTCTCTGGTGCATCGCAGCATTTGTCGCGCACCTATGTTTGGCCTTATCAATTGCATGCATCCATTGGACCGTCGTGTGCCGTGGCGCTTTGGCAAGATCAAGCAACAAATGAGGCAGACCCGAAACAGCCTGGACTCATCGTCTGGGCGGGCACGCAAAACCCGCATGTGTTGCGAGCCGATCTAGCCCGGCTCATGGGCTTGGCCGACACCGCCATCGACGTGGTTCGTATGGAAGCGGCAGGCTGCTACGGCCGCAACGGGGCTGATGATGTGGCAGCTGATGCAGCATTATTAGCTCGCGCTGTGGGGGCGCCTGTGCGGGTGCAACTAACGCGTGAACAAGAACATGCCTGGGAACCCAAAGGCGCAGCCCAACTTATGGATGTGCGCGGAGGCCTGAACGCCAATGGTTCAGTAGCGGCCTATGATTTTGAAACCAGCTACCCGTCCAACGGCGCGCCCACTCTAGCGCTCTTGCTCACCCGTACCGTGGAGCCTCTGGCGCAAGCTTACGAAATGGGAGACCGCACCGCGCGTCCTCCCTATGACTACACAAACCTGCGAGTGAGTGTGAATGACATGGCTCCCATTTTGAGAGCCTCCTGGTTGCGTGGTGTGTCGGCCTTGCCCAATTCCTTTGCGCACGAAAGCTACATCGACGAACTGGCTTCAGCTGCCGGTGTGGACCCGGTGGAATTTCGTTTGCGATACCTCAAAGATCCGCGCGCTGCTGAGCTGCTGGCAACTACCGCCGAGCGCGCGGGGTGGCAAGTACGTACCGAGGCCCGACAACAAACGGTAGATGGCACAAACGGTGATGTACTGCGAGGCCAAGGTGTTGCCTATGCGCGCTATGTGCACAGCAAATGGCCGGGTTTTGGTGCCGCCTGGGCAGCCTGGGTGGCCGATGTCGAGGTCAACCGTCGCACGGGCGAGGTGCATGTCAGCCGTGTGGTAGTTGGCCATGACGCTGGGATGATGATCAACCCCGCTGGCGTGGAACACCAGATCCATGGCAACGTGTTGCAGACCACCAGCCGTGCATTGCATGAGCAAGTCCAAATCGAACCGCTCAAAAATACAGTGGCTACCCGAGAGTGGGGCAGTTATCCGATTTTGAATTTCCGCAACGTGCCGGTGGTGGAAGTCGTCACCATGCCCCGCCAGAACGAAGCGCCTTTGGGTTCGGGCGAGTCATCTTCCGTGCCCGGCACAGCGGCTATTGCAAATGCAATTTTTGATGCCACTGGGGTGCGATTTCGAGAGCCGCCATTCACTCCCGAACGAGTGCGTGAGGCCTTGAACAAAGGCGAAGCCCAAACCGAACCGCTGAAGCCAAAGCCAGCTCTCATGGCACCGGTGATGCCACAAGGCGTGCTCTGGCCGAAGCGTTGGTCAGTCTGGTCGCGCACAGGAGCGGTTTTAGTCGGGATCTTTAGCACCGCTTTTGCGCTGCTTGGCGGGCGGATGCCTATTGCGCCGGTCAGTTTCAGCCCTGGAACTTTGTACACTGCTGAAACTATAGAGCGGGGTCGCCAATTAGCCGCCGCCGGAGACTGCGTGGTTTGCCACACCATTCTGGGCGGCTTACCTAATGCCGGGGGCCGTGCCATGAGCACCCCGTTTGGCACTGTCTTTAGCACCAACCTCACACCCGACCCCGATCACGGCATTGGCCGATGGTCCTTCAGCGCCTTTCAGCGAGCCATGCGTGAAGGCATTTCGCGTGACGGGCGGCATCTTTATCCAGCGTTTCCTTACACGTCGTTTGCCAAGATGACTGACAATGATTTGATGGCGCTTTATGGCTACTTGATGGCACAACCTGCCATCGCTTCGGAACCACCCACCACCTCTCTGAACTTTCCCTTCAACCAGCGTGCCTTCATGGCGACTTGGAATGGGTTGTTCCACGATTCAACACCTTGGGTGCCAGTTCCTGATCGATCAACTGAATGGAACCGTGGCGCGTATCTGGTCAACGCAGTTGGCCACTGCGGCGCCTGCCATACGCCGCGAAACGCACTGGGGGCCGAGCTCAGTGGAAAAGCTTTCTTAAGTGGGGCCATGGTGGACGGATGGGAAGCCCCTGCACTCACTGCTTTGTCGCGAGCACCGGTTCCTTGGAGTTCAGAGACGCTGTTCAGCTACCTTCGTCATGGGCACAGCGAACACCATGGTATGGCCGCTGGCCCCATGACCGCAGTCGTACAGCAACTGGCCCAAGTACCTGATGCGGACATTCGCGCCATGGCCACTTACTTAGCGAGCTTTAACCCGCCCGAGACCAACAACGCCACGCTGGCCAGTCAAGTGGTTCAAAAAGCTTCCGAACAGCGCAAACTGCTGGTAGGCAGCACCGGGCAGCGTTTATTTGATGGCGCTTGCAGCGCCTGCCACCACGAAGGGGATGGCCCCAAGCTGCTGGGCGTGAACCAGCCTTTGGCGCTGAACACCAACCTTCACAGCGAACGGCCTGACAATTTATTGCGCGTTATTCTGGATGGCGTGCAAGAGATTCCAGGGCCAGATGTTGGGTTTATGCCAGGCTTTAGGCATGCGCTCAACGACCAGCAAATCGCAGATTTGGCGCGCTACATGCGTCAGCGTTACGCCCCAGACCAGCCAGCCTGGACTAAGCTTGAGGGCGCCATAGCACGGGTACGCAGTTCAGAACGCGGGCATTGATAGTTGGTGATTTGCACCTGACGGTAAGCGCCGGTCTAATCAAGCAGCTAAAAAAGCAGCAAATGCCAAAGTAAATTAACTAGTTGGGCTGATCAAGCAAATTTACAAAGAACAATTAGAGTTAAAGATCAAGCACTGTTAAGTATTGATTTAAGCCTAGTTAAACTTTGTTCAGGGAATGTTCTTAGTATCCTTATGAGATTCTCATCGCCACTACTTAAAAGTGCGGTGCGCATAGAGGGCGCCATTTCTTCTGACTCTTGCACTTCCCATTCCTCTAAATCCATGCCACGGACAATTGCGCCAACTCGTAAAGCCTCTTCAAGTGTTATAGAAAACTCATTTAAAAACCCCGCTCCGCAATGAAAACACTCAGAAGCCGAATACGGATTGAGAGTTCCACATTCATGACAGGCTTTAGTTTTTGAAATAGTGGTGGTAAAAATATGGCCACATTCACAAACCTTACTATTGAATGGTACGGAAGCATTACATGATGGACATATTTTTTCGCTTGTCTCCCTTATTGCTTTTTTTACATGATCGGGCATCTCTTTTTCAATGCGACGTGCGTATGTATCAAATATAGATAATGCAGGTAAAACAACTTGCGCGCTGGAGAAATCATCGGGACCAAAGGAGCGAACAACCCTACCGATCGCTTGCCTAAAAGCTAATTCAGTTAACGGATTTGGTAAATAAACCAAGACCCGCAAACGAGGAATATCTACCCCCTCGGAAACCATCGCAACAGAAACCAACCAGCGCCGATTACTATTTCTGAAAGCTACGATTTTATCTTCTGCATTATTCATTTGACTATGAACAATTACAGGTTTTTCGCCATCCAATACTTCAAGTGTCCGACGTCAGCATGTGTGAGACAAATAGGGGTACTTGATTAAAGGAGTGTTTTGGTTCATCTTTCAACCTAAGGAGTGAAGATGAAATTGAAATCCAATCAACCCAAGGCCTCTGCCGAGCAGGTGGTCAAAGACATCCGAAGA
>Ga0209442_1001489_pt1 | contig 13264 bp, 9 predicted proteins | sample LauGreSBDMM110DD_2_FD_187565 | JGI IMG/M metagenome (GOLD analysis project Ga0209442, IMG submission 187565) | Freshwater lake microbial communities from Lake Michigan, USA - Sp13.BD.MM110.DD (SPAdes) (version 2) | ecosystem: Environmental > Aquatic > Freshwater > Lake | place: Lake Michigan, USA...
TCTGAAAGTTTATTATATTTTATTTCTTTTTCAAGCAATTTACCTTGTTTAGTTTTGTAAAACTTGCTAGATATTTTTTCGCCTATATTTTCACCAACTAACGCACCAGGAACTCCGCCAATTTTTGCGCCTAATGCAGTTGATCCTTTAACTGCAAGTGTTCCTAATTTACCTCTTAATTGTTGTGTTTGAACTGCTGCGCCTGGATATTTAGTGTCAATACTAACTAACTCACCAGCTCTAATACCCTCATCAATATTTTGTAAAATTTCAGGACTATCTTCAAAGGCTACTTTTAATTTTTCTGATAATTTAGCTCTTTCTTTAGCCGCAGCTCTGCCATTCCAAGGCTCACCTTGTGCGCTTTGACCTGCTTCTTTAATTCTGTTTACTAAAGAAGTTTGTATTTGTTTTAACGCATCTGTTTTACCTGTTTCTTTAAAAACATTTATCATGTGACCAAATTGACTTTCAGGCAATGTAGTAATTTTATTTAAAATGCTTTCTGTAGGTATTTTTTGATTTGTTCCTTCAACATTAAGCAAATCACTCATTGCTTTAGGGTTGTCATAAATTTCTTTACCTACTTGAAAATGTTTGCGAGCTGTTTCAAATGTTTCACCGCCTACATTAGAAAACACATCTTCATCAATTAAACCTTTTAATTGTCCACCAAGCTGTTTGGTTTCATAGTTGTATTTGCTATTGATAAACTGACGCAAAGATTCTGATTGAGCAATATTCATCGGTCTAACATTACCTTTTTCATCAAGCAATCCTTGACGTTTTAAAAAGTTTTGAATACCTTTTTGTAAATTTTGCTCTTGAGTGTAAGTAAAGTTTTCGTCAGCTTTTAAAAATTCATTTAATTTGTTTAGCTCAACAGGTTTGTCACCATGCTCAAGTCTTGCAGTTTCATATAATTGAGTTGTTTTTTCATTGTGTTTACTTAAAGCATCTTCGGCTGCTTCACGAATAAGTTTGCCTGCATCTATTTTGTCTGTTATTTCAAATTGAGTGCCTGTTCTTGGTATTGTGCCACCAAGCTCATTTTCAATTTTATTAAAATGTCCTGATACAGCTTCTTTTTCGTGAGTAAGTTGTTGCGTCATTCCTTCGCCATAAAGACCTTTTTCTGCTTTTGAAGTTAAATATTGAGATGTAGCTTCTTTTGGATTTTCGTCAATTGCAGATTTTCTAATATTTTGTATGCCTACTTTTTTCAGTAACGCTTCATTGTCACTAATAACTTCTTCAGGTTGAAGCGCTTTGCGTCTTTCAAATTGACCTGTAATAGCCTCATCAACAGCGCCAACACCTTTATTTACAACCTTGCCAATTCCTTTACCTACAGCTGGGCCAGCTGCAAAACTTAATGAATTAGCAATGTTTTCTACGTCTTGAATAGGAACGCCTGTTTCCCTAGAAACAACTTCTGATCCTTTGTGTATATTTTCACCAATATAATTAAATAATTTTCTAGACGCTTCTTTTTGATAACCTGGTGTTTCAGTTACACCAAATAACCGACCTACAGGATTTTCTAATGCTGCAACTGAACGGCCTGCTATTTTTTCTGCTTCTTCAGGTGATTGTTGTAAAGCACGAGCTGTTGCATAAGTTAAACCGCCTACAGCGCCTGGCACAACACCAAATGCAGTATCAGCTAAAGATGCAACGCCTTGACCAAATTCTTTGAGAGGCTCAAAACCATATTTTTTAATTACAGGTTGATTTGGTGTAATTGTTTCAACAGGCAACATTTCAAAAGCTTTTGACTTTAATGATTGTTGCTCATTACCAATATTTAAATAATCTTCAGGTTGAATAGCAGATTCATCAGATATACCTAATAAATCTTCTTCGTCTTGAACTTGTTTCTTTTTGCTTAAATCTTTAGCCGTAACAGAAATAACAGGCGTTGAGTCTGTAGTTGATAGACTGTCAAATTGGCTTGATAATCTTCCCATTACATTAATCCTAATTTATATTTATTATCTAATACCTCTAAAGCATGAAGTTTTTTAGAAAATGATTTTCTTTCTGAATCAGTCATTGATGACTTAAATCTTTTTTGATCTTCAACTGACATTGAACTAAATTGCAATACATTAGGATCAGAAATTTGGCTAAATTGTGTAAGAGCTTTAGTGTATTTTTCAGGATCAGTTTGATATTGTTGCATAACGGCTTGCTTAACAAGTTTAAGTTTTTCTTGACCAATAAGTTGATTAGCAGCTTTTTTAATTGCTTCTGCTGTCATGTGTCTATTTGGATTAGCAGATTCGGACAATATTCTTGCTGCGTCAGTATTGCCACCAGCTTGAGTTAGCATACTTGTAACTTTATTTAATAAATCAGTATCTGTAGCGGATGTAATATCTGCGCCTGGAATACCAAACGTTGAAGCCAATTTATTAAGATATTGACGTGAATCTGTAAGAGAGCCTGTAACAGCTGCGTTTGAATATTCTTTGACTAATTGTAATAAGCCAATGTTTTTAGTTGCATTTGTTGCATCTTGTGTAGTTTTTGACCAATCTTCACTAGCAATTTTAGCTCTATTTTGAAGCGACTCTGCTTGGCCAGGTTGCATAGCTGATACAGTTGGAGGTGTAGGTTTGCCACCAAATCCTTGACCGCCACCACCACCGCCAATAAGAACTTTTGTTCCAACAGGAACACCCATTCTTGCAGCTTCAGCTGGATCAGTAACAATTCTTTCTGTGCCTGTAGGTAATTGTTTAGTGATTGGTGCGCCAACAGGAGCTGTAGGTTCTTGACCTGTAAACAATGGATTACCACCAACAACAGGTCTAATTTGTTGCCCTGTATCTTGCATATAAGCAGTAGGATAAAGTTTTTCAGCTTGAGCTTGAGCTGATAATATACTAGCTTGTTTTTGAGCTATAAAAGCTTGCAATTCTGTTTTTGTAGCTTTTGGATTTAATCCCATAATGGCTTTAGTAATTGCAGCTTGTTTATCTTCGTTTGTAAGAAATTGACCTGAATTATTAATTGAATCTGTTGCCATTTTAACAATTCCATCGTAGGTTGGATTTTTATGTAATTGTTGTATTTCTTGAACGGCAATAGTTGACGCATCTATAATTTGTTTAAGTTTTGCAGTATTAGCACCATAAACAGCAGATTCGGATTCTGCCTTTTTTTGCGTAATTCTAGGTTGTAAAGTTGCTTCAGCTTCAGTAGTAAGCGCTTCTTGTTGTCTTGCTAATAAAGGATTAATTTTTTCTGCTTGTCTAAATTTTTGAGCGTTAATAGACATATTCATCATGTCAGCTAATGACATGCCTTCAGGGCCTTTAACTTTTGACGCTACATCTGATACGCTAAAATCTGCCATAATTTATCCTTATCCTAAAAACATTCCAACACCACCACCCGATGACGAGCCACCTGTGTAGCCTGGAATAGTTCCACCTTGACCTAATAATTTATTCATGTAAGCCATATTGCCTAATGTATTTAATCCACCACCTATTGCGTTTACTGTTCCAATTGTTCCTGCCGCTCCTGCATTGGCAGCACCTACACCAAGTGAACTCATAGCGTTAGCAGTATTTCCTGATAAATTAGCTGTTGTTTGATTTGCAGTTTGACCAAATCCTGCAATACCAGCTAAAGTATTATAAATGTTAGAACGTTGACCTTGAAAATTACCAAAAGCTTGTTGGTAAGCATTTCCTGCAAAGTTTTGAGTGTAATCTTGAATTCCTTTTATAGCATTTCCGCCAATAAGACCGCCTGCTGAATTAGCAAGATTTCTTACGCCTCCTTGACCTTGTTCTAATTGAAATGCGTAATTAGGTGCTAAATTAGCGTTTAAGTCTTGATTAGTAAACTCTCTTGTAAAATATCCTGATCCTAATCCTGTTCCTATTGGATTACCTTGAGCGTCATATTGTTGATATTCACCAGGCAAGAAAGAACCAATTGTGTTAAGTGCGCTATACCCAGCTCCTCTAAATGGTGCGTTTTGAGCATTTTGAGTATTAAACATTGCAAGTTGTTGATCTTGCCCTGCTCTTGCTGCGTCTGCTTGTTTATCTGCGGCACTACTTGCACCATAAGCGCCAATTGCTGCTGATCCAACTACCGCTGCGGCTATCCAACCTGCCATGATAATTCCTTTTCTAATATAAACGTTTCAACTTTACTTAATTGTTTAACTCTATTTTCGCCCAAACCACATTCAGGCACAACATACAATCTATCTTCTAATTCTTCTAAATTTTTACAGTTGTCTAAATTATCGTAAATGTCAACCCAAACAACTTCTTCATCAAAAACTCTGCCAACTCTTTTTTCGCCAGCTTTTGCATTAAACTCCATAGGTGCTTTTAAAGTTTCAATCTTATTGCCTATATTTACAGCAATAGTTCCTTTTTCAAGCCTAACCTTATAATCTGTTTTATGTGGCGCACCTGTTAAAATAGTCCATTTAGGCACAGTAATTTTACGCTCATAAACTTGGTCTAGAAATGTATGGTCAGTTATAATGTCTGACTGTTCCATTCCTAATAATACATTTTCAAGCTTTTCAATCTTTTCTATCGTAACATTTTCAATAGATTGAATATTTGAAAAGTTATCTACTACATCAATCTCGTTCATTGATTATAATAAGGCACTTTTACAGGTTGACCGTTTACCGTCATGTTTATAAATCCTGCTGGTTTTGCAGGTAACGTTGCTGTTCCTGTAGTTGCTGATTGTGAACTACTAAAATTAAGCAAGTTAATAAAGAATTGTTGCCAAGCACGAGTTGGTCTTTTTGATGAAGCATCTAAAAATTCTGTCTGTGGGTATGGATTAGTTTGACTTGATCCATAAATACCATTTCCTGTGGACATTAGTTTTCCCCTACCGAAGCTTTAAGATTAGACGATATTATAACTGCATTTATAGGGTCTGTAACTACAACTTCAAAAACTCTATCTCTAGACCAACCTAATCTACGCCAAATAGCACGATTTTTATATAGACCGACTGCGCCAATAGAAGTCCAATGTTCGTTTGACCATGTAGAGCCACCGTCATTAGACCAACGAAGCATAGCTTGAGGTGTTTGACCTGGGTCAACTTGATTGCCTACGCCTGGTTGAAATTGAATTTGTAATTCATCTAAATACTGACGTTGTAAGTCTGTTACTAAATGAGGCGCTCTGCGTAATCTGCGAATTTCTTGACCATTGTCAGTAAAATTACTAGGATCAAGCAAATAAATAATACCGTTTTCATAATCACCTACATAAACTTTACCTTGAAATAAAGCAGAGCAATTGCCACGATGTCTATGGTAAGTATTAGTATTGTCTATCCATAACCATTTATGCCACATTCCTGTTGATACGTCATATACCCAAGTTAAGTCTAAATTAGGAAATGTAACCACATAACATTCATGGCCTTCTTGTTGGTAAGTCCAAGCAATAGCGTTATCTATATTTTTATTTAATAATGTTTGTTCAACAGCATGAGTTGAGATGCGAGTGGGAACGTATCCATTCATCATCATAATTTGTGCTTCACCACGATTGTTTCTAGATACATAAGCAAACGAATTGCCTAGTCTAGACATAGAGAATTTAGCTGCAATACCATGCTGTGTTGATGTGCCTGGAATTCTTTGAAAAGGAAAAGGAAACGTTCCAACGTCAACCCATACTTCAGATGAATTTTCACCAAGACAATATACTTCTCTATGATCTACAATTATAGATACTAAATCGTCAGGCGATCCGTCTTTAGATGAAAAGCTTAAAGCTGGTGTAATTGGGCTTAAAGGATTTGTGGCAGCCCATTGTTGTGAGTTAGGTCTATTATAAACAAAATAGTTATCTACAATGTCAACCGTATTGCCACCTTCAAACGCACCGTCAGTAGTGGGTAAAACAGTAAAATTTAACGCATACATTGTTCTAGACGTTACAGTTTGAGATGCGCTTATAGGATATGTTCCTGTTGAGCCTGATCCTGTGCCAAACGTTAATGTAAGTTTTAACCCTGTGCCAGCGCCACTTGATGATGTAGATACATCGTTAGAAGGTTGTGAAGTGTAAGAACCAGCATTAGTTAAAGTTAGTCCTGTAACTACACCGCTTGCTACAGTTGAAACCGTATAAGTTGCAGGTGTTGTTCCGTAAACACCGCCTAATACAGTTACAGTATCATTAACTGCATAACCTGTGCCACCTGCGGCAATTGTTTGGCTTAATACTGAAGCATTACCTAATGCAGTAATTATGGTGTTAGCTGAAACAGTTGAACCTTGAATAGTTTGGCCTGGAAACAATGTGCCTGAGCTAGCTGTTACTGTCATTGTAGTGCCTGACATTGAAGCAGTTAATACTGACGCTACAGCAGCAGTATTCATTAATCCTGAAGCTACTGTTTGGCTTTGATTAACGGTGTATGTTCCAACACCACCTGTTCCTGTGCCTAAAGCTGTAATAACAGTTGCATTAGTAACGCCCAAACCAAATAAAGCTTGATTAATCCCTATTGTGCCTGATGTAACTGCGGTAACTGTTAATGTTGTGCCTGAAATAGAACCTGTAAATAAAGCGCTTGAAGGAGTAGAAATGCGCCATGTGTAACGATAAGATCCGTCAACAATATAAACGTTTAATCCGTTATCACTAATGCCTACTCGACCTGTTGAAGTGTTTAATTGACCTATTAATGTAGGTGTAAATTCATTAGTTAAAATATATACAGAAGGGCCAACAACTGCCACCATGTATTCGCCACCTGATACAGTTCGCATACCACGAACTTCTTGTTTGTTTTGAAATACAATCGATGCTGTAAGGCCAGGCGTTGGGTATAAAGCTACAACACCTCTTTGGCCTTCGCCTTTTAATGGATCAATTTCAGGGCGAAAGTTAATGCACTCTTGGCCATCTTGATAAATGGAAGGTGCTTCATAACTTGGGCCTACAAAGCCAAAATCAGCCATTATCTAAAGAATCCGCCTGTTAGTATCCAACCAGCGTCTTTTTGACGGCTAGATAATAGTGCATCGTTAAATCTTGCAGATTGCATAGGTTTCATGTTAGTGCGTTTTAGCGTAGCTTTGCCTTGTGCAGCAAACGCTACAATCATCGCTATTTGCGTTTGAGAGGCTTTTCCATACATAGGCATCAATCTCTCAGCTAAACACCAACGTAACGCCATTGTGTAGCCTTGTGGCAGGTTTATATCGTCATTTATAGAGGCGTAGTTTCTAAACAAGGTTTGAGCAAACATGTGGATTTCACCCTGTGCAGGATTAGGCCATACAAAGACGTTACCATTATCAGAATTAGGATTGAAGTATAAAGCTTTAGGCCAAGGGCCATTTAAGGTCTTTAATCCAATCATGTTGTAGTCATCTAAAGCTAAAATAGCTATTGGGTAATCTAAACCGCCATTTATAATTGGTTGGCCGTTAGAAGTTGTATTAATACGAACATAAGCAGAATCAATGCCAAGAGGCTTTTGATAGTAAGCTTGAATAGTGGTAGATGCAACAGGGCTTGCATAAGTAACATTAAGTAGGTATGTGCCTGCATAGTTTACATTACCACCTGCGCCTGTTATGTTTTCTAAAATTTTAGTGCCAGCAGTAATACCTGTGCCACTTAAAGTTTGTCCTTGAGAAACTGCGCCTGACAATATATTAGTGACTGTTAAAACATTACCTGTAATTGATCCTGTAAAACTTGCGCCAATAAAATTAGATGATGTATGACTAGGCCCAATAGTGTATTGAACTTGTCCTGCAACAATAGGCCATATAATCTCAGTTGTGTTAAAGACAATCATGTCCTCATTTGACCATTGGTCAATAAGGTCGTTTAACATATCAAAAGCGTCTTGGGCTTCGTCTGCCGTTGGAGTTTCTCCCGATGCTAATGCACCGATGTCTTTCATGGCTCTTGATATGATGTCTATTGGCTTTGGCATAATAAATCCTAGATATTAGGTGTAAATGTGTTAGAGAGCCAAGGAAAACCAATTTTTTTGTCTTTTTTTAGCTCTAATAATTGCTCATCTAAACGAGATTTTATACTAGAAACCTCACCTACGGTTGTTTCGTCATTAATCCAATTTAAAATTGTTTGTTCTCTGATCTCTGCATAAGGAATAACAGCCTCTTTACCTTTAAAGTAATGGTTGCCTTCTGTTTCTACAGAGTTTTCACCGTCAGTTGCAGTTACATGATAATAAGCGTGAGTTACCAATTCATTCTCAGCGGTTACTTCTAAAAGTTTCCATTTATAGTTGTTCATCAATTACATCCCAAGCTAATGTTTCTTCATTCCAAACGTATCTTTTATCATCTGTAGGCATATCCACAGGTGCTTTCCATTGTGCTTTATCTTCATCTAATAACCATGAAGCGTAAGGTTGAGGCGGTATAAATGCATCTAGTGTTGCATCATACTTATATCCAATACCTGCGTAATTCTTACGGATGTTACCATTGTAAGATGTTTGAACCCATTTACCACCAAGTAAGGATGTGCAGAACTCAATGCCTATAGCTTCGTTCTCTACACCGTCTTGATCGGCTGTGTCTTGGTTAGCAACTACAATGACTTGTGTTACTAGGTTTTCTTCGTTAAGTTGTGCGAAATGTGCCATATTTTTCCTTTATCTTGCGTTAGCGTTTTTAAATGGGTTTTCTGCAAATGCCATGTATATATTAGTTACTGTATAATTAATGTCAGAATCAGATGTTCTAATTTTAAAACCATTAGATAAAAAATCAACAAAAGTTGATGTAGCTTCTGCATTAGAATTATTAGGAAAAAGTCTTAAATTTGCGACATTAGATGGATTTCTAGTTGCATCTAAAAGATTCCAACTTCCTGTATCTCCTGATGATTTAAATAATACAAATTTAGGTCTAAACCCTGTGTATATAAATGGGCCATCAGCATTAAAATTACCTGTATAAGAACCAAACTTACTAAACCCTGCTATTTCTGCCCAGCAATAGGCTACATAAGTAGATGTATTATTATTAACTGCTGAATTTCCTACTGTAATTAATGTGGATGTAGGTGCTGTGTTACCCCAAACTGAAGCTGAATTACTTACTGCACCAGTAGTATTTAAAGACATATTTCCTTGTGCTGTGTTTGAAAATGACTTGTGCCATGTAACCCAATTTTCACCTGTTTGTGACCTAGACTTAATTATAAACATAGCAGGTGCTACGCCAAGTCCGTGTCCAAAAGTTCCACTTGATGAACCATTGCCTGTATAAGTCACCACACTAAACCCAGCAGTTGTGTTTACAGATACAGTAGATGTAATAGAGCCTGAAGTGTTAGATGATGTTGAACCTTGTCCTGCTTGCCATTGCCAACCTACAAAAGTTCTTGCAGAACCATTATAATTAGCGTCAGTTCCTAAAGTAAATCCATTGCTGTTAAATGCAGTAAGTCCGTTGGTATCTGTAGCTTCTGCGGCAGTTGAGTTAGATATAAGTGACTTTGTTACGCCACGAACAGAATCAGTTAATTCGTTATCTGTAGCATTGCTTCTAGATTTTAACCATACCAAGTCAGGCTTAAATAATGCTTGGTTTACTATAACTTGTGATGTTCCTGTTCCTGTATATAGCGTTGCATCCATATACTTATTACCTTGCAATATAGTAGGGGTAGGTAGGTTAAATGTGTTTAGTCTTACAAAGCCTGTAGGAGGTGTGTATGCGAATGGGCGTTGTCCACAATTTATAGAACCACCTTTAGTAGAAGCTGCACCACCTGCTGATAAAGCAAATACATAAGGTTGAGCAGTAATACTTGTAAATGCTGTTCCTTGTGATGTTCCATTTTTGTAAAATGTAATAGTTTGGTTATCTAAGTCTAATGCACATCCAATAACATCGCCATTAGTCCAAGTTGCACCATAACCTGAAGTATATGAGTTATATGCTACTTTACGACCATCACTTGCATAAGCATAACCTTGTAATTGATTATCTGCTATGGCATTAGTATTTGATGAAACGCCTACCCATAATGAGCCACTTGGAATAGATGTAGTTTGTGTGTATTCAAAATACCATTTACCTGTGCTTGGTGTTGCCATTGTAGTGCCAGCAAGTAAGATATTAGTTGCAGTTAAGTTAGCTTCTGTTAATGTAGAAGTGTTAGACAATGGGTTAAGTGTTGGGAAATTAGCCACAGTAGCACTTGTATTAGTAGGCACGTCTGTCATAGCATCATAGGTTGTGCCTGCTGTTAAGCTAATGTTGTTGGTAGTCCAATTGTTATTGTTACCTGAACTATCGTAACCTAATGTTGTAGTAGATGTTGTATTACCAAATGTTAGGTAGAAACCGTTAGTGCCATACATACCTGCGTATTTAATTGGTTTCCATACACCGTTAGCGTCATTATTACCGAAGTAATATGGTTCTAGTGCTTGACCGTCAATGAAGTTAATATCAGTCATGTAACCGTCAAAGTATTGAAAACCATCCCATGTTCTACCTATATACTGTGCAGTTGTGTTATTAATATTAAAATCTGCATTTTGTGTAGGATATGTTGAAGAAACGAATGCTGTTTGTTGAACACCATTTACATAAATTTTAACTCGGTTAGCTGCTGTAGCTTGAGTTGTATCTAATGCAATAACAAAATGATACCAAGCAGATGGATCTCTAAACAAAGCTGTCGTTTGAACATTCATTGTAGATGTATTTCCGTCAGCAATACCTAAATTTGCTCCGCCTGTGCTTTGACCATAACCAATAAAACAGTTGTTAGTAGAACCAAATAAAGCATAAAAATCACTTGGTTTTCCTAATTTAACCCATGCACTCCATGTCCATGTTTTTCTGTTTCCTGCAACACTTGGTGTTCTATTTAGATAAGCACTAGCACTACCTCTAAACCTTAAAGAATTGTTTAGGTTATTAGTAAGTGGTGTTAAAGCACCTGTAGCGTTAAATGTGTGGATAGTATTACCACCTGATGATGTGACTAGACCACCGTTAAATACTTGTGAGCCAGCGTATGAGATAATAACTGTTCCGCTACCACCAGCCGCACCTGCGTAACCTGTTCCTCCATTTTCACCACCACCGCCTCCGCCACCACCTGTATTAGCCGTTCCAGAAGTTCCTGCTCCTGTTAAACCACCTGCGCCACCACCACCTGTTGCAGTTCCAGCAGTTCTACTACCGCCATTTTGCGCTCCGCCACCTCCGCCACCTGCATAAGTTACAGAGCTTCCTGTTATGCTGGACGCAGTTCCAGTTCCTCCATTACCGCCTGTTGCGCTTGTAGCGTTAGAGCCAACAGCAGAAGCACCACCACCACCGCCTGCATTAGTATATGTGACTAAATCTGTAGAACCATTACCGCCCGCAAAACCTTGACCTGACGTTCCAGCAGCTCCATTAACAGTTCCTCTGCCGCCACCTCCTGAACCGCCTGTTTGAGCAGTTCCACCAGAATTTGACGCTCCACCACCGCCACCTGTAGATGTTACAGTAGTTAAACCTGTTCCTGATAATTGTGAATTAGAACCATTAGACCCACTTCCTCCAGAAGCAGTGTCGCCAGCACCACCAGCTCCTACAGTTACAATGTATGTAGCACCTGAATAAAGAGTTGTAGATGAAGCAAGTAAACCACCAGCACCTCCACCACCACCAATTTGGAAACCACCGCCTGCACCACCAGCTACTACTAAATAACTAGCTGTTACAGGTGTAAGAGGGCTTAATGTGCCTGAAGATGTGAATGTGTGTATTTGATTACCACCTGAAGTAGTAAGAGTGCCACCTACGAATCTAGGTGTAGCAGATGCGTAAGATATGATGACTACGCCTGAACCGCCTGCACCACCTGGTCCTCCATAAGTTCCACCACCACCGCCTCCTCCACCTCCACCACCTAGGTTAGCAGTTCCAGAAGTTGCAATAGTTTCAGAGTTGCTTCCTGCTCCTCCTCCACCTGAACCTCCTGCTCCTGGTGAACCTGCAACGCCAGCACCACCACCGCCTCCGCCTGCATAAGTTACGGATGAGCCTGATATAGAAGATGAACTTCCTGCGCCGCCAGCAGAACCAGAAGCACTAGATGCTCCAGCAGCAGATGCACCACCACCTCCACCTCCTCTTACTCCAGATGCACCTGCTCCGCCATTATTTCCTTGACCTGATGTTCCTGTTCCTCCAGCACCTGACAAATATCTATTGCCACCACCACCTGAACCACCATTTCTACCAACATTTGAACCAGAAGGACCTTGATTACCAGCTCCACCACCGCCACCACCTGTAGAGGTTACAGTAGATAAACCAGTTCCTGATATTACTGAATTTGAACCATCTCCACCTGGGTTTTGACCAAAGCCTCCAGAATTAATTGCTCCGCTAGTTCCTCCAGCTCCTACAGTAATTGAATATGTGTTAAGAGTAGATAAAGTAAATGTAGAAGTTTGGTAGCCACCTGCACCTCCACCACCACCTTCAGCAGCACCTCCACCTGCGCCACCAGCAACAACAAGATAAGATGCAGGAACATTGTTAGCTGATCCGCTAACTAGCATACCAAAACCTCTAGCTGCCTCTACTGCTATTCTTGATAATAGTGACATTAACTATTCCTACTTAAATTGTGTTTGTGATGCAAATACTGTAAATGCGGCTGAACCTGTTTTAACAATAGTATATGAATAAGCGTCTATACCTGAAGCATTGCCACTTGACCATGCTGTGCCACCTTGATATTTAGGTGTAACTGAAGCACCGTCAATTTGAACTGCATTATTATAGTAAGCTGTTGCACCTTGTGACACTAAGAATACTGCCGTAATAGATTGACCTGTTGACATAGCTGTATTTAATGATGTGCCACTTGAAGCTCTAAAATTTACAGTCCAATTAGCAGAAGCGTTAGTTGTGTAATAAAGAACTGATTGTGTAGTTACATCGTAGTTAATTGTGCCTGTGGCAGCAGTTGCAGATACAGTTGTCACTTCAGCTGCGTTTGTAAATACAGCCGCTAATGCGCTAGATGATCCTGTAAATGTTGCTGTGCTAGATGCAGATAATGTTGTAAATACACCTGCTCCATTAAATGATGTTGCAGATAAAGCGCCTGTGCTTGGATTAAAAGCTAATTTAGTAGAAGATACATCTGCTCCAGTAATTGAACCAGTTGAAGCGCTTGTAAATGTTAAATAACGAGTTGCATTAGTAGTTGTGTCGTCTGTAATTGCTAAT
>Ga0209442_1001501_pt1 | contig 13220 bp, 10 predicted proteins | sample LauGreSBDMM110DD_2_FD_187565 | JGI IMG/M metagenome (GOLD analysis project Ga0209442, IMG submission 187565) | Freshwater lake microbial communities from Lake Michigan, USA - Sp13.BD.MM110.DD (SPAdes) (version 2) | ecosystem: Environmental > Aquatic > Freshwater > Lake | place: Lake Michigan...
GCTTCATTTCTACCTTTGTACCGTCTTGTAACTCAACTTCTACAACTTCGTAAACACTGCTTGCCATTTAATCCTCCTATGGATATAGTTAAATTATAGCACAAAACCCACCTCTTGAAAAGAAGTGGGCAATGTGTTTATTTAGTTGTTTTGGTTATTAGCCAACTACACGATCTACGATTTTACCGTAAGAACCGTTTGATGCTGGAAGTAATCTGAAAGATACTTCGAACATTGATGGAGTATCACGTTTTGCAGATACTGTTACACTGTCGATTGACAATGCACGGTGTGCTACATAAACACGTTCTACTCTGGTTGCTCCTACTGCATCTGGATCTCCAGATCCTGGACCAACTGCAATAAGTGCGCGTTCTACTGGAACTGAACCAAGTTCGCCTGAGTTTATAACTAAGACGTCTTGTGTTGCTCCGCTTGATAGATCTGAATCTGAACCTGCAATAGTTACAAGAAGATTTTCAAGTGTGGCTTCAGCAAATGCTGTAACCATATTAACTTGCATACCTTGTTTGTAAAGTTTTGCTACGTCCAGCAATTGATCTACTTGAACTTCACCGAAGTCTGGTTGGAATTGTAATTCCAAACCATTCATGGTAAATCCTACGTTTCTATAGTTTGCGTTTGCTTCTAGTGTATCTGCATATCTAGTTCCAGACACGAATGCTGGTACTGTTGAGACAGATCCTGAACCGAAGTTGTAAACTGCTGCTGAACCCGAACCACTTGAGTATTCAAGTGCTCCTTGTGTAGAAACGAATAGTTGTGCTGCACCTACGATAATTTGATTGCTATTACCTAAAGTTGCCATATATTTTTTCACCCTCCTTTTATAAGGAAAAGTGGGGCTGTTTCCTCAATACTATTATATCGTGCTTTTAAGACTCATTATATTGTCTAGAGTGATAGTCGTATTTAATAATAAGATCTCTAGAAGGTCTATATTCCATTAAATTAGATACATCTTGTTGACTTTCTGCATACCCCGATTGAAAAACATTTATACAATGAAATCTATATTTATAATAATCATACACAGAAGCACTTGCAGAAACAGGATAATTATCATATAATTCTTCTGCAAATTCATTTATATCATCTGCTGCAGCATCTTCTCTATCTAATACAAGGGTAATTAAAGAAGTAAGATTAATAGTGTTTCCATATCTATCTCCACCGTTGGCTGCTTCTCCATATAGTGATCCACCATAAATGGTATATCTCATTTGTTCACTTTTAACAGGATAAAAATATTTATAAGCACCTGTTCTTACTTTAGTAAATTTATCAAATACTACATATGGCAAGTCTCCATCTAATATTTCAGGAGGAATATTTCCTGCACCCGCTGGAAAAAATGGAATAAGTTCGCTACCACCTACTGTTTGAGGGTATAGGTTATAGAAGGCTGGGGCCTGTGTTTTAAACTGTTCCCAAACATATCTGTTGATTATATTCTCTGGTCTGTAAACTGTCATATTCTTTCTCCTGGTGCATTATTAATCCAAGATAGGGCTGCTGCTCTACCTATAGATGTAGCATTCTTACTCTTAGATGCAATCTTAACATTCTTTTGATATTCTTTAGAACCTCTAAAGTGATCATAAAATCTAATAGAGTTTAAATAGTCTTTGGTAAAATATATATTATAAAATTCATTATATGCCCTTACGAAAGATCCACGAGTTTCTCCGCCTCCAGGATTTGCAATATAGATAGGTCCGTTTCTAAAAAACTCTTCTCCGTCTATTTCAAAAAATAATACTTGAGCATCTTTTTCTTCAATAACTACTGGTATTCCTTCTTCCATAATATTTGCTTTATCGTAAAATGCTTCTTTGCTTGTTGGAGAAGGAGTACTAGATTCTAAAAAGTCTGCACTAACCACTGCTGACTTTCCTTGCAAAGATATAGAAAGTTCATATAGTCTTGCAAATGGGTCTCCTACTTGACCCCATTCGTAAACATGGTGTAGCATCCCTGGATGCGATCTAGCAAGTCCATCTAGGTAGTCATAGAATACATTTACAGAGGTACTAGCAATTTTTTCTGTTATCTTGTTTTGATTTCTTTTTACTTCATCAATAAAGCCTTGAGAGTAGTTTGTTACATTTGTGAGGGTATCTATAAAATTCTTTGCATTAAATTTAACCTTTATGGCACCCATTATTGATCCCACTTTTGTATTTGTGACTTGCTTATAAATAGTCTAAAATGTCTTAATGTATGATCATAGTTAAATGTAGGAACTATAGTCTTTATTTCATACTTAGTTTTAATTGCACCCGCAGAATTAGAAAGGTTTTGTCCATTAATCCATACATCATTTCCTGCAGGGTCTTTAATGTTAGTAATGGATATTGCCGTAATCGGCATATATGAACCATTAGTTTTTTTTCTTAAATCTTCTTTAGTTCTAAAAAATGCATTTGAGTCATAAATTAAATCTTGTCCCTTTGTTGTTAACTCTCCAATAAAACCTCTATTAGATAATTCACTTATTACTGAGCAATCTACCTTTCTATCAAATACCCAAGTTTTAGATATATTGCCATAGTCTTGTTGTTGAGTACTGGAGTAATATACATCTGCAGTCATTGGAAATAATATATCGTCTAATGTTGATGATGGAAGAAGCATTACAAAACCCCGATACGGAGCCTATTTCTATATTTCTCTAATATTTTATCAACAAACATATTTCCTGTATTGGTAGTTGGATTTTTAGCAAACTTAATCTTAAAGTCTTGATTATCAAATGACTCTATATATCTATTTATGTACTTGAGGTTATCAGACTTGATATCCTGGACTAGCATCTCACATGCCTCTTGAATGTCTTGTGGGACCACTTTCCAGCCATAATCGGCATCTACCCTATATTCTGACCCTTGTGCAAAAGTAGACTCTAAATATCTCTCGTGCCATACTGGTCTATAATTACTTTTGTTTTCAGCATCGGACTCGTTTTCTACATTTGTAATTGAAGAGCCATCTTTAGTAATTTCAAATGTTATAGAATTTACGCTAGCACTAAGACTTGAATCATAGACTAATTCTTCATTTTGATATACCTTATATATTTTATAAATTTTTTCATCTATAGGAAGATAGTCCATTCCCATACCCATAATATCTTTTTCTTTTCTAACAAATGGAAAGCCTTGTGTTTGAGAGTCTATAACATATCTTGCTAATCTTTCATATCCTATTTCACTACCGTCAGTAATTGATAGTGCTGCAGCAACTGAATCTAAATTACAGTACGGTCTAATAATTTCTATGTTTGTCATGATGACGGTGTTACCACCTGAGTCTTTAACGGATGCTGCTAGTGATCCTGTATAGTCTAAGTATTGTGGATCTAAAGTAAATGTTACTGCTCCAGAAATTGTTGATGCAGATGCTGAAAATGATTCTCCTGTATAAAGGTCCTCGTAATCTAATGTGTATGCTCCACTTGGAGAAATTGTAAAAGTAGCGGTAAGGGAAGTAACTTTCTTATATTGTCTTTCATTTAATATTTCCATGTTTAAATAAAATCCTCCTTACTAATTATATCATTTATATAAAATGTTGAAGGGAAGACGTTTTTAGTGTCTTCCCCTCTAATTCCCTAAATAATTTAGGTTATTGTTTTGAAAATGCTACTGCATCTGTTTCTTCGATTTGTGCTCCGAAACGTAAGAAAGTAGTATATTCAATAGTATCTTTCTTAGGTTGGAACTCACGATGAACAGTAACGTCTCTTTGGAATCCCCAAATACGATTTTCTGGGAATGTCAAAGATACGAATCCTGCAGGCATCAATGGTACTTCTACCAAAGGAATACCTAGTACACGGTATGATATTGGAGCACCTAATGTTTGTGGTGCTGTTCCGTCAATAACGCGTTCTACGATTCTTTCTGAAGGTAGGTTACCAGATGAGCCAAGACCATTAATGATATCGGCTACTGTTTCGCTAGAAGCATAGAACTTCATGGCTGCTCTTGATGCACGATACTTACGTGGCATTGCTAGCACAATTGCTTGCAAGTCTTCAACGTCTGTACCATATGCACCGCCTGCGTCATTACCAGTTTGTTCTTTTACATAAAAGCCTTCAAGGATGTTTAGGAATGTATTTGTTCCTGAACCTGTTCCGTTGATTGCTAAGTCTTCAAGATCATTAGCGAATGCACGAGTCATTGTACGGACCAAGTGGTCTTCCAATCCTGCGCCTTCGATATTGTCTTCAAGTGCTTCTGATGATACTTCCCAGTCTAATCTAACTTTTTTAGTTGTGATTTCAACTTTTGTGAAAGTAACTCCAGCGTTAGTGTATGTAGCGTCTGCTTGTGCAGCAGCACGGATTACACGTTCACCAACATTTAACTTCTCTAGTTCTGCTGTGTTGCCGCGCATTGTTACACGGCGACCATCACGAGCGAGAACTTGTTGCTCGAAAATATATTCGATAAATTGGGCTGACTGTTCAGCGTTTAAGATACCGCCACCATCTGATGGTTTTGCGGTTCCTACTGGTCCAAGTTGAGATGCTGGTGTTGATACACTACCAACTCCTCCTGAAGCAATAACGCCTGTTACGGCTGCCTTATTTAAAATTTGTTCTTCTGACATGTTTTTTTTCACCTCCCAGTGAATTTTGTTTAACGATAGAGGTCAGCGGTATTGAGGAAACGCCCGCCCCACATCGATCCTTTTTTTATTTTATTTCCCTGCACGACCCCGCCGAGGTCGCCAGACTTACGGATAGCGGTGTCATCTTCAACTGCATCGACACGCTTTCCAAACTCTTCTACATTGCTTTTTACTGTTGTAACTTCCTCTGTTACTTTTGCAACGCTCTTTGTTAATTCGGCAAGTTGTTCATTAATTGATTTTACAGTTGATGCTAAATCTACAACTGCTGCGGTAACGGACTTGCTAATTTCTTCTACAGAAACTTTAACTGTTTGTACAGCATCTGCTAAGTCATTATCTTTGCTTTTTACGGCCTTTTCAACATCTGCTGGTGCGTCTTCTGCTGGAGCATCTTCTGCAGGAGCAACTGGTGCTACTACTTCTTCTGCTGGAGCATCTTCTGCTGGTGCATCTGCTGGTGCATCTGCTGGAGCATCTGAATCAGACCCAACGATTTCATCTACAACGACTAATTCGTCTTCTACAACTTCTGTTTGTTCAATTTGAACATCTTCTGCAACTACTGTTGCTTCTTGTTCTGTTTTTGCCATATTATTTACCTCCTTATTAGAATTATCAGAAACTTGTTCTGATTTCATTGTAACTCTTCTCAGAGTTTTCATCTTATGTCCTACAATTGTGTCAGTTGCTTTACCATCACGGTAGAGCCTAATAGCAACTGCTGGATCTTCTGGAGTTCCTGTAATAGTAAAAGAACTATTTGGAACTTTTATTTTTCCATTGCGAACGACTCTAGTTACTTTTCCTCTTGCAGTACCACCGCTTGAGTTCCATGAAACCATGTCGCCAACTTTAACTTTTGATGCTTTGTCCATATCTTCTTCCTCATCTTTCTTTTTTTTCTTAGGTTTAATAGTTGTAGGATTTTTAGTAGGAACATTTTCATTGGTAATAGTACCGTGATATGCTTTGATTAAATTCTTGATTACCTCGTTTTTTTCATCATCAGTTGTTTCTACAAAACCAATTAAAGTTTCTCCTGATCTAACATCTTCTTCTTTAGACAATCTAACAAGACTATTTTCTTTAGACCAGTATACATTTTCAAGTGACATTTTTGTCATTATACCGTCAAAAGTATTATGTCCATCTTCTGCTTTTTGAATAGATACAATATTAGCAAATTGATTTGCAGGATTATCTACAAGCGATAATTCGTGGAGTTCGTAATCTTTAATAACCCTAATGGATTTATCCATTTCTGGGTCGTATTGGTCTTCCGTATCTTTGATGCTGCCACCAATAGAAAAACCAGAAAGAGTGCCATCAAGAACTTTTTCCCAAGTATCTTGAGCACCTTTAGAAATATATGCATCTACGTACACCCCATTATAAAACTTATCCTTTTCTTTGTCGTAAAATTTATCTGACTTAAATGACATTACTCTGCCTACAGCCACTGGCATGTGCATTTCACGTAAATTTCCACGGAACCTTTCAAATGCCTTTATACTTACATCAGTAGGAACAATGTCTGACTGCTTGTCAACATTGTCAAGGGTGGCAAACCCAGAAACGGTTCGTTTCTCTTTATCGATTTTAGCGATTGGCATGGATAACTTAATAGAATTATCTTCTGAGTGCCAAAATGCTTTATGCATATTAGTCATACTACTTCCATTATATAAGTGTTTATAAGAGATTTGAAAAACTTATAACTATTTATTATTCTACTGTTCTACCCTCGCCACCAGGACCTCGTCCTGTAGTGGTTGAAGAAGAATCACTATTGTTATCAGTTCTTTGTTGATCTCTCATTCTATTGCCACTGGCTTGAGATACGATCTCTGCTCTCTGTTGAGCACCTAAGACAATAGGATCTTGTCCGCCCATTCTTGATGGGAATCCAAGTCTTTCACGAACTTCGTTAGGAACAATTACCTGCATTCTTAGATATCGCTCATCAATCTGACTTTGAGTAGTCTCATCGGTTAGAGTTAGTTCGTTAAGTTTAAAAGCAACCATATCGGTCTTTTCTTTTACAATTTTATTTATAACCTTTTCTAGGTTTCTTTGTGCTGGTCTTGCAACCTGCTCTTTGAAGGTTCTATCAGAGGATATTGCTGATGCTATTGAAACTCCAGCGCCTCCTCCTACTTTAGAGAATGGAACTTGATGAGCCATTAAAATATCGTCACGGTTAGATTTGCGATATTTTTCAAATGATCCTTCCTGTATTCCATTTTCAATAGGCTCCATTTTAAAATCTACTTTATTATCTGTAGAGTCTCCTGGAAGTGGTATGTATAGGGTTCTATGGTTTTGTCCACGAAGTCCTGATTGTAAGAATCTAAATAACTTATCTTCTGCATCAGATGATAGTTTTGCTCCTTTTAGAGTAACTATATATCTTGGTACTGCTTTATTTTCAAAATAATCAATATTATATCTACCCGCTAAATTATCTCCAACCATAGCAACGGATGAGGCTACTGTGTCTGGAACTCCGTAGTAGGAAGTCTTTGGTGAGTACTTTTTAATGTGGATTAGTTCGTTTGGTCTAGGATCGTTAGTTACTATGTTTAATTCTTTACCTTGAAAATTTCTAAAGTAAACTACTCTTTGATTTACTATCTGTATGTACCCATCACGCAATCTTCTTACTCTTACTGTAGTTGATGGAATATGTCCAACGTATCCAATTTCTCCATTAACCTTTCTTCCAATTTCTATGTACCCATTGCCTGTTGATTCAGCGTCTATGTATACTTTTTCTAAAATATGACTAAAGGTATCTTCATCGTTTAGTTCTTCTAGCCACTCAGTCATTTGAGCCTTTAGTCTTTGAATTTTTCTTTGTGCTCTAATTAATTGCTCATCTGATTCAGCATCTTCTAGTCTTGCTAAAGTTGAGTCTGTATTTATAAATGAATATCCTAAGCCAACAGTATTTGCTACTTTAGCATTTATAGCAGCATGGTTAGCAAATGAGTTTTCATAAAAGAATGCTAGTTCGTCTAAATTATATGGTGGAACAACTACGTCATAAAGTCCGTATGCTGTAACTATGTCTTGTTCTTGAAATAATTGTTTTGATCCTGTATTTTCTTGACCAGTAAAGGCTTTGCTTATTGATCTAATTGCCCTACGTTTAAAGTTTGAATCTAGTCCTGAATATGTTTTTGCTAATTCTGCATCGACCATAAAGTCATCGCTTTTTTCTGGTCTTTCCATTCTATCTAGATTATCTATTCTTGCAATAGATTCTAATTCTTCATTCTCCATTTTTGTTTATCCCTTTTTTTGCGTCCATCCAGGCACCAATGTCGGTTTCGCTGGCAATATGTCCTTCTTTCATTCTTGAAATCTGTTCAGAGTATTCCATTTCTGATACCCTTTTTACCCCTGGCATAAAGATTACCTTTCCTGCTGGAGCATTGTAATATCTAGCAGCCTGTGCTACCTTGCTCATCTTATCTAAATCATACATATTTCCTGGAATATTCATTACGTTGCCGCCTTTGTCTCCAAAAGCCTTTCCGTTATGATCCATCTGCCACACATATAGGCCATATCTTTGTTGTTTGTTAAGTACTTTTAACTTTGATTTACCATTTTTATCAATATTATTATTATTCATAACCTAATTATATCAGATTATACAGGTCTTCCGCTATACTCTTGCCAAACTGTTCCAGTAATTATTGTTACGCCATCAGAATTAATAGATAAGGTTGAATTATCTCTTCCAACTACGCTAGAAACTCCAAAAGTAGAATCATAAATTGATTTTCCGTCAACAATAAATGTTAAAGGCTCGCTCTGCCCTTCTATTTCACTCCATAGTCCAAGTCCAGATTCGTACCAACTTGACCATGTAGTATCTGCTCTCAAATCTCTCCACTCGTTATCAATAAATATAGAACCAAGAACATCTGAAGACTTTTTGTAAAATGCAATATTATTAACCATTAGTCCTTCGTAGATTTCTAACTGCCCTACAGAACTTGGTAAGTCTATAGATTCTTCAAAGGTAATTATTATTGTATTCCAAGATAAAGGTTGAATATATGGATTGTCTACAATATTACCGTTTTGATAAAAAACTATACCAGTTGCTTCATTGTCAGTATCCTCGTCAAAAAGAACCATCTTGGCCCTAGTGTAATTTGACTCTGGAACTAATTTAATATCATAGGATCTATCTCTAGTAGAAATCTTTCCTACCCGTACCGTTTCTTCTATTGTTTCACCCTTGTTGTAAAAACTCCAAAACTGAACACCTCCAAGCAAATATTCTGTTGCCAACTGTTGATTAATTGGAACAGTAATACCTCTAGTGGCAGTACTCTCGTATGGCAGAACGCTAATGCCAGAATCTCCAGTATTATACATATAAGAAGTAGAATCTTTATATATAGTAAAAGGGTTTTTTAATTTATGGGCATATATATCTCCATATCTATTAAATGGAAATAGTTTATATCCGTCAGGGCTATTAATGGAATAAAAGGATGATTCATCATATGCAAGGGATGATATAGACATTCTTTTAATTTTAATAGGACTTTTATTTATACCCTTTGTTTGAATTTCTAAATGTATGGTTATATAATAATCTGCAAAGTCTACTAATTCTTTTGGTGGGAATATTACCGTTCTATCTGTTACTTCAAACTTAGTATTATTTATTTGGGTAGTAGTATATTGATCTAAATCTAATACCCTATCTGCACCTATTCTTATAGTATTAGAATACTCTGTATAAGGAATATTTCCTACATCTGTATAATTTTGTAATGTTATATATGTTTTTATTGTATAGTCATCTCTTGAGAATGAATCATATGCTATGTCTAATTCTTCTTCTGTTAAATACTCGATAAATAGAACTGTAGAGGGGGCTCCTCCATCAAAGGATAGGACAACGCTAGAAGCAGATGTGGTTGGTGTACCGCTATCAAAGTATAGATCAAAATCTAGACTTGTAGACAGTCCACCGTCAAGAACGTAGTACTGATCTTTTTGTAAAATTAAAGGGGATGGTGCCTCTACGTTAAACTGCATTAAGTCTAAGTCATAGTATGGATTTTTGTTTTTATCTTCTACAAATTTTCCAAAGTAAGAAAGTGGTATAGAGTCTTCCCAATACCCAGAACTTCCAACGTCTATGATAAGACTATCTGATAATACCTGTGTAGAAAAGGTGTAGTTTCCAATGTAGTCTATAAGACTATCTGGCTCAACGTCTGGATCAAAAAATCCGCTGTCGTCTATATAGTTAGCAAGGTCTTTATCTGTAAACATTCTATTATTAAATGTAAAGTTAAATATCTTTCCACTAAACATGGATGATTGATTTCCACCCAAACTAAAAGATATGTTTTGGGGGTTAGAAAAGAAGTTATTTAAAGTACTTGAATATTCTTGAGATATAGTGTCTAAGTCAAAACCAGCAACAAATATAGCATTTCCCACAATAGCGTGATCAAATATCTTAGTATCGTTATAGAAGTACTCTACTCCTGCGGTGCTTGTTTTAACTGTAAAGTTGTTATTATTGAAGTTATTAGAGAAGTACATTAATACTTCTTTAGTAGCGGTCAGAGTAGATGGTGCTCTAAATACCCCGAATATACTTTTAACTGGGGTACTCAAAACATTCAAACTATTAAAGTTGATACTTGAAACTATATTGTTATAATTTGCATTAGGCTTTAACTTGATAAATGGATAGTCAGATCCTTGTATATTATAGTTGTCTATTAAGAAATCATCTAGGTCTACCTCTTCACTAAAAATAATTTCTGGAAGCGAATATTCTGGGTTTGTAAGATATTTAGAGGTACTGTTAGAATTATTGAAGAACCCTGAGTTCCAATCGTTCATATCTGGGTAGTTTATAGTAGAGGTGTATTTAGCGTAAGGGAAGTCTACCTGAAAAGAATCTCCCTTAAAGTTAGACACAATGTTGTTTGCTGACTCAACCCCCTGAGCGTAAACAAATCTTTTCTTTGCAATTTGCTCTGGAACTATGTATGGATATATAGCAAGAGCATCTATTTCAAATGGGTATACATTTTCATTTCCATAAACTCCTACATAGTTATAGTCCTTATCTGACAATGTAAATTTAGTTTGATCTATGTCCATATCAATAACCAAATCTCCATTGATTAATAATGAAGCAGTATCTATGTTGTATCTAAAGTCTAGTAGCATAGGTCTATACCATTTACCTATAAAGTATGACTTTCTATATGGTCCTATCTTAATTGTTATAAAGTCTTTTTCTACATAAATACCGTCAGTTGTTGTTAGTGGTCCAAAGATTCTTATTGGAGTTGTTACATTTGTATGCGTCCTTAGCCAAAACTCTAAAGTGGTTTCTTTATATCTGCCAGACTCATTTAAAAATCCTTCTGCTGGAAAAACCATAGATGGTATTTCTCCATAAAGAGGGTGTGCAATATTAGTTATATTTGTAGCACCAAAAGTAATAGGAAAATTATCACTGTAAGAAAGTAATCTATTGTTTTCAACTATGTAATAACCATCTTTAGATTCTGCTATTCCGTAAGAATCTGCTACTACCCCAGTTATTGCTGAGGCTGATAAAGAAGAGGAGGCAGATATGATGTTTAATATATTGGGGTCTATGCTTGCTGATAGTGTTCCAGTGCTTTGATAGTGAAATAGTTCAGACCATTGACCAACCGATAAAGCATTTATAGAAAAGTTATAATCAGATCCAGAATTTCCTAGTGACGTATTGTCATAGTTGACTTTAAAATATGGATATATATTAACATTGCCTGTAGGAATATTTAGGGTATGACTTATCTTTGTCCATACCTCTTCTCTTTCTGGGGTATAGGAAGTAAAAAAAGTAGAACCACTATGTATAAAGCCTATATGAAAACTAGATACGTTGTTATAATTATAGGCAAAGGCATTTATAGATAATGTCTTTTTATTAGGATCTAAGTCTGTAATAGAATTTATTGCTGTACCCGATGCTGATCCTTGATATCCAGGTGATGCAGATATTACGGTCAATACGTCTGTTTGCTCATTCTCAAGTATTAGCCCAACTGGGTCTGATGCTGAAGAAGAGACTATATTGCTTAGGTCCCAATTAACAATGCTTTTATCTTGTATGCTTAATTTTGATATAAATGAAAAGTCATCGTCTAATGCCCATAGTGCAAGTGGATGCTCTGCAAAGATTCTTGCGGCATAAAGATTTGAGATTTGATTAGACATGTATACCTCTAATCTATTTTAGCACAAAAGGCTATTTTGAAATATCAACTATTTCACAAACTCCAGCAACGCAAGACAATTCTTGACTGCCAGTTGTTCCATCTTCTGTTTCATAAATAGTCATCATATCCCAACGGATTGATTCTGGCATTTTCTTTACTGCCTCTTCGTATTCTTCTTTTGTAATTTCTTGATATGGTGCTTGCTTGTATGAATGCTCTGAGGATGGCAAGAATGACACCCCACCAATTGAATCAAAGTTATCAAATACCCATGCCCCAACTCTCATCCATTCATCTTCGTGAACGTTAATTGTTACACTTGGATTATGCTCTGTCCAGTGTGTTCTGTAAATTTTCCACATTTCTAAGTGATCTATTGCTGTTAAGTCTTTTGTAATAGTGGCATTCTTTGGAGCCTTTTGTGGAAAATAAAATACTGTTGTTTGATCTGGCTTCATAACATCTGCTTCGTATGGAACTCCAGAGTCTTTTAGAAATTGAGTTAATGGATCTTTGTTATCTCCACGTACACTTCTAATGTAGTATTCTGAATACCATGGATGTATTCCACTTGATACTCCAGTTAACTGACTTACTGTTCCAGATGGCTTAACGCAGGTAATAGAAACAGATTGATTAATTCCTAATTTTTCTGCTTCTAATTTATTAGATTCAACTGAGTGCTCTCTTAGTCTAACCAGTAATTCTTTTAATTTATCTCCAGCGGTAGAAGTTAATTTATTTCCATATATACCAGTTAAAGATACTCCTAGTAATCTTTCTTCTTCACAATTATCTTTCCATGTCTTACGAAGATATTTAAAGTTAGTTAAAGTAGACTGCCAAGTTCCTAGAATTGTAGCAAGTCTAATCTTTTCTAATAACTCTTTTTCAGTATCATCTGCAGAAATAACAACTTCTGTTAAATTGCAAAACTCATTTGATCTTAGTAAAATTTCTCCACAAGGATTTGTTCCTGATATTTTGCTTGAGTCTCTACGTCCAAATGAATCAACGTGCTTACGAACGCTATCCATATTATAAATACCACGTTCTCCAGATTTTGAATCATAGAGGTTTCTCCACTCACGAAGGAACTGTGCAGTATTTGGTTTTGAATTATAAACAGCAGAATTATTTGCTAAGGCACGTTGTCCATTGACTTCCCACCATTGACCATTTTTTGCTTTTGCCATTTCAAAATCATCTAGGTTAGAAAGACTAATAAGTGCACTTCTTCTAACTCCTCCAACAACAACAACCTCACCAATCTTACACATAATGTCA
>Ga0209442_1001505_pt1 | contig 13205 bp, 9 predicted proteins | sample LauGreSBDMM110DD_2_FD_187565 | JGI IMG/M metagenome (GOLD analysis project Ga0209442, IMG submission 187565) | Freshwater lake microbial communities from Lake Michigan, USA - Sp13.BD.MM110.DD (SPAdes) (version 2) | ecosystem: Environmental > Aquatic > Freshwater > Lake | place: Lake Michigan, USA...
GTCCAGCACATTGAAATAAAAACAAGCCCCTTTTTACGGGCTCATCATTTGTGCACACTCGTTTTACATTCGGCCGGGGAAGAGCCATTTACAATCCCCTATATCCCCGTTGCACAAGCCAACTACATTGCCAACTGGTGCCTCGTTTGCGTTGAGTTTCAAGAAATCATGTAAACATTCATTTTTATTAAGATATTTGTACCTATGACTACCAAAGCACAAATGCCCATTATGCCCACCATTTTTGCGGGCCTCTATTTACTCGTTCATTTCATTCCAGATTTAGGCGCTTCGGACGTAATGGGACCTCAGTGGCTATATACCAGCTGTATAGACTTATTAGGTATTGCTTTTATATTTATGCACCGCCAGCATTATGCGGAAGCAATTCAGGGTGTTTTCAAGTATAAGTTTACCATCGTATTTACTTTTTTAGTGGTCTGGGCTGCTCTGTCCTATTTCTATGCCATTAATCCCACCGAAACCCTCGTAACAGGCGCTAGATTATTAACCACTTACCTCGTTTTTATCATACTCTCTATTTTATTTTACAAACAACCCCTACCAGCATTATTAACGGGTATTTCGGTTATCTTTGCGTTTGTATTACTATATGATTCTTTGGTGTTGTTAAAAACCTTTTCTAGTAACCTCACCACCATGAGCCTCGATGAAAACATTTTGGCATTAAGGGGCAACCACGGCAATAAAAACGTAATGGCAGCAGCCCTGCTCATCAAATTTCCATTTGTACTCTGGCTCATCATCAATAATAAATTAATAGGCAAACTACTGGCCGCTTTTGTACTCGTAATGGGTGTAACAGGGCTACTTATTTTAAATACCAGGTCTACCTATGTGGGTCTACTTATTATAGCCATTATTTTTATTGCTACTACCCTTTACTTTAAGAGCAAAGAAAATAAAAAAGCGATCCTTACACAAATTGCGTATTTAATTATACCCGTTGTAATTGGTTATTTTATTGCCAATGTATTTTTAGATACCGCCGTGCAAATGCAAGATACACAAGGTGGATACGGCACTGTTACCAAAAGAATTGGAGACATTACGGTAGCTAGTGAAGAAAACAGTAGACTTCGTTTATGGAAAAATGCCATCGACTATTCGATTAAACATCCGCTCATTGGTTGTGGTTATGGTAACTGGAAACTGGCTTCTATTCCGTATGAAATTTTTCATACCACAGAGCTTTTTGTGCCCTACCATGCACACAACGATTTTTTTGAAATGTTTGCAGACCTTGGTGTACTCGGTGGCATTAGCTTTGCCCTTTTATTTTTACTGGTACCCATCATCACTTTTAGTATATGGAAAAATAAGTCTTTTAATAATCTACATTTAGCGGCTACTATTTTATTTATGGCCGTTACCTGTTATGCAGTAGATGCCTTTTTAAATTTCCCTGCCGAGCGAACCGCCATGCAATCGATACTAGCCATTGCAGCAGCATTAATTTTTATCCCGCTCAGCTACCAACAAGAAAATAGAAAAATTCGTACATCGCTCATGGGTGTATTTTTTAGCATAGCGCTACTTGCCATCATCCCTTCGATTTATGTTCATAAACTCACGTATGATTCTTTAAAGATTCAAAAGTTTGTAATGGGCGAAGTGAACACTGATCCTGTTATGAAAACAGAAGACGTAGAAAAATTACCTGCTATTCCAGATATGTCTTCTTCTACCCTTCCTTTAAAAGCAATGATAGCGCGCTATTATATTAGAGACAAAAAATACGATGAAGCCTTAGCTTTATTAAAAGAAAGCGAAAACGTAAATCCGCATCTCTATTACAACGACTTTTTAAGAACCGCTATTTACGCCGCAAAAAATAATTTTGACAGTGCATTAATTTCTAGCAAAAAAGCCTTTTACAACTGGCCCAATGCTACCAGCTATTATAAGAATTTAATTTTTGCAGCATCAAAAAAGAAAGACAGTACCGAAATTAAAAAAGCATTTAACTTAATTGTAGGTCATTTTAATACGCCCTTTACTTGGAACAACTATTTATTGGGCATGTATGAAGTAAAAGGAAGTGCAGACGCTAAACTCAACAACATGTTAGACAGCGCCATTAAAATGTTCCCAAATGATTTAGCTACATTTACCCAAACAAAAGCGCTCTTTAATAGAACCGCAGTGGATGCCAACAATAAAACAGTCAATGATTATACGGCAGAAGGTCTTAAAGCCTTTCAACAAGCACAGTATTTAAAAGCAGCCAGCTCTTACATGAGTGCTTTTAAATTAGATCCTACTAATTATACCCATGCAGAAAATGTTGGTATCTGTTTGTATACTGCTCAAAAATTTACGGATGCCATTGATTACTTTAAAAAGTCAATTGCAGTAGGCACTTCAACCACCGGAAAGTCAGAATATTATTTAGGCTTAAGCTATTTGTCTACGGGTAAAAAAATAGAAGCTTGTAATGCATTACAATTGGCTAACAATAAAAAATATCCAGACGCAGCGGCTTCTATAAAAAGTAATTGCCAATAAAATCACTCAACATATTGGACATATATATGGCGGCATGCGTAATACGCGTGCCGCCATTTTTTCTACTATCTTTTGACTAATTCAATCTCAATTCTTCTATTTCGAAATCGATTCTCTTCTGAATCATTAGGGACATATGGAACCGACTCCCCTTTTCCAATTACCTGTATTCGTTTCTGATCGATTCCAAAATTAACCAACGCTCTTTTTACAGATTCCGCTCTTTTAATAGACAAATCAATATTATAATCAACCGTCCCAGCATTATCAGTATGACCGGTAATGATAATATTTTGATCTACATTATTTTTTAAATACAAGGCGACCTTTTTAACTTCATCCAAATTTTTGGGAATCAAATTAGCTTTATCAAAATCGAAATTCAAATTTAATGCAACCGTCTCCTTAATTCCTTTCATTAATTTTTCACCAGTAACTCTATTTCCCTCTTCAGTAATGCCTTCAAACCGAATTTTATCAAAATCAAAACTACAAGGCAATAAACGTAATTCATAATAATGATTTAGTAAGAAAAGTTCATTATTTAATAAATTCTTGAATTCGGATCTATCATAAATTGAAAAAAATAAGCCATTAGTTTCATTAGCTATTCCTCTGAGTAATCCCTCATCAGCACCTCCTCCAAATGCAATTGTAAATACTGGCACGTTCAAAGCTTTTGCTTTTGCCACTATACCCTTAATATCCTGAGACCTAGATGAATTTTCATATCCATCTGAAAATAAGATTACCAATGGCCTGTATGCCGTATCTGTCTTTAATGAGTCTAGAGACATATTTAAGGCATCATAAATTGATGTTGAACCACCAAACCCTTCCATTCCAATTTTATTATAAAGAACTCTCTGAATCTCTGTGCTATCTAAAGACTTTCCTTCAAAGGATATTTCTGAATCAAACTTAATGAGGCTAATCTTATTTTTAGTTTCAGACTGTTTTAGAGCCAACGAGACAGCATCTTGTAAGTCCACGCACCTGTCATGTCCCATTGAACCACTATGATCAAGTACTATTGAGATATGATATGGCTTTAAGTCAGTTACCTCCTTTAAAGTATACTTTGCAATGAGGCATGTGTCTTTATCATTTATCATTTCAATTTTATTCAATGGCAAAGACTTTCGAAATTTATAATAATTACCTTTCCAGTCTGTAGGATAAGATAATCGTATACTAATTTCCTTTTAATTTTCTTAATATAATGTGGCGCCGTATTATATTCTTTTTTTGAAATATTCTGTACATCAGCTTTAAAAGAAGCAACAGGATTGGCGATAATTTTAGGAGGAGATAATTTACTATATCCGTCTGGCATATGATCCACAGGATCAAAAGGTTCATTTGCGGGTCGTGTTTTAAAATTTAACTTTGGTAAGTTTAAGGTTGCTGAGGTTGTAGATTGGTAGGTAGAAGGCTTATTTGTGGTAGTTGGCATAATCAATGAACAACTATACAAAACATTGATAATCAATATTCCAATTGTGAGTTTATGAATTCTAGACATCAAAATTGATATTATTAAAAATTAAAAAAGTTAATTTACAACCGAATATAATATATTAATTTTATATATAATTAAAAATTACTTCAATTTCAATTTATCCAATGAAAAAAAGTCTACTTACTTGTTGCTTAACAACCTTGCTTTTATTATTTGGAATGGGATTAAATGCCCAAACTATTTATGATTATAAAGTAAAAAATACATCAAACGAAAAAGAGAGAACTGCAATGCTTGATGTATTAAGGGCAAGTATGTATAAAGACGAAAAACAGCACTTTATATATGTTGTAGACCATTTTAAATCAAGTGGAAATTATGCATATTTCACTGGTAAAGCACAACGAAAAGATGGAAAGGAAATTACATTTCCTGAATATCAAGCGCGCGGTTGTTGCGATGTAGCTGTTTTATTTATAAAGAAAGGGGGAAAGTGGTTTATCGAAGATTCATGCATTTTTCCAACCGATGTATGTAGTTATGGAATTAGCTCTAGACATCCTTTGGCACCTTTAGGCATTTTTGATGAAACAGGAAGAAAGAAACTTCTTTATTAACGAATTTCAAATGTTATTAGTTAATGTCAAGCGTTAATACTCTTTTACTTTGCTCCAAAAAATACGGGGATCTTCTTCACTATTTGCACCACGATACAAAACTAACTTGTCCCCTTTTTGAATAAGATAATAATAAGATCCTGCGCCGCCAAAAAAAGACATGCAGGCAGCTATGGCTGCGGGAGGTATGTCTCTATTCTCGAAATCGTCACTATTTATTTTTAAAGCAGTACCATAAATTTTCCCCACATAAAACTTGTTTCCGTTATAATTTAAAAAAACATTGGTAGTTGAACCACCAGTTTGTTCATCATCCTTAACACTATAACTAAAACTAGCTGAAATTTTCTTAACAACGGGATTAACTTGAGTATTGGAATTTGAATTTATTTTTTTGTAGGACTTTTTGAAAGCTAAATAGTCATTCTTATATTTATTGTATGCTGCTTGGGTTTTATATTCAACACCCACAATCCAATTACTACCAGTTTTTGTATCAATTGATTCGTGATAAGCCCTTGTATAACTATTGTCCTTTGCAGTAATTGTCCAAAATCTGGCACTGACTGTTTTGCCAGCAGTTAATTGTATCGGAGATATTTTTTCATTGATTTTGACATCAATATCTTTAGCTACACCTTTAAAACTTGGAGAAAAAATATAAAACTCAACTGCCCCATCTGGTGAAGTAAAAAACACACTTTCATACCCATTTTTTTCAGGCGATCTTTGAGAACCAATTGCCCTGAATGTATTTGGATAACTTACTTCGAAACCCGCGCCACCAAAAAGGTTAAATTGAGCAGTGGCCTGTATTGAAAACAACAAGGCCACTGCAAATAAAATATTATATTTCATAAATTAATTAAGCTAATTCAAAACGGTCTAGGTTCATTACTTTATTCCATGCGGCAACAAAATCATGAACAAATTTTTCTTTAGCATCATCACAAGCATACACTTCTCCAAGTGCACGTAATTCTGTGTTAGAACCAAATACTAAGTCTACTCTTGTTGCTGTCCATTTAGCAGCACCTGTAGCTCTATCTGTTCCTTCAAAAGAATTTTGTCCTGTTGCTTTCCATGTAGTATTGTAATCGATAAGGTTGGTAAAGAAATCGTTGGTTAATACACCTGGACGACTTGTAAACAACCCATGATTTGATTCATCATAATTGGTATTTAATACACGCATACCACCAACAAGCACTGTCATTTCAGGAGCTGTAAGGTTTAGTAAATGTGATTTATCGAGTAACATTTCTTCAGAAGAAATAAGCGTTTTAGGCTTGATGTAGTTACGGAAACCATCTGCAGTTGGTTCTAATACACCAAAAGAAGCAACATCTGTTTGCGCATCTGTAGCATCAGTTCTACCAGGTGTAAATGGAACAGTAACGTTGCATCCACCATCTTTAGCAGCCTTTTCTACACCAGCAGCTCCAGCAAGTACAATTAAATCTGCAATAGAAACTTGTTTGCCTCCAGTTGCAGCAGCATTAAATCCTTGTTGAATAGCTACTAACTTATCTAACACTTTAGATAATTGTGCAGGATTGTTTACTGCCCAATATTTTTGAGGCGCTAAACGAATTCTTGCACCATTAGCACCACCTCTTTTATCTGTACCACGGAAAGTTGAAGCAGAAGCCCAAGCAGTTGATACTAATTCAGAAACTGTTAAACCTGAAGACAATACCGTAGCTTTTAACTGCGCAATATCTGCAGCGTCAATAAGTGTATAATTTACCGCTGGAACAGGGTCTTGCCAAATTAGAACTTCCTGTGGTACTTCTGAACCAATATAACGAGCACGAGGGCCCATATCACGGTGTGTTAATTTAAACCAAGCTCTTGCAAACGCATCTGCAAACTGATCTGGATTTTCATAAAATCTTTTTGAGATAGGTGCATAAGCAGGATCCAATATCATCGCTAAATCTGTAGTTAACATAGTTGGCGCATGTGAAATAGATGGATCATGTGCATCAGGCACAGTACCAGCACCTCCGCCATTTTTAGGCTTCCACTGATGTGCACCAGCAGGGCTTTTTACAAGCTCCCACTCAAATTTAAATAAGTTTTCGAAGTAGTTATTACTCCATTTAGTAGGTGTAGTGGTCCACGCACCTTCTAAACCAGAAGTGATGGTATGAACACCACTACCAGTACCAAATGTATTTTTCCAACCGGTGCCTTGCTCTTCAATACTTGCACCAGCAGGCTCTTTACCAACATATTTACCTGGATCTGCAGCACCATGTGTTTTACCAAATGTGTGACCACCAGCAATAAGTGCAACTGTTTCTTCATCATTCATTGCCATACGTGCAAAAGTTTCACGAATGTCTTTTGCAGAAGCAATTGGATCAGGATTACCGTTAGGTCCTTCTGGATTTACATAAATCAATCCCATTTGAACAGCCGCTAATGGATTTTCTAAATCTCTATCTCCACTATAACGCTTATCACCTAACCACTCACGCTCAGAACCCCAATATACGTCTTCGTGTGGCTCCCATACATCTTCTCTACCACCTGCAAAACCAAAAGTTTTGAAGCCCATAGATTCAAGTGCACAGTTACCTGTTAAAATCATTAAATCACCCCATGATAATTTTTTGCCGTACTTCTTTTTAACAGGCCATAAAAGTAAACGAGCTTTATCAAGGTTGGTATTATCAGGCCAGCTATTAAGTGGAGCAAAACGAAGCATACCAGCTCCTCCGCCACCTCTACCATCTGTTGTACGGTAAGTACCAGCACTATGCCAAGCCATTCTAATAAAGAAAGGACCATAATGACCATAATCGGCAGGCCACCATTCTTGAGAATTGGTCATTAAATCAAAAATATCTTGCTTAACTGCTTTTAGATCTAATGTTTTAAATTCAGAAACATAGTTAAAGGTCGAATCCATTGGATTGGACTTTGCTGTGTGCTGACGTAAAATGTTTAATCGAAGTTGATTAGGCCACCAATCGGTGTTTCTTGTCCCACTTCCTGCACTACCCATTTTAGCGGTAGCGCTAGCAACTGTTGCGCCTGTGTAAGGGCATTTCCCTTCTGCGTTTGTATTTTCCATTTTAATTTATTTTAATACGTTGAGTATGACAAAATTAAGTAAATAAAACACCTAAGTTGTCATTTTGTTGTCATGATTATGAGCTAGTTACCCACCAAATTTATCTCCCCATTATTGAATGGTTGCGGCGGGTCTTTTTTGAGTACCTGGCTTATTTGTCAGATCATCTCCAAGGGCGGTTCTATAACTATCCGCAATGGCGTTAAGGGCCGTTAACACTGCTGGATTGTGCTTTGCCACATCAAGTGTTTCACCGGGATCGGTGGATAAATCGTAAAGCGCCATAGGTACAGCTACAGAGGCATATTTTCCCGGAAAACCATCTTTACCCATATCTGTGGCTTTGTACGTTTGAGATTGATGCGCAAATACCAATTTCCATACACCTTGTCTAACAGCTTTGAGGCTATTGTTGTCATAATAATACACAAAATGATCTCGAGGGTTGGCGTTTGGCTGCCCGGTTAGTAAGGTTATAATATCGACCCCGTCAATTTTGTTGGTTGGTAATTTAGTTTTGGTTAACCCTGCAATGGTTGGAAGCACATCCATGGTAGCTGCCAAATTATTACATATAGAACCTGGCGCAATAACCCCGGGATAACTCATAATGCAAGGTACTTTTACACCCCCATCCCATGCAGAGCCTTTTCCTTCACGAAGCCCGCCGGTACTGCCTGCGTGGTTACCAAATGTTAACCAAGGGCCGTTATCACTCGTAAAAATAATGAGTGTATTTTTTGTTAATCCATTTTTGTCTAGCGCCTTCATCACTTCTCCAATTGACCAATCTATTTCCATCATTAAATCACCAAATAAACCAGCGCCACTTTTGTTTTTATATTTATTAGAAACTGCAATAGGCACGTGTGGCATAGAATGCGCGAGGTATAAAAAAAATGGTTTGTTTTTATTGTTGCTTATAAATTTAACAGCACGCTCTGTGTAAATGGTTGTGAGTTTAGATTGATCTTCTAAATTATTAATAGGCATGACCGGATTAAAGCCATCCAATAATTGAAGTGTTGGATATTTAGATTTTTTGGAACCAGTATCAGTTATAGGTTTACCATCATACCCAACAGGCCACATATCATTAGAATATGGAAGCCCAAGGTATTCATCAAAGCCATAAGAAGCGGGCAAATAAGGCGCTTTAGCACCCAAATGCCATTTACCAATCATACTTGTTGCGTATCCTTTTGTTTTTACAATACTTGCAATGGTTTCTTCCTGAGGGTTTAATGCAACAGTTGACCAGGGCATCAGTGCACCAGAAATACCAACTCTATTTGGATAGCATCCTGTTAATAATGCCGCCCTTGATGCACTACATACCGCCTGGGCTGCATAAAAATTAGTGAAGCGCATACCACTAGACGCAAGCTTATTCAAATTAGGTGTATGGTATGGAATGCCTCCATACACTTCTGGATCACCATAGCCCATATCATCCATAAATATGAGCACAACATTGGGTGTGGTGGTATCCTTTAAAATAGGAGGCGCTGTAATAAACAAATTAACAATAGATAGCAGGCAGGTAAGTAACATAAAATAAATTAAGTATATTTTTAAGGTAAACAATAATAAATAATTAATCTAACAGGCAGCACTATTTTCCCTAAAATCCCTACCTTTTTGACATTAATATATTAATATGAAAAAGTTACTCCAAGTTTTAGTAATTACACTTTTAACTGTAACGTTAACAACCTTGCAAGCGCAAACCATTCAGCTAGCCAACGGATGGAAATTAAATCCTGCGGGCAGCTCCTTTGCTTTAGGCGATCTCCCGTTAAACATAGAAGTAAGCAGTACTGGAAAATTCATGGCCGTTACTAATAATGGACAAGGGTACCAGAGCATCGAACTCATAGATACCAAATCAGAAAAAATTATTGACTCTGTTAGCATTGCAAAATCTTGGTACGGTTTAAAATTTAGTGCCGATGAAAAATTCTTATACGTAGGCGCCGGACACGACAACCGAATCAATAAATACGCCATACAAAACAATAAATTAATACTCGTTGATAGTTTACTCTTAGGCAACAAATGGCCAGAAAAAATTGGACCAGCAGGCATTGAAATCAACGAAAGTACACAGCAATTATTTGTTGTTACTAGAGAAGACAAACAGCTCTATATTTTTGATTTAAACACTAAAAAAATAATTGGAAAATATGGTTTAGCAGCAGAAGCATTCACTTGTAAACTGAGCCCTAATAAATCTACCTTATACATTAGTTGTTGGGGTGCTGATCAGGTGCTTGTATTTGATTTAAAAACAAAAACTTGGGCAACACCTATTACCGTTGGAGATAACCCCAACGAAATGCTCATCACCAATACCCATTTATTTGTGTGTAATGCCAATGACAATAGCGTTTCTATCATTGATATTGGAAAAAATAAAGTAGTAGAAATTTTAGACGCGGCATTGTATCCAAATGCGCCAAGTGGCTCAACCACAAATAGTTTAGCGATTGATAAAAAAAATAATAGATTATTTATTGCCAACGCAGATAATAACTGTTTAGCTGTTTTTGATATAGCAAAAATAGGCAGCAGCAAATCGGTAGGATTTATTCCAACGGGCTGGTACCCTACCAGTGTGCGTTTTTTAAATAATAAAATTTGGGTAGCAAACGGTAAAGGATTTACACCAAAAGCAAATCCGTTTGGACCTTCTCCTATCAGAAAAAAAGGTGAAGTAATACACCACATGGGCATTACCAAAACCGCTGGCAGCGAACAGTACATTGGCGCTTTGTTTACCGGTACCATGAGTATCATCACCAACCCCACTGCACTTGAATTAACAAAGTATACTAAAACGGTTTATAAAAACACACCTTACACAGCAGCTAAATTAACGCAGGCTGATAGTATCGAAGCAGGCAATCCAATACCGAGTAAAGTGGGACAACCTTCTCCTATTAAATATGTGTTTTACATTATTAAAGAAAACAGAACCTACGATCAAGTACTAGCAGACATGCCTGGTGGCAATGGTGATACTTCACTTTTATTATTTGGAAAAAATATTACACCCAATCAACATGCCATTGCAAGTAATTTTGTTTTACTAGATAATTTTTATGTTGATTCAGAAGTAAGTGCCGACGGACACAACTGGAGCATGGGTGCCTATGCAAATGACTATCTCGAAAAAACTTGGCCTTCAAGTTATTCTGGTAGAGGCGGTACGTATGGAGGCGAAGGTGAAAGAGAAATTGCCAACAATAAAAATGGTTTTATCTGGAACAACTGTTATAGAGCTGGTATCAGCTACCGCTCCTATGGCGAATTTGTATCGGGCGGGAAACCAACGGTACCCGTTTTAAATGATCATTTTTGTAAAGACTTTCCTTCTTATGGTTTAAATATCACGGACACTTTAAGATTTAAAAGATGGCAAAGAGATTTTGATTCTTTACTCGCAAAAGGTCAAGTACCACGTTTTAATACGGTTCGTTTTGGAAACGATCACACAGAAGGAACAAGAATAGGCAGACCAACTCCATATGCGCACGTAGCAGATAATGATTTAGCCGTTGGTTTGTTTTTAGAGCATTTAGCAAAAAGCCCTATCTGGAACGAATCGGCAGTATTTGTTTTAGAAGATGATGCACAAAATGGTGCAGACCACGTGGATGCGCACAGAAGCCCTGCTTATGTTTTTGGTGGTTTTGTTAAAAGAAATTTTGTAGACCACACACCTTATTCTACCAGTGGTATGCTGCGCACGATGGAACTTATTTTAGGACTTCCTCCGATGTCACAATTTGACGCTGGAGCAACACCTTTATGGCGCTGCTTTACAAATACGCCTTCACCGTTTAATTATAAAGCCATCATTCCTTCTTATAATTTATTAGAAAAAAATACCGCTTACAATGAGTGGCAAAAAAGATCAGAAAAATTAAATTTTGCTAAAGAAGACACCAACAATGATTTAGAGTTTAGTAAAATTTTATGGCATGCGATTAAAGGCAATGACATCCCATTCCCTGCACCGCGTAGAGCCGCTTTCATTATTCCGGCTTCAGAAAAAGACGAGGATTAAATAAACTAATATGCACAAAAGAACTTTTTTAAAAGGACTCACACTAGCAGGCATGTCACTACCGTTTACAAAATTTTCTGCGGAGGCACATATTGCCAAACACAATCACCTACCGCTGGAACAAATTGCTGGAGACGAAGATTTTTGGGCAGCACTCAGGGCCGATTATGTTTTACAAGAGAGCTATATAAATTTAGAAAGTGGTTACTATAATATTTTACCACAAAAACTACTCAATAAATACATTGAGCACATTAAATACGTGAACAGTTTAGGTGCTTATTATATGCGCACTGTTCAATTTGAAAATAAAAAAAGAGTAGCCGCAAAATTAGCAACCCTTGCAGGTTGCGATCCTTCTGAAATTGTTATTACCAGAAATACCACCGAATCTTTAGATACCATTATTGCGGGGTTTAAATGGCAGGCTGGCGACGAAGCGGTAATGGCCGTTCAAGATTATGGCGCCATGCTTGATATGTTTAGAGAAGTAGCTTCTAGGCACGGGGTAGTTAACAAAATAGTTTCAGTTCCACTCAATCCATCTTCCGACGAAGAAATTGTGGCACTTTACAAAAATGCAATTACTCCAAAAACCAAACTGCTGCTTGTATCGCATGTGATCAATATTTCGGGGCAGGTAATGCCTATCCGCAAAATTTGTGACATGGCCCATGCGCAGGGAGTTAAAGTACTCGTAGATGGCGCGCACGCTTTTGCTCAACTAATTTATACCATTCCAGAACTACATTGTGATTTTTATGGCGCCAGTTTACACAAATGGCTTTCAAGTCCATTAGGTGCTGGTATATTATATATAAGTAAAGAAAATCAGGATAGCATCTGGCCACTTATTGGACCTTCAAAATCTGAAGAAGTTGGGATTGCTAAATTTAACCACACCGGCACCCACCCTGTTGCTACCGATTTAACCATCGAAGATTCGATAGAACATTATAAACTTATTGGACCCGCGCGCAAACAGGCGCGTCTCAAATTTTTACAACAGTATTGGACCCGCCAAATTATGGATATCCCTGGTGTAATGTACAACACACCAAAACAGGATACTAGAATTTGTGCCATTGCCAATATAGGCATCAAGGGCATGCCGCCTGCAACACTAGCAAAAATACTATTCGAAAAATACAAGATTTACACGGTGGGTATAGATACGGGTAACGTGGTGGGTTGTAGAATTACCCCCAATGTATTTACCACAACAAAGGAGTTGGACCAGCTTGTTGCTGCCATTAAAGAATTGGCCGCAGCCGCTGCAGTTTAAACTTGGGTGAAATTATTTTTCGGTGGGATTTCTTTTACCAGCCATTAGCTTTTCCACGGCAGTTTCTAAACGAATTTGTCTCGTTTCTGCTTTTTTAGCACCCTGAATCCAACTGAGGTATTCTTTTTGGTTGCTAATAGACAAAGAAGTAAAAA
>Ga0209442_1001509_pt1 | contig 13178 bp, 10 predicted proteins | sample LauGreSBDMM110DD_2_FD_187565 | JGI IMG/M metagenome (GOLD analysis project Ga0209442, IMG submission 187565) | Freshwater lake microbial communities from Lake Michigan, USA - Sp13.BD.MM110.DD (SPAdes) (version 2) | ecosystem: Environmental > Aquatic > Freshwater > Lake | place: Lake Michigan...
GAATCACAGTTGTTGCACCGTTCTATGGTTATGCCCGTCAAGATAAGAAGCACCGTGGTCGCGAGCCAATCTCAGCAAGACTTATGGCAGATTTATTTAAGACTGCTGGCGCTGATCGCTTAATGGTTGTGGATCTTCACACCTCACAAATTCAAGGATTCTTTGATGGTCCAGTTGATCATCTCTTCGCACTTCCACTGCTTACAAATTATGTTGGAAGCAAAGTTGATCGCACTAAATTAACAATCGTTTCACCAGACTCCGGCCGAGTCCGAGTTGCAGAACGTTGGTCAGATTTACTTGGTGGTTGCCCAATCGCTTTCATTCATAAAATGCGTGATCCACGTATTCCAAATGAATCTTCTACCGGCAAAGTTGTTGGTGATGTAAAGGGACAGACCTGCGTAGTTATTGATGACATGATCGATACTGCAGGAACAATTACCAAAGCAGTTGACGCGCTTTATGCCGAGGGCGCTAAAGATGTAATCATCGCGGCGACTCACGCAGTATTTTCGGGACCAGCAGTAGAACGCCTGAAGGCTTCAAATGTCAGCGAAGTTGTCGTAACCGATACCTTGCCAATCCCAGAAGATTCCCGCTTCGATAATTTAACGGTCTTGCCGATCGCCCCACTTCTGGCCCGCGCAATCCGCGAGGTCTTTGAAGATGGCTCAGTTACCAGCCTCTTCGACGGTCACTCCTAAACAATTTCTCTTTTTGAGAAAAATTAGATAACCTAGCCACTCGTTCCGGCGAGGGATTTAAAAATCCGTAATCGACGGCTTGGCTCTCCTCGGACGTTTCTACATTGACGATTTAGAGAGAGAAGCAAATGGCTGAAATTACTATTAATGCAACTAAGCGCACCGAATTCGGTAAAGGCGCATCACGTCGCGATCGTCGTGCTGGAAATGTTCCGGCTGTTATTTATGGTCACGGCGAAGCACCACAACATATTGCACTTCCACTTCGCGAACTTGGTGCAGCACTTAAGAGCGCAAACGTTCTTCTCGACGTTGTATTCGATGGCAAGACTGAACTAACACTTCCAAAGTCTGTTACCAGAAATCCACTAACTGGAATTCTTGCCCACATTGACTTAGTTATTGTTCGTCGCGGCGAGCGAGTTAAAGTTGAAGTTCCAGTACACACAACAGGTAAGCACGATGTTGATGGAATTCTTGAACACATGCACAACACAGTTGAAGTTGAAGCCGAAGCAACATCTATTCCACAATTCCTAGAATTGAATATGGATGGCTTGATGGCTGGTCAATCTCGTTATGCATCAGATGTTGTTCTACCTGCTGGTGTAACACTTGTTTCAGAACCAAACATGCCAGTTATTCACCTTTCAGAACGCTCAACAGTTGTTGAAGAAGTTCCGGTTGTTGAAGCTGCTCCTGTTGAAGGTGCTGCTGCGCCAGCTGCTGAAGCTGCAAAAGAGTAATTAGTTAAAGTAAATTAAAATAAAGATGAGTAGCGATCGCTGGATAGTTCTCGGACTAGGTAATCCAGGCGATCAATACAGTTCAACTCGTCACAACATAGGCCAGATGGTTATTGACTATCTGGCCTCTGACGTTAAATTTTCAAATCATAAATCGAAGACTCAGATTGCAGATATTCGCGTTGCAGGTAACTCTGTTGTTTTGGCAAAGACCCTTGGATACATGAATGAGAGCGGTGTTCCAGCCAAGGCCCTTGCCGATTTTTATAAAGTTTCGCCCGCAAACTTAATTGTTATTCATGATGAATTAGATATTGATTTCAACACAATTCGGATAAAACAAGGTGGTGGCGATAACGGCCACAATGGTTTGAAATCACTGACTACCAACTTTGCATCAGCAGATTATTTCCGACTGCGAATGGGTATCGGAAGGCCGCAAGCACCGATTGATCCAGCAGATTATGTGTTGAAACCATTTAGCCAGCCAGAGAAGAAAGAACTTAACGATTTTATTATCAGAGGTGGCCTGGCAATCGAACGATTAATTGAAAAGGGCCTGGATTACGCCCAACAGGAATTTAATAAATAACTCAGCCAGTATTACCCAGTATTACGAAGGCCAGCAGCAACACCATTAATAGTCAACAGAAGCGCCCGTCTAATTAATGGATCAACGTTCTTATCGCTTCTGACTTTATGGAGAAGTGTTATCTGTAGCAAATGTATTGGGGCCAAGTAGGCATCTCTAACTTGCAGTGTGCGCGCAAGAATTGGTTGGTCACCAAGTAACTCCTTCTTCTTGGTCAAGAGAAGTAATTCCGCCTTAGTTAATTCAAACTCAGCCTCAATTGTGTCTAAGAAATGATGCAGTGATGGATCCACTAAAGTTTTTACATATTTACGGGCCATTGCTAAATCTGTTTTTGCAAGTGTCATTTCGACATTGCTAATGAAAGTGCGGAAGAAATGCCAATCCTTTAACATCTCTGCAAGCACATCAGATTTACCGCTTTCACGTGCTGCTTTTAATCCTGAACCGACTCCATACCAACCAGGAACAATTTGACGCGATTGCGTCCAACCAAAGACCCAAGGTATTGCACGTAGTGAAGCTAAACCGCTTGCAGCATCAGGACGACGTGAAGGTCTAGATCCCAAGAACATTTCACCAAGCTGTTCTACTGGAGTTGATGCATAAAAGTATGCAGGCAGATCAGGATGATCGATTAATTCACGATAAGTTTTAAATGCACTTTCACTCACAGCATCCATACATGAACCCCAATTTGCAAGGGCCTGCGGACTCTGTCTTGGTGCGCGATTTAAAACAGTTGCTTCCAGTGCTGCAGCAAGTGCAAGTTCTACGTTCTCGCGGGCAAGTGAAGGCAGCGCATATTTATCGCTGATAACTTCACCTTGCTCGGTCATTTTTATCTGACCATCAATAGATCCCCACGGCAATGCAATTAACGCATCGTAAGTTGGCCCGCCACCGCGTCCAACTGAACCACCACGGCCATGAAACAACCGAAGCGTTACGCCGTGCTTCATAGAAATATCGCGCAATTTTCTCTGGGCCTTATGGATTTCCCATTGCGAGGTTGCGATACCTGCATCTTTATTTGAATCAGAATAACCAAGCATTACTTCTTGCACATTTCCACGCATGGTCACAAGTTCGCGATAGCTCTTATCACTTAACAAGTTATCCAAAATTGTGTCAGCGGCTTGCAGTTCAACAACAGTTTCTAGAAGTGGAGCAAAGCCAACTTTTCCAAAGAGGCCAGTGATTCGTGAAAGCTCGACCGCGACAAGAACATCCTTGTGGGATTTAGTCATTGAAATTATGTAGGTTTCAATAACTTCTGGTCCAAATTTTGCAATCAAATCACGAATTGCGATGAAGGTATCAACCGTGTTTCTTGCTGCCTCATCTAGGTTCTGTAAGTTTTCCAAGCCTACGCTTTCAATCTGGGCAAGAGCGTGGTGATGAGCATCGGAATGTTCGCGAATATCCATAGTTGCGTGAGTAAGACCAAAGCTAGATACCGTGCGAATTATGCGTTCGAGCAATCCGGTTGCAATCAATTCTCCGCGATGTGCGATAAGTGAATCGCGCATTAGATTTAAATCGGCTAAAAGTTGTGATGTGCTTTCATAATCCCGCCCCGGAACATGTGGGCCACCTACTGCATGTCGGCGTTGGGTAAGAATTAATCGGTGGCGAATAGCAGTTGCCTTCAAGCGATATGGCTCTTCAACATTTAATCTACGGAAGCGCTCTTCAATTTCTGGAAGTAGTTCTAGGTCTTTCGCAACTGATGCATCTAAATCAGGAGTTGTTCCAGAAATACGGGTTGATACTGAAAGTGCTTGGCGAAGTTGATCAAGTGATGCCGAGAGCGCACGAATAAAGTGGCCAGTTTGAAGTGTGATTGCAGCAGTTGTAACACTTGCTGTGATGTTTGGGTTTCCGTCACGATCGCCACCAATCCAAGTTCCAAAACTTAATGGGCGAGATGTTGGCGAGACTGTTACACCAAGACGCTTTAACTCATGTGCAAAATCATCTAACACTTCAGGAATAGTTAGTCGAAATAAATCATCAAGATAATAAAGCGCATTCGTCGCTTCATCTAACGGTTCTGGGCGTCCCAATCGAAGTTCGTCAGTTTCCCAGAGCAGATCAATAGTTTCAGAAAGTCGGCGATCGCGTCTTGCACTTGCTGGTTGATCCAACAAATCTGCAATTGAATTCATCTTGCTCAAGACCGAACGACGTGCTGCTTCAGTTGGATGCGCAGTAAATACTGGACGGACTGAAAAATTATCTATCCAACCTTGAATATCTTCTGTCGTAAATTCTTTAGTCTCGGCTTGAACTGCAATTATTCGATCAACAGCTCTGGTTAACCAAGAGCCACCACTGTTACGTTCATCTGCAAGTACTCGTGCTCTGTGAACTTGTTCTGCAACGTTTGCTAAGTTGAAATAGTTACTAAATGCCCGAACCAGTTGCACGCTCTCGTCAACTGAAATGTTTTCCAGGACTTCTTCGCCACCACCTTCGCGAACAGCTTTGCGAACTTTCTCAACTAAATCGACGAGTTGTGGGCCTTCTTGGCGAACTAAGGATTCGCCTAATAATTCAGTTAATCGGCGAACATCAGCACGAAGCCCGGCATCATCAGCCTGAAATTGTGTTGTCTGCTCGCTCACTGGCTAATCATTACAGGTATTGCGCCCTGGTCGAAACGAATTAAATCTTTGAATACAATTTCCCTCATAACACCCCCATCCATTTTGGATGTGGGGCTTTTGGCGTTTTTCCGGGAGGAGATAACTTGACACTTCTATCTGCTTTTCCAGATCTGCCAATAAACACACCTCTTTCTGGTGGTGAAATCGTCTGCATAAATTCGCTACGTTCTTATGTGCTTGCAAACTTGGCTGCAGATGCACCGCTCCTAGTGATTGCGCCTTCAACTCGAATTGCTGACGACCTTAGCGATGAAATCCGTTCACTTATCGGCAATCACGTTATCAATTTCCCAGCATGGGAAACGCTGCCGCACGAGAGATTAAGTCCTAAGAGCGACACCGTAACAACTCGAATAAAAGGGCTGCACCAGATTAATTCTTCAACCCCACCGAAAGTTATTATCACTTCAATTCGGGGCGCACTGCAACCAATAGTTAGTGACATCTTGGATGAAGAACTTATTTCGTTAGCCCTGAATAAAGAAGTATCGATGGCAAAGTTAATTGAACGCCTCTCTTACTTTGGTTTCACTAGAACTGACCTTGTAGAAAAGCGCGGAGACTTTGCGGTTCGTGGCGGAATTTTAGATTTATTTCCATCAGATCACGAACATCCAATTCGCTTAGATTTCTTTGGTGATGCCATCGAGGATATTCAATATTTCCAAGTATCTGATCAACGAACTTATGCAGCGATTACGCGAGAAGTAATTATTTATCCCGGACGAGAACTTTTAATATCAGATGAAGTTAAAGTTAAAGCCAGCTATCTTGCAGCCGAATTCCCACAACTCACCGAAATGGCAAGCAAGATAAGTGAAGGCATATGTGTTGAAGGAATGGAATCTATCGCTGCGCTTTTGAAACCAAATTTCAAAAACTTGATCGAATTCTTGCCACAAGGCTCGCAGATTGTTGTAATTGATCAGCCTCGAATTAAATCGCGCGCCGCAGATTTAGTTACAACTAACCAAGAATTCTTAGAGGCGTCCTGGTCTAACGCCGCTTTCGGAACCGCGGCCCCTATCGATTTAACTGGAGTAATCTCAAGTGGCGGCTATTCAACTTTCGATGAAATGCAGAAGAAAATCACTGATGCGAATCTCAAGTGGTTTTCTATCAATCCTTACACTCAGAACCCAGATGAAATTGCTGATGCGGCAGAACTGGCTGAATTCATTGCAATTCCTATCTATAACGGAAAGCTAGAAAGTGCTATTACCGATATTACAAATTGGGTAGCAAGTGGATACCAAATTATCTTCAGTGCAACTGGTTCCGGAATTCTTGAACGTTATCAAGCACTCTTCCGTGAATCGTCACTTGAAAGTGTAAAAGTAATATCAAGTGCAATTGAACATGGTTTTATAAACCACGACCTAAAATTCGCATTCATAACCGAGAAAGATATCTCTGGGCAACGGACATCAAGTAAAGATCAGGCCCGCATGCCATCGAGGCGCAAGAAAGCAATCGATCCAATTGAATTGCGCCCAGGAGATTATGTTGTCCACGAGCAGCATGGTGTTGGAAAGTATCTGGAATTAATTAATCGCACGGTTGCAGGTGTTTCTCGCGAATACTTGGTAATTGAATATGCCGCATCGAAACGTGGCCAACCAGCAGATAGATTATTTGTGCCTACCGATACCCTCGAACAGATTACGAGATATGTTGGCGGCGAAGCGCCTTCAGTAAATCGTATTGGTGGATCGGATTGGCAGAACACTAAACGCCGAGCGCGGAAGGCAGTAAAACAAATTGCGGCAGAATTAATTCAACTTTATGCCGCACGCATGAGCGCTCCGGGTTATGCGTTCTCACCAGATACAGCTTGGCAACGGGAATTAGAAGCTGCCTTCGCTTATGTTGAAACAACAGATCAATTAGCAACAATTGAAGAAGTTAAAGCCGATATGGAGAAGTCGCATCCGATGGATCGTATTGTTTGCGGCGATGTTGGATATGGAAAAACTGAGATTGCAATTCGTGCGGCATTTAAAGCAGTTCAAGATGGAAAACAAGTTGCGGTATTGGTGCCAACAACGCTTTTGGTGCAACAACACCTAACAACATTTCATAATAGATATACCGGATTCCCAGTCAACGTCGCTGGGTTATCACGGTTTAATACCCCAAAAGAGGGACGCGAAATACTTGAAGGAATTAAATCTGGATCAATCGATGTTGTTATCGGCACCCACCGCTTACTTTCAAAAGATGTTGCCTTTCGAGATTTAGGACTTGTAATTGTTGATGAAGAGCAACGTTTTGGCGTTGAGCACAAGGAAGAACTGAAGAAAACTCGGACCAATGTTGATGTGCTTTCGATGTCGGCAACGCCAATTCCAAGAACTTTAGAGATGGCAATTACCGGCATCCGGGAAATGTCGAACATAACTACACCACCAGAAGAGCGACATCCGGTTCTGACATATGTTGGTCCATACGATGACAAGCAAGTGACTGCAGCAATTCACCGAGAACTATTGCGTGACGGGCAAATTTTTTACATTCACAATCGAGTCGACAGCATTGATGGCGTAGTTGAACGCCTTAGAAAATTAGTTCCAGAAGCTCGCATCCGAGTTGCCCACGGTCAGATGGGTGAGCGCGAACTTGAAGATGCGATTCTTGGATTTTGGGAACGCGATTTCGATATTTTAGTCTGCACAACAATTATTGAAAGCGGAATCGATATTCCAAATGCAAATACCTTAATTGTCGATCGCGCAGATACTTTCGGTCTTTCACAATTGCACCAACTTCGAGGACGTGTTGGTCGTTCAAGAGAACGCGCTTATACCTACTTCCTGTATTCAGCCGACAAGCCACTGACCGAAGTCGCACATGATCGACTTACAACAATTGCTACAAATACTGATCTGGGATCGGGTATCCAAGTAGCGCTAAAAGATTTAGAAATTCGTGGCGCCGGTAATTTATTGGGTGGCGAACAATCTGGTCATATTGCAGAAGTTGGCTTTGATTTGTATATGAGAATGGTTAGCGAAGCTGTCGAAGAGTATAAAACTGGCTATGTCCCTCAAAGCGAGGACGAAGGTAAATTTAAAGAGTGCAAGGTTGAACTTCCGGTTACCGCGCATATCCCAGTCGAGTATTTAACTTCTGAAAGATTACGCCTCGATATTTATCGCCGAATGGCTGATGCTCAAAATTCTGGTGATCTTGATGCAATCCGAGCCGAACTAGTTGATCGCTTTGGTCCATTGCCAGAAGATGCGGAAAATTTAATGGCAGTCGCGCACCTTCGAACAATGGCGAAAAGTTTTGGCTTAACCGAAGTTGTTCTGCAAGGAAAATTCTTAAGATTGGCGCCACTGACACTGCCAGATTCGGCAGTTATGAGATTGAACCGGATTTATCCAGGTTCAATCGTGAAAGTGGCCACTTCCAGCGTATTAGTTGCGCGGACAAGCACTCCAAATTGGATAGCTGGTGGGGAGATAGGGGATACTTCAGCTCTGCCTTGGACGATCGAAGTTCTAACTTCAATCGTTGCACCAGTTAAGAAGAATAATTAAAAATACTTGAACGGGGATTTCGTGAATAACGTTAAGAAAATAGTTGCAGTGCTTGGTGCCGGATTGTTAATTCTGGTAACTGGATGTTCAAGTTCAAACTCAGCCGCAACTGTTGGTAAGACCGAAATTCCTTTAAAGACCTTACAAGGAACAGTTAACGAAATAATTGAAGAGCGCAACAAGGTTGAAACAACTGGCTTAACCCTGGCTACCGGTGAAGAGTTAAACGTTAATGCGGTTCGTTTCCATGTAATTTCAGTTTTATTTGATGACATTGCAGAGAGAATTAAAGTAAAGATTACTGATGCAGAAATCGCAGCACGTCGCGCAGATATCGTTCTACAAGTCGGTGGCGAAGATCGCATAGCATTTTCACTTGTTGGTGCACAGATTGCGCCTAGAGATTTTGAACGTTACATCCGCACAGTTCTACTGGCTGAAAAATTAGGTGAAGCACTCAAGGCAAATGGTGACACAAGCACTGATGGCAGCGGAATTCAGAAGTTAATTGTTGGTATGGGTAAAGAAGAGAAAGTTACAATTAATCCGCGCTATGGTGTTTGGAACTATGAGACCGGAAATGTTGATCCTGTCGTAGATAACGCTGCAGTTAAGAAGTAAGCAATATGCCTGATTCAACTTCACAGCTTGAGGCTTTACGTGAAGTAATGAATCAACTTCGATCTCCGGGGGGCTGCCCTTGGGATGCAGAACAGAGCCATGAAACGCTTCTAAAATATTTGTTAGAAGAGTCTTACGAATTTATTGAAGCGGTAGAAGAGAATGATCGCGCTGCTATGCGGGAAGAACTTGGTGATGTTTTACTGCAAGTCTTCTTCCACGCAAGGATGGCTGAAGAACATCCGACAGATCCTTTCAGTGTTGAAGATGTTGCAAAAACTGTCGCTGAAAAATTGGTCAGAAGGCATCCACACGTATTCGGAGATAAAAAAGTTTCAGGCAGCGCAGAAGTATTAGAGAATTGGGAAGCCCAGAAAGCGGCCGAAAAGGGGCGAACTTCCGCAACCGAAGGTGTGCCACTTGGTCAGCCAGCACTGGCGCTTGCAACGAAATTAATTTATCGGGCTCAGAAATATGGCCATGAAATTGCAATTAAACATCCACTCAAATTGGCACCAGGCACTACCGAAAAAGAATTGGGCGAGGCCTTACTTGGAATTCTCGACCAGGCACTTGCGCTAGATATCGATCCAGAATCAGCCCTGCGCTCGGCAATCAAGGGCTACATCGAGCAAATCAAGAAATACGAAGCAAAATAGCAACTCATAACAAGTTAGAATTAGCACAACAGAATTAGCACAACAATAGAGGAGCAACATGGCACTTATCGAGGCAGTCCACGCACGCGAAATTCTAGATTCTCGCGGAAATCCAACAGTTGAAGTTGAAGTTGTTCTCGAAGATGGTTCAAGTGCTCGCGCTGCTGTTCCAAGTGGTGCATCAACCGGTGCTTTTGAAGCAGCCGAACTTCGCGATGGTGGAAAGCGTTACCTTGGTAAAGGTGTTTTAAAGGCCGTTGAATTTGTTAACGATGAAATTGCACCAGCAGTATCTGGTTTCGATGCACAAGACCAACGTTTAATTGATGAAGAGATGATTGCACTTGATGGCACAAAAAATAAGAGCCGCCTCGGTGCAAATTCAATTCTAGGAGTTTCACTTGCAGTCGCTCGCGCCGCCGCAGAATCTTCAGATCTATCTTTCTTCCGCTACATCGGTGGACCAACTGCTCACACACTTCCAGTTCCAATGATGAATATTCTTAACGGTGGTGCTCACGCAGATACCAACGTTGATATTCAAGAATTTATGGTTGCCCCAATTGGCGCCGAATCATTTAGCGAATCTGTTCGCTGGGGCGCCGAGATTTATCACAGCCTTAAATCAGTATTAAAACAACGCGGTCTTGCAACCAGCGTTGGTGATGAAGGTGGCTTCGCACCAAACCTTGATTCAAACCGGGCAGCACTCGACCTCATTCTTGAAGCAGTTACTGCAGCGGGCTTTAAGCCAGGAAAAGACATTGCACTTGCTATGGATGTTGCGGCAACCGAGTTCCACAAAGATGGAAAGTATTCCTTCGAAGGCAACAAGCGTTCCGCAGATGAAATGATTGCTTATTACGCTGATTTAGTTGCTTCATATCCAATCGTTTCAATTGAAGATCCACTTGATGAAGATGACTGGGATGGTTGGGCAAAGATGACTGCGCAACTTGGTTCTAAGATTCAAATCGTTGGCGATGATTTATTTGTAACAAACCCAGAGCGTCTTGCTAAGGGAATTGGGCTTGGAACTGCAAACGCACTTCTAGTTAAGGTAAACCAAATCGGAACTCTTACTGAAACCATTGATGCAGTCTCACTTGCACATCGCAGTGGATATCGCTCAATGATGAGCCACCGTTCTGGTGAAACCGAAGACACAACTATTGCTGATCTAGCTGTTGCACTTGAGTGCGGACAGATTAAAACTGGTGCACCTGCACGTAGCGAGCGAGTTGCAAAATACAACCAACTTCTACGCATTGAAGAGGAGCTAAGCGATTCTGCGCTCTATGCCGGACGCGAAGCATTTCCTCGCTTCAAAGGCTAGCCATTAATCGCAATGGCTAAAAAAAGTAACACTTCTGCGCGCTGGCTAGCGGTTGTAACTGTTGCATTTATTTTTGCCATAACTCTTGCGCCACCACTTCAGCATTACTTTGCCCAACGCGCACAAATCAATTCTTTGCGCGCCCAAGTAAATGACAGTAATAACGCGCTAGAAAAAGCACGTGAAGAATTAGCAAAATGGAATGATCCAGAATACGTCGCAACCCAAGCCCGTCAAAGATTGCACTTCGTATTTCCTGGTGAGCGCCAATATATTGTTCTAGATGCACCAAAAAGCGAAGAAGAGGCCAATGGTCCAATCGCTCCTATTTCAACACTAATTCCAAATGGTTTGCCTTGGTATGGCCGTTTAATTGCATCGATAACAACTACGAATGTTAATAAATGAGCGATAAAGCAACGCAAGAAGATCTAGATGTAATTCAAGTTCAACTCGGTCGCACACCACGAGATGTTCATGCAATCTCTTATCGCTGTCCTTGCGGAAAACCAGCCGTTGTTGCAACCCCACCAAGACTTTCTGATGGCACACCGTTCCCAACTTTTTATTACGCAACTTGTCCAAGACTTACTGGCGCAATTTCAACCCTTGAAACAACTGGCATGATGGCCGAAATGCAGGATCGTTTAGCAACAGATAAAGATTTAGCAGATGCGTATCAAAGCGCCCACAAACAATATGAAGCGGCACGAAATGAATTAGCAATGGATGTCCCAGAAGTTAAGGGAATCACAGCAGGCGGTATGCCCGATCGTGTTAAATGTTTACACTCACTCGTGGCACATTCACTAAGTGCTGGGCCTGGAGTTAATCCGCTTGGCGATGAAGCTTTAGCTGCGCTACCAAAATGGTGGTTAAGTGATCCGTGTAATTCAAATACTGAGGAAGTTAAATGAGCCGCGTAGCCGCAATTGATTGTGGAACAAATTCCATCCGCCTCTTGATCGCTGACATCACCGGCGATAATTTTCAAGAGATAGCTCGCGAAATGGAAATAGTTCGCCTCGGTCAAGGCGTAGATGCCACCGGTAAATTTGATCCAGAAGCAATTGAACGAACCCTGGAAGCAACTAGAAAATATGCCGAAATTATTGCTAGCAAGGGTGTCGAAAAAATCCGCTTCTGTGCAACTTCGGCAACAAGAGATGCCAGCAACCGTGATTTATTTATTGATGGGGTGCGTGAAATTCTTGGTATCGAACCCGAAGTCATTCCTGGCACTGAAGAAGCAGAACTCTCATTTATTGGTGCCACAAAATCTTTAGTCCATACCGAATCTCCATACCTTGTTGTTGATATCGGTGGCGGATCCACGGAATTCGTCCTTGGTAAAACTGAAGTTGAATACGCAAAATCTGTAAATATTGGTTGTGTTCGTATGTCCGAACGCCACTTAAATAAAGCACCACAAGATCCACTCGCTATCCAAAAAGCAATTCAAGATATTGATGAAGCAATTGCTGATGCCGCTTACATCGTTCCAATCAAAGAAGCCAAAACTTTAATCGCAGTAGCAGGCACTGCAACAACAGTTGCTGCAGCTGCACTAGGTCTTAGCGAATACAATCGCCATGCAATTCATTTATCACGCATTCCTGCAGCAAAAGTTTTTGAAATTGCCCAAATGTTTTCCCTAATGTCACGCGAAGAAATTGCAGCACTTGGATATATGCATCCAGGCCGTGTTGATGTAATTGCAGCGGGATCACTTGTTTTATCCAGAGTAATGCTGGCTACCGGAGCAACTGAATTTGTTGCATCTGAATCCGATATTTTGGATGGAATGGCTTGGGCACTAGACTGACGCTTTCCTAATTGGCCCCCGTAGTCCAATGGCAGAGACAGAGGACTTAAAATCCTTCCAGTGTCGGTTCGAGTCCGACCGGGGGCACCATTTGAGTAATTGCTACTTAACTTCGTGCGTAGATTATCTCACGTTCCAATAACTTTTTAAAGATTGCTTTTACAACTAATACATAATTCATACACATTTGCCGTGAAGGATTTGAAGGCGATGCTCTGATCCTCGATGCATCTCAGCCCAGAGCATCTGCGCTCGAGCAAAGCTCGCGCTCCATATGTCTCTGCCATTGGACTAGAACAGACCCCGGGTTGTTAATTTTCACGCTCACTAGTTGTATACAGGGCAGATAAATATATTTGCTAAATCCGTTACAGAATTGTCAACTCATATCTAAACTTAGGAAAATGAAGAAGCTACTGATTCTCACTCTGAGCACGATCCTTTTGATATCTGGTCTGCCCGCAAATGCCGCTAT
>Ga0209442_1001515_pt1 | contig 13133 bp, 13 predicted proteins | sample LauGreSBDMM110DD_2_FD_187565 | JGI IMG/M metagenome (GOLD analysis project Ga0209442, IMG submission 187565) | Freshwater lake microbial communities from Lake Michigan, USA - Sp13.BD.MM110.DD (SPAdes) (version 2) | ecosystem: Environmental > Aquatic > Freshwater > Lake | place: Lake Michigan...
TTTCGACAATGTTTTCATCTTCCGTGAGCATGGCTGACTCGCGAAGACCGGTGGCCTTGATGACGTTGTCGCGGCCAATGTCAACAGAACGAATTTGCGTCACAAACACCAACTCGTTCTTTTGAATGGGGTAAGGAAAGCGCCAATTGAAACCAGCACCGACAGTTGACTTGTATTTGCCAAATTGGGTGATCACGGCTTGTTGTCCCTCTTGGACAATGAAGAAGCCTGTACCCAACCAGATCAGGAGCAAAGCACCCAAAATGGCGCCAATGCCTAAATTGCGAAAGACGGGAGGCAATCCATTGAAGGGAGAGCCATTGGGCTGACCTTTGTTGGGTGGGCCGCCATTTTTACCACCCAAGAACTGCGAGAGCTTGCGATTGAGGTCACGCCACAACTCATCCAAATCTGGAGGACCCGAAGATTGACCCGGTCGGTTGGACGAGTTGCCTGGATTTGAAGGTTGAGGATTTGGAGGCTGCTGTTGGGAACCATTGGCGCCTGGTGGATTGCCAGGGGCATTGGTGCCGTCTTGACCATCAGAAGCAGGTTTGTCGTCGCCTCGGCCCCAGCGTTGATCGTTCAAATTGAACATGCCACGAAGGCGCTGCGGCAAGACTGACCAGCTAAATGCACGGTATTTGGAATTCATTCGCTTTTCTACGTTTTTATATGACTGCTCTCATTGTGCACAATCAGAGCGACAATTATGAAAAATCATCATCATTTTCCCCGAAATTATCAAGGTCAAAGCGCGGATCAGATTCGGGATTGGGGATCAAAACTGTTCGAAGCACTTCTTCTGCCAGCATTTGGCGCAACATTGGCACGCCTTGAGCCGATTGGGCACTGACAAATAGGCGCTTCAAAGGAATGCCATCGACTTCGTACAGGTCGAACATTTCAAGCGGTTGCCGCTCGGCAGGAATATTGTCTATTTTGTTAAAAATTAGCCATTGCTGAACATCTTCTGCCCCAATTTCTCGAAGCACCCTTTTGACCTCGTTCATTTGCTCGGGGTAGTTTGGGTTGGAAGCATCCACCACATGCAGCAACAGGTCTGCATCGGCGGCCTCCTGCAAGGTGGCCTGAAAGGCATCAATCAAGCCATGCGGCAAATCTCGAATAAATCCTACCGTATCGGAGACCGAAGCGCTGCGACCAGCCTCCCCCAAATACAGTTGACGTGTGGTGGTGTCTAAGGTGGCAAACAATTGATCGGCAGCGTAGGCACGCGCTTTGACCAATGCGTTGAACAAAGTAGATTTGCCAGCATTGGTGTAGCCCACCAAGGAAACATTGAAAGAGTTGCGGCGATCGCGCTGTCTTCTCTGTGTTGAACGTTGCTTTTTAACTTTAGACAAGCGATCTTTGGTGCGCTTGATGGCGTCATTGATCATGCGTCGGTCAAGCTCAATTTGAGTTTCTCCAGGACCACCTCGAGTGCCAATGCCACCTCGCTGGCGTTCAAGGTGTGACCACCGGCGAACCAAACGGGTACTCAGGTATTGGAGGCGCGCCAACTCAACTTGCAATTTGCCATCATGACTGCGCGCTCGTTGTCCGAAGATTTCAAGAATGAGCAAAGTCCGGTCGTTGACGGGCAGGCCCAAATGGCGTTCAAGGTTGCGCTGCTGAGCGGGGCTTAAAGACTGATCGAACAGAACCTCTTTGGCGCCCATTTGCTCTGCCATGAATTTAATTTCATCGGCTTTGCCAGAACCCACAAAAAGTGCCGCGTCGGGGGCCTTTCGTTTGCAAGTCATTTTGGCCACAGGCTTGAGGCCTGCCGTTAAGGCCAATTGACTGAGTTCATCTAACTCAAGATCAAAATGGGGCAAGCCAAAATCAACACCGACCAACAAGGCGGGCGTTGTATCAACCGAATCGCTGTTCAAAAGAGCGCGTTAAGCCGTGGGCTCGTCGACGGCTTCGTCTGCACCTGAAAGGTTGACTGCTCGGCCGGGGACAATGGTGGAAATGGCGTGTTTGTAAACCATTTGAGTGACCGTGTTACGAAGCAGAACCACGTATTGGTCGAATGACTCAATTTGGCCTTGGAGTTTAATGCCGTTGACCAAGTAAATGGACACTGGCACATGCTCACGACGCAGTGCGTTGAGGAAGGGATCTTGCAAAAGTTGCCCTTTGTTGTTCACGATATTCTCCGTGTTTTGAATTAATTTAAGGGTTTCACCTTAACACATCAAAAGAGGCATTTTGTGCAAGCCCCTTTTAAAAACCTTACAAATTACCCCGCATCTTTGTCAGCAAATGGATTTTGAGACGTTTTCATTTCAATGCGCAGCGGCGTACCCGACAAATCAAAGGCTTTGCGGAAACGGCCTTCCAAATAACGCTTGTAGGTCTCAGTGACGTGCTCTAAAGAATTGCCATGAATCACAATGACCGGAGGGTTCATACCGCCCTGGTGGGCATAACGCAATTTAGGACGGAACATGCCGCCGCGTTGCGGACTTTGAAACTGAACCGACTCAAGCAACAAGCGCGTTAAAACGGGTGTGGTCATTTTGACCATGGCCGACTTGTGGGCCTGCGTGATGGATTTCCAAACAGGCCCCAGTCCTTGGCGTTTTTTAGCTGAAATGGTGTGCAAGTTGGCAAACTTCAAAAATGGCAGTCGACTTTCTATCGATCGGTTTACCAATTCCCGTTGGTAAGAATCGACTGCATCCCACTTGTTGACTGCCAACACGACGGCACGGCCACTGTCCAAAATAAAGCCAGCAATGTGGGCGTCTTGCTCTGTGACGCCCTGAGTGGCATCCAACAGCAATAAAACGACATTGGCTGATTCAATGGCTTGCAAGGTTTTAACCACCGAGAATTTTTCAATGGCTTCAAAAACTTTGCCCTTGCGACGCAAACCAGCCGTGTCTATGAGTTCGAACTTTTGTCCATCGCGTTCAAAGGGAACCGTGATGGCGTCGCGGGTGGTACCCGGCATGTCGAAGGCAACCAAGCGCTCTTCACCGAGCCAAGTATTGATGAGGGTTGACTTGCCCACATTGGGGCGCCCTGCCACCGCCAGCTTAAGCACACTTGGGTCTGGTTCAGATTCAGCATCTTCTTCAGGCAACAGTAGCGGATCTAGGGCCAGCTCCACCAAGCTTCGTACACCTTGACCATGCGCTGCCGAAACGGGAATGACATCGCCCAATCCCAGTTCGTAAAACTCGCTGATTTGAACGCCCTCGCGCATGCCCTCAGCCTTGTTGGCAACCAACAAGCAAGGCTTGCCAATGCGCCGCAAATACTTGGCAATATCATGATCTTGCGCAGAAACGCCTGCGCGGGCATCCACCACAAAGACAACTACATCGGCCTCGGCGACTGCTTGCTGAGTTTGTTTGGCCATTTCTTTGTAGATACCATCATGGGCATCAGGCTCAAAGCCACCCGTATCAATGACAATGTATTCATAACGACCCTGCCGTCCTTGCCCATAGTGGCGATCGCGCGTGAGACCCGCAAAGTCAGCGACGATGGCATCGCGACTTTTGGTGAGTCGATTGAATAAAGTGGACTTGCCCACATTGGGGCGTCCGACCAAGGCCAGTACGGGTTTCAAATCTATCTTTCAGCTGGGTGTTATTCGGCTCTGAGGGCTTGCACCAAGCCACTCTGAGTCACGACCACCCAGTTTTTCCCAACACGCACAGGTGTCATTGCAATGCCAGACGCATCGACTTGAATGCGGCCAATGGTTTGTCCATTGCTTTTATCAACCCAATGGGCCCAGCCTAAACCGTCGCCAACAACCAACTGGCCGGCAGCCCAATGAGGCGCAGTGAGCCCCCTAAAACGAAACGCTTCTGATTGCCAAGCGACTTGACCGGTGCTCAGTTGCCAACCCACTAATTTACCGTCAGACTCAGCGCCAAAAAGCTCGGTTTCTGAACCAGTTAAGCCGACATGCCCTTGTGCTGCACGCGTCCATAAGTTACTTCCCTTAAGGGCATCTATGCAGGTGACAGAAGTTTGAAATGCTCTTGCACAAATGACATTATTCACACGCGAAACACCTGCCACCAAGTCAATCAAACGCTCGACTTCATTGGTACCGCGCGAGGAGCCAATGGTCAGCTCCGACATCGCAAAGCCATTAGCAGGGTTCATGGCCACCAAACGACCAGAAAGGCCTACCAGAAGCCTATCTTGGAAAGTAGTCAGGATACCGGCTTGCCTTAGAACCAAAGGATCGCCAGCGCGTTGCTGGCTCCATAACCTTTGTCCAGATGCGCCATCAAAGGCCATCACAGTTCGATCAGCCGTTAGAACAAAAACTCGTCCACCCGCAACCAAAGGCGATGTGAAAGAAGATGCAGGCAATTTAACCCGCCAGATAACTTTGGCATTAGAAATGGCAATTAATTCATTGGCTTTTGATATGACGGCAAAGCGCTCGCCATCTCCCCCAATCCCTGCGGCAATAGGCGTGCTCAAAGCAAGCCGCCATGATTCGACGCCTGTTTCGGCATCTAGCAAAATGACAAGGCCACTGCCACTGACCAAGGCCAAACGACCATCCGTCAAGTTATGGCTTAAGGGCACACTGAACGTTGAGCTGATGGGGCCGAGCTGAACCGACCAGCCTTTGCTGATGCTCAATTGAGGTTTGAAGTCGGCCAACGCTGTGGGGCTTGGTTTATCGGGAGAGCTTGAACAAGCGACCAAACCCATTAGCAAGACGCCAACCGCTGAAAGGGAAAGCCAAGTCATGCTTCTCGCCCTCAACCCAACAGAAAAGGACTGAAATTTCATTTCGGAGCACCTTTTGCAGCATCAGGGTCTACGCCCAAAGCGTTTAACTTGGCTGCAACCAAACGACGGTATTCAGAATTTTCTTCTAGCTGACGCCATGAATCGGTGTAAGCTTTGATGGCATCTTGTGGTTTGTTTTGAGCCGCAAAAATATCGCCTTGAACGTCTGAGGCCAGTCCGGCAAATGCAGGGTCAAAGGGCTTGGACAGCGTTTTCAAAGCCTCATCAAAGGCTTTTTGTTGTGCTTGTAAGTTGGCCAAGCGCAAACGGGCCAATTGCGCACTGCCTTGATCGGATGCACTCTCGGTGGCCCACTGGAGGGCTGCTTTTGCTGCATCAGGCTTGTCGGTCATTTGAAAAGATTTAGCAGCCAGCAAGGCAGATTGAGCAGCGAATGTGGTGCTCGGGAAGCGCTCCTTCATATCGGTCCAAGCACGCTCAATCTTGACTGAGTCACCAGAAATTACTGACTTTTCAAGCTCATCGAAAAGTGCCGATGCCTTGACAGACTGCTGGCCTTGCCAATATTGATAGCCATTCCAGCCAGCGTAAGAGCCCATCACGACAATCAACAGCCAGGTGATGGCATTGCCGTATTTTTTCCAAAAGTGCTTGAGTTCATCAAGTTGCTCTTGTTCTTCCAGATCGAGATGTGATGCCATATTCAACTTTAATTTAAGAGGTGGATTGTAGGCTGTGAGCCCAGGCATCCAACTTTTCAAGAGATTCTGTTCTTTGAGCTCCGCCGCCATCGCGCAAGGGCTTGACTGAAACCTTATTTTGAGTGAGCTCGTCTGCGCCAAAAATAAGGGCATACGCAGCACCGCTGGTATCGGCTTTTTTAAATTGACTTTTCATGCTGCCAACGCCCTCCCCTGTGCCTGCATGCATTTGAACATTGACACCCAAGGCGCGAAGCTGCCTGAGGTGTTTCAAAACCAAGGGCAAGCTGTTTACCTGCGGCACGATGGCATAGGCGTGGGGCGTGGCATCGGGCAATTGCACACCCTGCTCTTCTAGCAAGGCCAAAACACGCTCAAGTCCTAAGGCCCAACCCACTGCAGGCGCGGGCTTGCCACCCACTTGCTCAATCAGGTAGTCGTAACGACCGCCGCCACACACTGTGCCTTGAGAACCCAACTGATCGGTGATGAACTCGAACACGGTCAGGTTGTAATAGTCCATGCCACGAACCAAGCGATGATTTAACGAATACTGAACACCATTGGCATCCAGAATTTGACGCAATGCATTGAAGTGCGCGAGCGAAGCTTCACCCAAAAAATTCATCAGTTGAGGGGCTGAATCAACCACTTCTTTCATGGCAGGATTTTTGGTGTCCAGAATTCGAAGCGGATTGGTATACAGACGACGCTTAGCATCCTCGTCTAAAACAGCTTGGTGTTTTTCAAAGTGTGCGATCAAGGCCGCACGATGTGCCAATCTCTCTGGTGGTTGTCCCAAACTATTGAGCTCAAGACGCACATCTTTCAGACCAATGGCTTGCCATAAATCATGGGCCAACAAAATAACTTCCGCGTCAATTTCGGGTCCCTGAAAACCCAAAACCTCAGCGCCAATTTGGTGGAATTGTCGGTAGCGCCCACGCTGAGGGCGCTCGTGCCTGAACATGGGGCCCATGTAATACAAACGCTTACCGCCCTCGTAAAGCATGTTGTGTTCAACCACTGCACGCACAACGCCTGCAGTGCTTTCGGGACGCAGGGTCAGCGCTTCACCATTTAAGCGATCTTCGAAGGAATACATTTCCTTCTCAACAATGTCGGTCACTTCGCCCAGGCCGCGTACAAAAAGTGCCGTGGGCTCTACGATGGGCGTTCGAATGTTTCGGTAGGCATATCTAGCCATTAAATTTCGCACAATACCTTCGAGCCATTCCCATTTGGCGGACTCACCGGGCAATACATCGTTCATGCCTTTGACGGCGGTGAGTTTTTTAAACGCGCTCACTTTGGAAGAAAGTTCTTGGGATTGAATGTCAGACATAAAAAATCAAATGACAGCGTTCGAGCTGCCGCCAAATCTGTTGTCGATGTATTGCTCGACCAGGACTTGAAACTCTTTGGCAATGTTGTCGCCACGCAAGGTGAGTTTTTTCTCACCATCAATGAACACCGGCGCAGCCGGGGCTTCGCCAGTGCCGGGCAAACTTATGCCGATGTCGGCGTGTTTGCTTTCACCAGGCCCATTGACGATGCAGCCCATGACGGCTAATTTTAAATGCTCAACACCTGGATAACGGCTGCGCCAAACAGGCATTTGAGCGCGCAAGAAATCGTCAATTTGTTTGGCCAACTCTTGGAATGTGCTGCTGGTGGTGCGGCCACAACCTGGGCATGCAGTGACACTGGGTACAAAGATTCTCAATCCCAAAGATTGCAAAATTTCTGATGCAATGACCACTTCTTGGGTTCGAGACTCACCAGGCTGAGGCGTGAGAGAGACGCGGATGGTGTCACCGATGCCCTCTTGAAGCAAGATGGCCAATGCGGTGCTGGAGGCAACGGTGCCCTTGGTACCCATGCCAGCCTCTGTGAGACCTAAGTGCAAAGGGTAGTCCGTGCGTCTGCCCAGCTCTCTGTAGACGGCGATCAAATCTTGGACGCCCGAGACCTTGCACGACAGCATGATTTGTGCGCGAGCCATGCCCATCTCATGCGCCTTATCAGCTGAAGTAATGGCGGACGTAATCAGCGCCTCGTACATCACTTGTCGAGATTCCCAAGGTATTTTTCTTTGACTGTTTTGATCCATCAAATCAGCCAACAATTCTTGATCTAAGCTACCCCAATTGACACCAATTCGAACGGGCTTGTTCCAACGGATCGCAGCTTCAATCATTTGTCCAAATTGAAGATCGTGCTTGTCGCCTTTACCAACGTTACCGGGGTTGATTCGATATTTGGAGAGCGCTTCAGCACAAGCCGGATAATCGCTCAGCAATCTGTGTCCGTTGTAATGAAAGTCACCAATTAGAGGCACATCAATGCCCATTTTGTCGAGCTGATCGCGAACATGGGGCACAGCCTCTGCAGCCTCTGGCGTGTTGACAGTCAAACGCACCAATTCAGAACCCGCCAAGGCCAGTTCTTTGACTTGAATCGCTGTGCCAATGACATCGACGGTATCGGTGTTGGTCATAGATTGCACGCGAACAGGCGCTTGACCGCCCACCGTCACAACGCGTTGGCCCCAAACCACTTGGGATTGAAGACTGCGCCTTGAAAGGGGAATGGCCGCAGGAATGGCCTCGACCCTGTTCTGAGAAATAACAATAGGTTCCATCATTTTTTGACCTCTGGTGTTGGAGGATTTGAGTCGTTGGGAGTGTTACGGCGATTGATTTCAGAGGCTGGGGTAGAACTGTCAAACACCATGGCCTTTGGAAGATCTGCGGGCGTTGAGTCAGGGGCTACTTGTTCTTGAACTGGAGGCATAGTGGGAACCACGTCTGAAACTTCAGGCTTTGCATTCATCTTAAAAATATAATGGTGCCAATCGGAGGAGTAAGTCCATGCCAAAAGGCAAACGACAGCGAACAAGATCCAAAGTCTGCGCCCTCGACGAACAGTGCCACTGGGTTGGTCCATTCGATGCATTTTGAAGGAGGACCTGTTGTCATGTTCAATCAGATGCAAGGGTTTCAAACCATTGGTCATTTGGGGCATCAGAGCCAAAACAGGATCGGAGTCAATTTTCAAAAAACGACAAACCTTGGCCGCCATCGCTCGTGCAAAAACTGGCTCAGGCAAATACTCAAATCGATCCGCCTCAAGGGCTTCTAGTTGTTTAATACTGACTTTGAGGTTCACAGACAACACCGCCAAATGCACACCTGCTTTTTCACGTGCAGACCGCATGATGGCTCCGGGTGATGGGGGCATCGAATCCTCAACGGTGAGTTCAGTCATGAGAGGCGCCATCCTGATAAGCGCGCCATTGCGCTGAATTTGAAAAATAGAGTCCTAACATCTTGCCCCAATGGTTCTTTTTAACTGCTTGATTCTGGCGCTCTGCAAGCTGCAAAGCGAGCCACACCGATTGTGCACTCACAGAGGGAGAATCATTCAAATTTTCAAGAATTTTCTCAGCTTCTATGAACTTTCCCAACTGAATTTTGAGGTCAACCAGTTCTATGGCATCAGAAATCAAGCCTGGCTGTTGGGCGAAGGCATCTGACATCCTTGCGTTGGCAGCCTCAAATTGCTTATTTCGCCTGAGACATTGGCCCCAAATCCAGTTCACCTTCGCTTGGTCTGGGCCCATGGAAAGGACCAATGCACGCTTAAGTATTTCAAATGCAGCTTCAAAATGACCATTTTGGCATTCAAAAACCCCCCATTGATAGGCAATTTGAGGATCTTGTGGGGCCGCATCCGTGGCCAGTTGAAAGTATTGTTGAGACAAATCCGCCTTATTTTGCTGTTGAAAAAGAAGGGCTTTGAGCACCAAAGCAGGTGCATGTTGAGGCGTCAAAATCAATGCTTGGTCGACTTCTTCCAATGCAAAGACAGACATTCCTGCTTGAAAATAGGCCGACGCCAACGCCGTTTTAGCCTGCGTGCGCGCTAACACTTGAGAAGTCTCTGTACCCTTGGAAAACCACGCACTTGCAAGTGGCAAATGAAAGGTCATTGAAACAAAAAGTAAGCCCATCAGAAGCCTTGCCCCAAAATTAGGGGCAAGTGCAGCGGGTCTTGGCATCAGGCTTGAGGCGTTTGGGTTATGGAAGCGGCATCGTGCCACTGAATGGGCACTGCACGTTGCTGCGCAATTCGATCGGCAACACCTGTGCGGTCTTTAACGTCGCCCGCCAGTTGTCCGCAGGCAGCATCAATGTCATCACCCCGGGTTTTACGGACAGTGGTCACAAACCCGGCGTCTAAAAGTACCGCTGCAAATTGCTGAACTGTTGCATCATCGGATCTCAACAGGCCAGACTCTTTGAATGGGTTGAAGGGGATGAGATTGAATTTGCACCGAAGACCCTGACTGGCATGGCGCCGAATGAGTTGTACCAACTCCTTGGCATGCGTCAATTGGTCATTCACCCCCTTGAGCATGCAATATTCAAAGGTAATGAAATCTCGCGGTGCTTTTTCCAAATAGCGAGTGGACTCAGACAGCAATTCATCCAATGGGTACTTGCGATTCAAAGGCACTAAATTGTCGCGCAACGCATCATTGGGTGCGTGCAATGAAACGGCCAATGCCACTGGACAATCGGCTGACAAACGCGTCATCATGGGCACCACACCCGACGTAGAGACTGTGACCCGTCGGCGCGACAAGCCATAGCCATGATCGTCTAGCATGGCTTTTAAAGCAGGAACCAAAGCGCTGTAATTTTGCAGCGGCTCGCCCATTCCCATCATGACCACATTGGAAATAACGCGGTCTGTTTGGTTCAAATGCTTGCGTAAAAAATGCTCAGCAAACCAGAGTTGCGACAAAATTTCGGCGGTGCTTAAGTTGCGACTGAATCCTTGATGACCTGTAGAGCAAAAGCGACAGCCCACGGCACAGCCAGCTTGCGAGGAAACACACAAAGTACCGCGATCGTCTTCAGGAATAAAAACAGCTTCAACGGCATCGCCTGCGCCAACATCGAACAACCATTTGATGGTGCCGTCGTTTGAGAATTGTTGGGACAGGATAGGCAAAGCAGCAACGTGGGCATGAACCTTTAACTTCTCGCGCAGTGATTTGGCTAGGTCTGACATGTCATCAAAATTGGACATGCCGCGCTGGTGAATCCAGCGAAAGAGTTGGGTGGCGCGAAAACGTTTTTCGCCCAAACCCTCACAAAAAACGGCCAAGCCTTCAAGGTCAAAATCAAGAAGGTTGGCCGTCATGGCGGATGAAAGAAAGTTCTTGTCCGCGAACTATTGGCAGAGGTGAATTAGCGAGGATTAACGTGAATAAACGTTCATGCCTGCGAAAAAGAAGCTGATTTCAACAGCTGCTGTTTCTGCAGCGTCAGAGCCGTGAACAGCGTTGGCGTCAATGCTTTCCGCAAAGTCAGCACGAATGGTACCAGGGGCTGCTTTCTTGGGATCGGTTGCGCCCATCAAATCGCGATTCTTCAAAATGGCGCCTTCACCTTCAAGGGCTTGGATCATGACCGGGCCAGAAATCATGAAATCAACCAAATCTTTGAAGAAAGGACGCTCTTTGTGAACAGCGTAAAAAGCTTCGGCTTCGCCACGTGAAAGGTGCGCCAACTTGGCAGCTACCACTTTGAGGCCAGCAGCTTCAAAACGAGCATAGATTTGACCGATGACGTTTTTAGCAACAGCGTCAGGCTTGATGATAGATAGTGTGCGTTCGATAGCCATGGTGAGAATCCTCAGTATTATTTTTTAAAAGCTTGTCATTCTAACCCGAGCTAAGGGTTTCCCCATGGTGCGAAAGGAATTGCAAACCTTTGAAAGGCATGAGGCAATTTACCGGTTTTTGCCGCCATTACGTCGCGGACCACCCGATCTGCCGCCGGGTCCTTGTTCTTTGCGTTGACGACTAAAGCTGTCAGCCCCAATGTAGCCCAAAGACGTTTTCATGGGATCGGGCTGGCTGCTGGCAGATTTGTCACTGCGCTGCCGAGATGGACCTGATCCTGTTTTTTTGGCGCCAAAAGCCCTGTTTCTTGGGTTCCGAGGATTTTGATTTCGAGGATCCTGCGCTCGCTTTTCCCCAACAAGGCCTAGCTCATCACGATTTTGAGAGGCTTCAGCTTTGTTGGCAGCATGTGTCAAAGCACGGATATCTGCTTCGTCCAATTCCATGTAAGTACTGCGCCGCAAACCATGTGGCAAAACCATGGCGCCATAGCGAATACGAATGAGGCGGCTTACCGCATGTCCCACTGCTTCCAACATGCGACGTACTTCGCGGTTGCGACCCTCTGAAATGGTCACGCGGTACCAGCAGTTAGAGCCCTCTCCGCCGCCATTTTCAATCGAACCAAATTGAGCCATGCCATCTTCGAGCATGACGCCGTCTAATAACTTTTGCTTTTCTTCATTGCTTAGAGCGCCCAAAACGCGAACAGCGTATTCACGCTCTAGCCCAAAGCGGGGATGCATCAAACGATTGGCCAATTCACCTGAACTGGTAAACAACAATAAGCCCTCTGTGTTCAGATCCAAGCGTCCGACTGACTGCCATTTGCCATGTTGCAAACGTGGTAACTTGCGAAAAACAGTGGGTCTGTTTTTGGGGTCATCGTGGGACACAATTTCACCGGCTGGCTTGTGATAAGCAATGACGCGAGGTGGCGGTGGATCGATTCGAATTCTGAGGGGGCGTCCATTGACCTTGACTTGATCACCGAACTGAATACGTTGGCCAATGTGAGCAGGCTCGTTGTTAACAGAGATGCGCCCTTCCAGAATGAGTTGCTCCATTTCCAGACGTGAGCCAAGGCCAGCTTGCGCTAAAACTTTGTGCAGTTTGGGTGATTCAGCTTGTGGAGGTAAAACTCTTTTGGTCAAAAGAGGCGAGATGGCTCCCTCCGCTTCATTGTCAAACTCGCCAGAAACCAAATCCTCAATGGCAATAGGCCGCATAGGATCTTGAGACGGCATCTGAGGGGACTCAATCATGATGCAGGCCTTGGGCCGAATCTGGAATTTTTTGCGCAATGCTTGTCAGGTCTTCTACATTTAAAGTTTCGGCCACCTCGATGGCATCTTCTAGAGAAAGTGACGCTTGCGCGGTGTCCTCTTCAGGGGGATTCAAGCTGGCCAAAACCGCGGTCTGCCCTTCCACACTGCTCAGCAAAGGCAATTGATCAAGAGACGACAAACCCAAATCATCAAGAAAATGGCGTGTGGTGGCATATAAACCAGGACGGCCGACAGACTCACGGTGCCCAATCACCTCAACCCAGCCTCTGTCTTCTAACTGCTTGATGATTTGAGTGTTGATGGTGACTCCCCTTATGTCTTCCATATCGCCGCGGGTAACCGGTTGGCGATAGGCAATGATGGCCAAGGTTTCCATGACAGCACGGGTGTATTTCGGGGGCTTTTCTGGGTTCAGTTTGTCCAAAAAAATCCGCAGTTCAGGGCGGCTTTGAAACCGCCAACCTGTAGCAACTGAGACCAACTCTAGGCCACGCTCGGCCCAATCCAATTGCAACTCTTCTAAAAGTACTTTAAGTGTGTCAGCGCCTAGAGCGTCATCGAACAACACTCGCATGTCACGCACAGTGACGGGCTGAGTTGAACAAAGTAACGCTGTTTCAAGGACACGCTTGGCTTGCGCCGTGTTCATGGTGTCAATCTTCCGGGATAAATGCGCTTGAAGCGCGAATCAAGGTG
>Ga0209442_1001522_pt1 | contig 13084 bp, 16 predicted proteins | sample LauGreSBDMM110DD_2_FD_187565 | JGI IMG/M metagenome (GOLD analysis project Ga0209442, IMG submission 187565) | Freshwater lake microbial communities from Lake Michigan, USA - Sp13.BD.MM110.DD (SPAdes) (version 2) | ecosystem: Environmental > Aquatic > Freshwater > Lake | place: Lake Michigan...
GAGGCTTTCCCCAACCTAGTAGCCTGAGTGACTTGACACCTGCCGACTAAAGTCGGTAGACAGTGCCCGACTTCAAAACCCGACTATGGAGGAATCATGAATCTAAGACGTTTTCTAGGTTTAGCCCTTTTTACTTATTTGCTTTGTGCAGCTCTAGCGGTAGGTGGTGTTGACTCGACTAATCAACCCACTACAACAGTTCGCTCTACGATCGCTTTACAGGATTTAACGCCCCAACAGCAGGCGGAACGGGTGGAGGCGCTCACAGAGCCTTCTACGACTGTCTCACAGCCTTCCACGACTGTTGCTCCTGTGCCGTATGAGACTAATTGCCAGGAATGGTTCCCAACAGCCATTTCGGTTGGCTGGCCCAATGACACTGAGACCCTTATGAAGTTGGGTCGCCTGCTCTGGAAGGAAACGAGGTGCCTCAATGTCAGTTACACGCATCCACAATTCAACGGCCATGACCACGGAATCGCACAAATAAACGAGATTCATCGTTCTTATGTAGAACAAGTTTTTAATATGCCGATGGAGGAAGCAATGAGCGACCCGACCCTGAACCTCAGGTTTGCTTTCCTGCTGTACTCGGATGTCGCTAAGAATGGTGGTTGTGGCTGGAGGCCGTGGAAGTTGTGCTGAACATCAACCGACCCGACTGGCAGATTAGAGCTTCATGTCGAGCACTACCGTTAGACCTGTTTTTCCCGTCCAACGGTGTTGAGTCATCACGAAACCTCAATGTTATTAAGCCTTTCTGTGATGTGTGCCCGGTACGAGTTGAGTGTTTAGCGTGCGCTATGAGTCACCCAGACGAAAAAGGGATTTGGGCTGGCACCACCGAGAACGACCGTCGGCGAATCAGGTCTAAGAATTACAACGATCGCAAAGCCACACCGATGGTTTATAGTGATGGCAAGTACCGACAAGTAAAGGACCCGACATGATCGACAAGATTCAAGAAATGACTCGCGCTGTTACTAAAGCCGAGATAGCGATGAAAGCCGCACAATGGCAAATTGAACGCCTGAACGACGATGTAGGGATGCTCAGAAAAGCCCTGTTTGAGTTGGCTTATGTTGCCGAGGAGAACGGTATCTATCTGTCTAATCTCACAAAGTCAACGCAAGACACGATTGTGGCCATGCGTTTAGGTGGCTTTAAATGAACGTCATACTGTGCCAAGAATGTCAAATGGAATTGCACCACCATGACACACGTTTGCAACCAATCCTTAAAGGCATATGCCTCGAATGTGGCCACAAAGGAAACTGGGAAGGTTTAACCCAAGCCGAGCGTGCCAGGTGCAATGACCTGTTGAACTATTTACGCATGACGCCTGAGCAACGGCGAGCATTTGACAGAAACTTGGGCAGCTGATGGATCTCACAAACTACGTCGACGTACCAACACGCTTTGCAGCTGCACTAGAACGCTGGCCTGAACTACGCATAATTGAGAACCGACCCGAAGTCATCACCATTGCAGACAAGACGTTTATAAGCGTCACCATGCAAGCCTGGCGAACACCTGATGACCCTGTACCGGCACAAGCAACATGCTTTGAACCGTTCCCAGGCAAAACCAGTTTCACCCGTGACTCAGAACAGATGAACGCAAGCACCAGCGCTTTAGGCCGTGTCCTAGGTTTAATGATGAGTTTCGGCTCGAAGATGGCTAGCGCCGAAGAAGTACGAAACCGTCAAGAAACCAGCACCCCAGACACCCTATTAAAACAGCCAGTTGACTTGCACCACATTGGCCGTAAAGCCCCTGCAAATGACCGTACACAGGCGCTCGGTTCATCGGGTGAACCGCCGACCGCCAAACAGTTGGGGATGCTTCGAGCCAAAAACTGGGAAGGTGCAGTCCCTGCGACTAAACGTGAAGCGTCCGAACTTATTGATCGGCTAATGCACGGTGGCTGAAATATTAGAAGCCGACTTTCAAAAGGCTGTAATTACATTGGCTAAATTGCATGGTTGGCGAGTCATGCACACACACCCAGCCCTAGTCCGACCGGGCAAATGGATCACACCTAACACAGGAAACCAAGGCTTCCCTGACCTAGTGATGACCCACCCTTTTCGAGGCACCATCTTTGTTGAATTAAAAGGTCCCAAAGGTGTCGTCAGTAATTTGCAGTGGGACTGGATCAACGCACTTGAGGATTCAGGCGAAGAGGTACACGTTTGGCGGCCCAAAGACTTAGAGAAAATCAGCGACCGACTAGCCAGGAGACCAGACGATGACTGAGTTCATGCAACCAATTAACCCGATACGAATTACAACAGGAAGCGACGAATGGTCATTCAAAACTCCAGTGTTTGCGCTCGCCTTACAAAATGAGAAAGTCACCTATCTGACAATCAACGGGAACTTCTATCGTCCCGATCAAATTAAGTTTGCCGAGATGAACATTAACGGCCAATGGGTTGCACTTGAATCCCATCATCATCGACAGGCAAAACACGAGTCGCCTTCAACCGATTGATCTGCTTGATCATGCCGGTCGGAATCGCTAAAACATGGTCGTAATGGTCGTCATCAAGTATGCGTGACTGAGCGATCACAACATGATCTGCTTTGATTGACTCCAGCACCCAACCGACACTGGACACGATGCACGGCGAAACATCTATCTCACCTTTAGTAGTCCAAGTCTCACAAACACTGTGGGCGTCATGCCAAATGATTTGTACCAGCTGATGCTTCATACTCTTTCCCTCTGTACATCGCAAACCCATCGGTTATAGCGACCTGCTCATACACAAACTTCCCTGACTCAGGATCGTACGGTATGACCGCTATGCCCTGTTGCCAGTCTTCAGTACGTTTCAATGGGCGACCGTCTAAATCAATGCCACCCTTAACGCTAGGTATCGCACCATCTACTCGACACAGACAGCCAGGCGAAGCCGCCATGACCGTTCTAGGACCATCAAAGTCATCTCTCGTGCGCTCAGCCCATTCCCTGCGGTGAATATGCCCATAAATCACACTGACCTTCTCAGACGACAAATACTTGTGGGCCGTACTGCCACCACTAGCCACCTTGTCACCATGAATGACACGCAACTCTGGAGTGATCCAACAATGAGCTGCTGGATAGCCAGGGCGGTACTCAATATCAACCTCATCAAGTCGACACAAAAAAGGTACAGACATCACAGGCCACGAATTAGGCAGATTGCCTCGCTTCAAACCAAACGATGCCGATGCGTTCATTAACAGGTATTTGGGTAAACGCTCCTCATGGTTACCTGCCAACCAAATGATCTTTGCGTTAGGAGCTGCTTTGCGTAACTGTGCACCCAACAGGGTTGCTCGGTCTATCGTCGCTTGAGTTGTGCGCTGATATGCAGGCGTCACGACATACTTGCCTAACTCAGCCAAGTCCAGATTGTCGCCGACCAGCACGACCAGATCAGGGTTGACGTCAGTACAAATTCTGAGTGCTACATCAATAGCACGCTCATCGTGAATCGGTTCAAGTTGCCCGGTCAAAGTCGTGAAATAACCAATCTGTATGTCAGGAAATATAAAGCATTGAGCCCATTTTGATTGGCGTTTCTGCACCTTAGAGACAGGAATACGCACTACAGGACCTTGTTTAATTACGGGCCATTCGGGACCGTTCTCCCATTTAGGTGAGAACTGGATCAGCGATGTTTCACGCAATGTTGCTCGAGTCGTCGGTTTCACTTGAGTGACCTCACCTATCTCGTCTATGTCAATTCCTTGACTATTGAGTAGTGCAGCGATACGACCAAGTTGCCGTTGCATGATGAAACCTTACTGATTTGAAGCATTTAGTGGGGGATACTTGACAATGCTCCCACCCGTCTGGCTATGATCTCATCGCTGGGTCGGGCGTTGTGTTGCTACTCCACCGACCCAGCACCCCCTACAACAACAGCTCATAAAGAGATGAGCATTAGCCCTTGTAAGTATCTGAGCCTTACTATGGGAACACTCGGCAACGAGGGTAGACGCTCACGCATTGTGAGCGATCAGCGTTCCCTAACGTACAAAGGCGAAGGTTGTCCACCGAACAAAACTAGACCGGCACCCTGTGGCTACTTGCCCAAATTGTGGGGGACACAAACAACCCAACCCTGTCATGTACTTAGAGGACAACCGAGCAAGTGCCCTTCTTGCTTGGGCGTCAGTATCTATTGACCTTTGCCCTTGACCTACCATTACCACCAACCAAAGGAAACCCGATGACAGACAAACCAAAGAACCACGGCCACTGGAACAGCAAAGAATACCGAGACAACAGAGCCGAACTATTACGAGACAACCCACAGTGCTACATATGCGGCGCACCAGCTACTGAAGCAGATCACCTACTCGAATACGACCGAGGTGGCACGCATGAACTGCATAATCTTGCACCCTCATGCAAACCATGCAACAGCAGAAAAGGTCAGCGTTACGGCGAGATCAAGAAAAGAATTGTCAAAAATAAGACAGAACCCTTTTTTTCCACAGACACGGAAGCCCCCGAACCGCCTCTTGTAATCTCTCCTTACAAAGATTTAGCCGGAACTGGCGAGAACCAGCCGACAAAAGACCTGCTCAGCGCCTATATTCCAAGATTGGAAACGGCCGGTCGCTCGAATCTGTCGTATGGTCCTCTGGTTGCTAAGTGGGCGGAGACGTACCAAAACATTTGTCTTTTTGAGTGGCAATTGTTGGCTTTGTCTGGTCAGTTGTCGCACGATGAAAATGGCGACCTTTTGTTCCGTGAATCTTTATGCAGTACTGCTAGACAGAACGGTAAGTCGGTTGGGCTTGGTGCAATGATTGGTTGGTGGTTGACAGACTTTGCAAAGATGCGTGGGATGCCTCAAAACATCTTGTCGGTGGCAAACCGTTTGGATCGTGCTGAGGCGATCTTTAACAGCCTGGCTCCTTTGCTTGTTGACTTGTTCGGCGCTAAAGCAATGAGAACTTTTGGTCGTAAGTCGGTGACGATGCCGGACGGGTCTATGTGGGAAGTTCGTGCAGCTTCTCCGAACTTGCATGGTGGGTCGTATGACTTAATCGTTGTTGACGAACTTTTCAACGTCTCCGATTCCTGTTTATCGGAAGCCCTGCGTCCTTCACAGATTGCTCGCAAGTCGCCTTTGCTGAGTTGCTGGAGTACAGCTGGTGATGAGTCGAGTAAGGCCATGATCCATATGCGTGAAACGGCTATTTCAGAGATTGAACGAGGCGAGCGCACACGGCTCTATTTCGCTGAGTGGAGTATTGGCGATCGGGACTGGCGTAACCCTGAGAACTGGATTTACGCTAACCCTGCGTTGGGTAAAACGATCACGGTTGAAGCACTCCAGGCTGTATCTAAAAAAGAGTCGTTCATGCGTGCTCACTTAAATATGTGGGTCAGTAGTCGAGGCAGTTGGTTAGAAGAAGGGGTATGGGCGTCTTGCAAAACTGAGGACCCAATGCCTGCCGGTGGAGTGCTGGCCGTGGAAATGTCAATGGACACAAACCGTTATGTTGGTGTTAGATCGTCAATGTTTGATGGCATTGTGCACACTCATGTCGAGTTCATTGTTGATAACGAAACGGCGCTTTGGTCTGAAATTGATCGAGTCATGGACGACAAGCTTGTTGCCCTGGCTATTACGCCGACGTTAGAAATCCATGCGCCTTTGCATTACCGTCGCCGCATGACTGTCGTTGGTCAGGCCGAAATGTTGAAGTGGACTGGCATTGCTCAAAAGATGATTATTGAGGGTCGTGTTAAGCACTCTGGTCAAGTGAGTTTGTCGGAACACATATTGCGGAGCGTCCTTGTTAAGACTGGAATGGGCGTCATGATTTCTCACAAGTCAAGTCCAGGACCAATAGAACTTGCTAAGTGTGCAGTGTGGGGTATCGCTCTCTCTAGCAAATATCAGAATCGGGCTAAACCCATAATGGTAGTAAGGTGAACTAATATCGGCATCGTGTCGGCGGGTTCGTCGGGGACCCGTCGGCACTCCCCTGCAAAGGAAACCTAATGGGATTATTTAGCAAAAAAGAAGTGACAAAGGCGGCTATTAGTCCTATTCCTGAGGAATCGGTTGCAGCTGCAGTTGGCACCAATTACTACCGACAAAACAAAGCCCCCAACACAATCGGCAGTTGGTATACATACCAGTCTGGGTTGGCTCGTAATCGTGCCATTTCTGTTCCTGCAATTAGTCGAAGCCGTGACCTTATGGCCTCAGTTTTGGCAAGCATGGAATTAAAGATGTGCACCGAGATTTGGAACGGCGACGAGATGGAGACTGTGCCGTTGGCTCCTCGTACCTGGCTACGCCAACTTGATCCCGATATGCCTAACTCGTTTTTGTTCCCATGGATTTTTGATGACTTGTTCTTCTTTGGTCGTTGCTTCCTCTATATCACCAGCCGAACAAAAGACGGTTACATGGCGTCCGCCACCCGTTTGCCGCAGGGCTCCATTGACACGGCCGACGCTGAAGGTCCGGTGTGGTTCGGTAAAAGCAAGGAAATCTATTTCAACGGTGGCGCTTTAGACCCTGCTGACGTTGTTCAGATTTACAGTCCTACACAGGGCATGATTTACATGAGCGAACAAACCATCGCTACCGCTCTGAAATTGTGTGATGCTCGTTTCCGTAACGCAAGTTCAGCAATACCAGCTGGCGTTCTGAAGCAGACTGGTGGGGAACCGTTGTCGGCCGAGGAGTTAGGTGCTTTGGCTGAAGCGTTTAACGAGGCTCGAAGCACTAACCAGACTGCAGCTCTTAACGAGTTTTTGACCTACACAGAAACGACAGCGACACCGGACAAAATGCTGTTGATTGATGCAGCCGAATACCAGTCAAAAGAGATCGCTAATTTATGCAATGTACCCCCATATTTATTGGGTATTTCTACTGGTTCATACGCTTACACGAATAGCGCAGGCGCTAAGTCGGACTTGTGGACATTCGGACTTTCAATGTATGCACAAGCGATTTCGTCAGCCCTCAGCCAACAACTTCCTCGAGGCACCTATGTCAAATGGGATGTTGAGAAGTGGCTAGAAGCTGACAGCTACATGAAAAAAGAAACAGAACAAAAGCAAGAAAACACTCAAGAGGAGTTGGCATGATTAGGTTTAGTTCAAACACTTTTGCTGTAGAAGCTGCAGGCCCTGACGGGCAGGATCGTCGCACCATCACAGGCATCGCAGTTCCCTACAACACTTTTGCAACCGTTTCTGATGGAACAAACGTGCAGTTCGCACCAGGCAGTTTGTCTGTTGAAGGCAAAGCGCCAAAACTGTATATGTACCACGACTCAACACAAGCAGTCGGTTTAGTGGCCGAGCGTGTTGACAGTCCCGAAGCCATGTATTTCACAGCACGAGTTTCTAATACTCGAGCAGGCGACGAGGCTTTAGTGCTCGCTTCCGACGGTGTCATTGACGCTGTATCTGTTGGTGTAAATCCGACAGAGTTCAAATACGACGACGCAGGAAACATGACAATCATCAAAGGTGATTGGGTCGAATTATCGCTAGTCCCACAGGGGGCATTTGCCGGTGCTACGATTACGCAAGTAGCGGCGGAAGCGCCACAAGTCGAAGAACAAAAGGAAGAACCAAAAATGGAACTTAGCCCAATCGTTTCCGAGGAAGTCATTGTGCCTACCGCACCGATCTTTGCTCAGCCCAAGCGTGAGTTCGCTATGCCTAGCGCATCCGAAATGCTCGCCGCTTACCACACTGGTGGCGACACTTGGCACAAAGTAAACGATGCTTTCATTCAGGCTTCAAAGCGTAATCAGACTGCGATTCAAGCAGCAGCTGGTGACATCTTGACATCGGACACGCCAGGCTTGCTCAGCGTCAGCGTTTTAGGTCCCGTGTTCCAGGACCTCAATTACGTTCGTCCAGTCGTTAACGCTTTTGGTGCTCGAGCCATGCCGAACACGCCAAGCCGTCAGTTCATCCGTCCGACCATCACGACCCACACTTCTGCAGCACTCCAGTCAACTCAGCTTGACGCAGTGTCGGCCACCACAATGGTTATTGCTTCAAACACTGTCACCAAGTCAACCGTTGCCGGTCAGGTCACCTTGTCACGCCAAGACATTGACTTCACCGATCCTGCAGCAATGCAAGTCGTCTTGAACGACCTCGCTGGTCAAGTGCTCATCAAGACTGACGACATTGCAGCTGACGCCTTGGTCACAGGTGCTACCGCTTCGGGTTCAACTTGGACTGTTACCGCTGCCGATCCGTCAGGATTGTTCACTGCTCTGTACGACGCCGCTCGAGAAATTGCGGAAGATTCAAACTTCTTCCCCACTCACTTGTGCGTCTCGCCTGACGTATGGGAAAAGTTGGGCCGACAGACCGACGCTGACAAGCGTCCAGTGTTTGGTTACAACGCCAACGGCATGATGACCACCAACTCAATTGGTAACGTCTCTGGTCTCCAGTACACCAGCATGAATGTTCTTGGTTTGAATGTTGTCGTTGACAACAACTTTGCTTCCGGAACCATGCTTGTGGTTTACGCACCAGGCTTTGAAATCTACGAATCAGGCCCGCAATTGTTGAGCCTTGACAACCCGAGCACACTTGGCAAGAACCTGAGTATCCACCAGTACTTCGCCACCTTCGTCGCTAAGTCGAGTTTCATTCAATCAATCACCATCGCCTAACTACTAGCCCGAAAGGCGGTTAGCCGATCATGGCTGTATACCAAGTCACATTCCACCAGCGGTTGGATAACTATGCGGTTGTCCAAACGCTGACGGAACCCGATGTCGCTATTGGGCAGTCAATGACACTCGCTAGTTTGGGTCACGACCTGAACGGCACTCATGTCATTTACGATCTGCCGAGTTACCTGTTTATTGGCGTTGATTCTGAAGGCGATCTTCTTTTTGATGTCAACCAACCGATCCCCAACCAAGTGTTGTTTTATGACGCTGGCGATGATCTAGATCGAAGCTCTACAACTACTGGAACTTTGACCTATACCGAAACTTGCACTTGGGTGACAGGCCCACAAATTGCGACATATCTCGGGATCACAACTAGCGGTGATGAAACTGCTTTCTTGGTGCAGGTTGCTGCAGCTGCAAACTCGTTCTGCTTTCGTAGACGTCAAGAGTCCGGATACACGGACCAACTGACTGTTACGCCTGGTGGAGATGTCACGCTCGGTACGCTCATGTATGGGTCGGCGTTGTATAGACAGCGTGGCTCGGTTGACCAGTTCGCATCATTCACAGATATGGCGTCAGCGCCCACTGTAGGGCTCTCAGGCATCGTCAAACAGTTGTTAGGCATCAACAGACCACAGGTTGCCTGAAATGGCTTACACGGATTTCCTGAACGAGGCACTAGATGATCTGGTCACTACTCTCCAAACTATTTCGGGCCTTAGGGTTGTTAACGATCCTCGCAATATCGCTCCACCTTGCGCTTTTGTGGATGCTCCGACCGTCGAGTCGTTCAACGGCAACATCGTCAAAATGACGTTCCCTGTAACCTTAATCAGTAACGGCCCAGGCAACCTTGACGCACTACGCCAGCTCCTGTCGCTCACTGCTGAACTAATCACAAAAGACATTGCGGTCATGAGTGCATCACCAAAAGTTGTTTCTGTTGGTGGCGCTGACTATGCCGGATACGAATTACTCATCCCACTACAAGCACAGGATTCATAATGGACAGATATGTAATTACAAGTACTCGAGTCGGCGAAATCGGCACAGCGTTTGTTGCTGGCCCGTCTGACGACATCGCCTGGCTACTTGAAGGTGGCTTCATCCAGCGTTCCGACACTCACCCGTCTAAGGGTGCTAAATTGACCAACAAGCCCGACGCAACCGAAAGCACGAAAGGCTGATATCTCATCGCTACCTCCACTTACCTCAGCAATCCGGTCATCAGCATCGGAGCCGTTGATATCTCTGATCAGTGCACCGCCGCAACTTTGACGCAGACAATCCAAGAGTTGCAAGCAAATGCTTTTGGCTCGACTGCCGTTGCTTATGTTGCTGGTTTGCAGAACAACACTTTGACGCTTGATTTGTACTGGTCAACTGCCGCATCGGAAACTTACGCAACTTTGAAGTCGCTTGTTGGCACTGTCATTACCACGATCACCATCAAAGGTTCATCGGCTTCTGTCAGCGCCACGAATCCGCTAGGAACTTTGACAGGCAGCTACTTGCCTACCCTCGCACCCGTCTATACGCTCGGGGCCCTCACGACTTGCTCAGTAACTTTCATGGGTGGCACGTTCGCCTGGTCTGAAGCCTGATCTAACCAAACCTAAACAAAGGACCCGACATGAAACTTACGATCCGATTCGACATCGGTTACGGACCCGTCACGATCACGACAACGCTTGCAACGCTTGTCGCATGGGAACGCAAGTTCAAAATGAAAACGTCAGACCTTGCCGACAATTTCGGTATGGAGGATATGGCTTTCATGGCATGGCACTCAGCCAAAGTCCAGACCGAACACGGCCAGTCAATACCCGTGGAGTTTGACTCGTTTGTTAACAAGCTTGTAGAGATTGAGATCGTGAGTACTGCGTCCGCAAACCCTACGAAAGCGGATCACACCGCCACTCTCTAGCCCAACTGTTAGTCATAACTGGCTACTGGCCACCTGGTATAGACTTTGATTCAGACGACCTCTCGACAGTCGCAAAGATTCTAAAAGAGAGGTGAACCATGTCAATGCAGATTCAAGGACTCGAGTCCACCTTAAAGGCTTTGAAAAAGGTCAAACCTGAGGTTCAGAAGCAGTTCTTTAAGGACGCTAAAAAGATTCTTAAGCCTGTCGTTGATGAGGCGAAACAGTTGTATCCGTATGGCGACCCATCTAAAAAGAATGGGGGATGGCCGTCTGGTATTAGTCGCACTTGGGCACCTGGTGGCAGAGGTTTGTTTCCGTATGTTCAAAGTGCAGCTGTGCGTGGTATTTCTGTTAAGACGTCTTTGTCAAAGAAAAACGATGCTGTTTTAACGATTGTGAACAAGGATGCTGCAGCTTCAATTGTGGAGTTTGCTGGCACTAATTCGAATCGTCTTGCTGATGCTCTAAACAATTGGGGTAATAAGCCTCGAGTGATGTGGCGTGCCTATGAAAACAATGCCGGTCAAGTTGAAGCAGAAATGAAAGTTTCTGTGGATGAGGTTATGGCTCAGATTAGCCAGTTAACGAAAGCGTTGGTGCTGTAATGGCTATTCGTATACCGATCATTACGGACCTTCAGGACAAAGGGATTCGAGACGCCAAGAAAGCCTTTGGTGATTTTAAAGGTGCCGTTGCTAACGCTGAAGGTGGGCTAGGAAAATTTAAGGCTGGGTCCAAAGTCGCTTTTGATGCCGTTAAAGCCAACGCGGGAACGCTTGCAATTGCTGGCGGTGCCGCTCTTGCAACCTTTGCCACAAAAGCAATAACAGCGTTTCAAGACCTTGCGTTAGCGTCAGGCAAGTTTGCGGATGCTACAGGTTTAGCCGTTGAGGACGCATCACGATATTTAGAGGTCGCAGGCGATCTCAGTATCCCAGTAGATGCTGTAGAGGGTGCTATAGGTCGGTTAAACAAAACGATCGGTGCTGACCCTGACAAAGTTCGTAACCTCGGCGTAGATATTGAATATCTAAATGATGGTTCGTTAGACGTCAACGCAACATTTTTAAACACGATTGACCGCCTCAAAAAGATTAAAGACCCAGCCGAAAAAGCAAGAGTTGCGGCGCAGCTGCTTGGCAAAGGCTGGCAGTCCATGGCCGAACTTATTGAGATGGGCGCGGACGATCTTAAAGCCTCTTTAGATTCGGTTTCGGGCGGCCAAGTGATCTCGGAGGAAGAACTAGCAAAGGCTAAAGAGTACCGAGACACTCTTGATGATCTTGGCGATATTTGGAACTCTTTTGTTATCAACGCTGGTGGTGTTTTTGTTGACCTTGTGTCCGACTTAAAAGATTTGACCAGTTGGGAAGGGTTAGGAAACCAACTGAAAGAGGGAATTGTTGGACGGGTGTTTGGCGAAATAGGCGGGTGGTTTAACGACAACGAAGAAAAGGCGAAAGCGGCAGAAGAAGCTGCAAAATCTCTCGCCGATGCCTATAGCGGATATGTTAGTTCAAGGCTTGCAGAGAGTCGCGAAGATATCCTTAAAATGAACCTTGCAATTGAAGATCAAGCCGAAGAATTAGCAATTACCGATCTTAAATGGCAGTCCCTGATTGGCACGCTAAAACTTGATAGTGCAATGACCGACGCTAAAGAACAGTTGGCTGGCTTAAAAGAAAAAGCGGTCGAGGCTTACGGCGGTTCAAAAGAGGCAGTCGATGCATATAACGAAAGCCTCATTAACGCGCAGCTGATGGTCCTTGCCCTTGCTGGCACAGTGACGTTAACTAATGCGGAAAAGAATCAGATTCGAATCCTTGTTGATACTGAACAATTAGATCGCGCTATTACTTTAATTGATCGAATTGGAAGAGGAGTCAACTTAGGAATTGAAGAACGGCGGTTTGGTGGCGCAAGAGCCCTTGGCGGTCCGGTCGTTGGTGGCTCGAGTTACCTTGTGGGTGAGCGCGGGCCCGAGTTGTTTACCCCTGGCTCGTCTGGAAGCATCACACCAAACAATTCTTTAGGTGGTGGCGGTATCACTGTCAATGTCAACGGTGGCGACCCCAACAGCATTGTTAGAGCACTTCAGCAGTATGTCCGCCAATCGGGTCCAGTACCTGTAAACACTAGGGCGATGTAATGCCAAAAATTGACTGGGTCTTTGAGCGACAGACACCGACGGTAGTGGATGTCACAAGTTCTGTTTTGTCGTTTAGTTATCAGCAAGGCAGACGCAACTACCTTGACTCATATTCGGGCGGCATTTTAAACGTCACTTTAAATAACCAAGCAAACGTGGCTCAATACTTTGGTTTTAACGACATCTTTACTTTGTCGGAACCAGTGACAGGTTATGGATGTAGTTTCTGGGTGCAGAGTGTTGTGTTTAACGATTACCCCGGCAACACAGGCATGTCAACAATAACTGTTCGCCTTGCTGATGTGTTAGCCCGC
>Ga0209442_1001526_pt1 | contig 13076 bp, 10 predicted proteins | sample LauGreSBDMM110DD_2_FD_187565 | JGI IMG/M metagenome (GOLD analysis project Ga0209442, IMG submission 187565) | Freshwater lake microbial communities from Lake Michigan, USA - Sp13.BD.MM110.DD (SPAdes) (version 2) | ecosystem: Environmental > Aquatic > Freshwater > Lake | place: Lake Michigan...
TAGTTTGATGTCGTACTATCTCATGTATGAGCAATCCGATCATCAAAGTTTCCGATATCGCCTTTCCCCGATTTCAAGGCCCCGACCTTGATGTGATGGAGGCGTATCTCACAAACTTTGGCATGGTGCGGTCGGCCCGCACCGACGAAGCGTTGTACATGCGCGGCACTGACGCCGATCACCATGTTCACGTGACGCATCGTGGCGAAGTTGCCTTCATCGGACTGACCTTCAATGCAACTCGCGACGACCTTGAGACCTTGTCGCAAGCAACTGGGGCACCCATTGAACATTGCACCGAGCCGGGTGGCGGCTTGATCGTGCGACTCACCGACCCAGACGGAAATCGCATTGAAGTCATCGCCGATGCCGAGCGACTCGCACCGCTTGAAGTCCGTCCACACGCCGCCTACAACAATGGTCAGTCACGTCCACGGGCGGTCGAACTGCAACGTATTGAAGCTGGCCCATCGCAAGTCAAACGATTTGGCCACGGAGTGATCAAGACAACATCACTCGCTCGCCTTGCCGATTGGTATTCAAACACTCTCGGCCTTTTGGGATCGGACGATATGTACGTTGAAGATCCCGAACAACCCATTGGTCGATTCATGCGTTGCGATCGTGGCGACATTCCCACCGATCATCACTCGCTGCTGATTTTGGAAACAGGCGAAACACGTCTCGGCCATTGCGCATGGGAAGTCGCCGACTTTGATGACCTGATGGCCGGTCGCGAACCGCTACTCGCAACAGGGGCTCGTCATTACTGGGGAGTCGGTCGCCACATTCTGGGTGGACAAATCTTTGACTACTGGAAAGATCCGCTCGGCTTCACGCTTGAACACTGGACCGACACCGATCTGCTCGTTGCGTCAACACCGCTCAATAAGCATTCAATTTTTGCGGGTATCAATCAGTGGGGCCCTAACCCGCCCGCCGATTTGGATTTCTGATGGATCTCGGAATCGCAGGCAAGAACGCGATCATTGCCGCATCGAGCGCTGGCCTTGGTTTTGCTTGTGCCGAATCGCTTGCCAAAGAAGGCGTGAATGTCGTCATCAACGGTCGCGACCAAGATCGTCTTGATACCGCCGCCGAAAAACTACGACTCATCGCCAAGGGGACGGTCACTGGTGTTGTTGGTGACATTGCACTAGATGAAACACGGACCGCACTTCTTAACGCTTGTCCCCGCCCCGACATTTTGATCACCAATAACGGCGGCCCACCACCTGGCCGCTTTCAAGACTGGGGCCGCGACAACTGGTTGAGTGCGGTTGATAGCAATATGTTGGCACCCTTGCTTCTCATTCGCGATGTACTTGACGGAATGGTTGAGCGCAAGTTCGGTCGCATCATCAACATCACATCAGCAATGACCAAGAGTCCGTTGTCGCCAATGGGACTGTCTTCAGCTGCACGTACTGGATTGATGTCGGTGGCGAAAGGCCTTTCAAAAGATGTCGCTTCATCAAACGTGACGATCAACAACATTTTGCCCGAGCGCATCAACACCGATCGGCAACTAGGTATGGCCAAACTCGCTGTGCAATTCAAAGGCATCACGCTTGAAGAGGCGTATGAAGAAATGGCGCAGACGATTGCTGCCAAAAGGCTTGGTCGCCCTGAAGAAGTTGGCGATACCTGTGCCTTCTTGTGTAGTTCGCAAGCCGGTTTCATTTCGGGTCAAAGCATTCACCTTGATGGTGGTTCGTACAGCGGTCTGTTCTAATGACAACGACTTCTGAAATTGATGTCCTTATTGTTGGAGCAGGCCCTGTAGGGATCAGCGCAGCAATGTTGTTGCACAAAATGGGTCATTCGGTTCGCATTATTGAACGACGCGAAGGGCCACAGCGCGCTCCAGCCGCCCATGTGATTAACGCCCGTACTTTTGAAGTGTGGCGACAAATTGGCGTCAACGTTGATCACTTACGCTCACTCGCCCAAGACCCACAGGCTGCCGGGCAAGTTCATTGGGTCACCAAACTTGGTGGAACAGTTCTGGGTTCGCTCCCATATGAACGTCAAGGCGACGAGATGTTGGCCCTCACACCGACTCCGTTACGCAACTTGGCACAACACATTCTTGAGCCAGTACTGGTTGATGAACTCTCAGGCATGGGTATCGCAGTTGAGTATTCAACGCAGTGGTTATCAATGGTGCAAGACGAAGAGAACGTGAATTCGACTGTCGCGCTCAATGGGCGCGAAGAATTCATCACTTCTAGGTTTGTACTCGGCTGCGATGGTGCATCGAGCGCAGTTCGCCGTGCATCTGGAATCGTGATGGAAGGCCCGGACAATCTGCAAAGTTTCGCGATGATTCATTTCTCTGCTGATCTCACGTCACTCACACGCGAATGCCGTGGGGTTCTGTTCTGGCTCTGCGATCAAGGTATGGGTGGAACTTTGATTTCGCATGGCGACAACGAATGGGTGTACATGCATCCAGTTGACGCCAACCATGTCATCGGCCAATCAGACGAAGAGCTTGAAGCAATGGTTCGTTCAGTACTGATCGATACTCCTGTCGACATCAAGATTCTCAAAACATCTTCGTGGACGATGACGTCACAAATCGCTGAGCGCTATCGCGATGGCCGGGTCTTCTTAGTGGGCGACGCCGCCCACCGCTTTCCTCCTTCAGGAGGCATGGGCCTCAACAGTGGAGTCCAAGACGCCCACAACTTGGCATGGAAACTGCACGCAGTCATCACGGGCCAATCACCTGACTCCTTGCTTGATACTTACGACCCTGAGCGTCGCCCGGTCGCACAACGTAATGCGCAAGCCAGTCTCGAGAACGCCTTCAAGATGATTGAAGTCTTTGAGGCTTTGGGCAAACCTATCCAAGAGGGCCTCGAGCAAGCCATTGAGAATCAACAAACCCACTTTGACATGTTTGGTTTGCAGATGGGTTTCCGTTATGAACTTGAAGGTTCAACGACACCTAATGCGCCACTCAGTGATGACGTCATCCGCAACTACACGCCTTTAACCGAACCTGGTTGCCGTTTGCCTCATGGATGGCTGACACGAAACGATCAACGTATCTCATCGCTTGATCTCATTGACTTGACGGGAACAACCGTGATCATCGGCCCCACTGCCGAAGTCAATGGGAACTACTTACAGGTCGGTCGCGACTTCGATGACCCCGACAATTGGTGGGGCAAGGTACTTGGCCTTTCAAGTGACGCCTACATCACAGTCCGCCCCGATCAACACATCGCCTCACGCGATCTGGTCGGGAAAAGCTGAGGAAACCTGCCACTTCGCCAGACCAGATCGGTCAACTACCGTGTGTGGAATGGCGAAATATGAAGGAACTCTTGAGTCGGTGCAGCAACACCAGTTGCCCCAGTGGTTTGACGATGCCAAATTCGGAATCTTCATTCACTGGTACCCCGCCTCGGTTCCGGCTTATGCGCCGTTAACCGAAGATCTCTTTGCTCAAACTGCCAAGTATGGCGATGTTGTGGCGTTCACCGAGTCGCCCTATGCCGAGTGGTACGTGAACTCGCTTGCCATTGAAGGTTCGTCTGTTCAAAAACATCATGCCGAGGTGTACGGTAACAAACCTTACGACGAGTTTGTTGACGAGTTCTTCGAAGCTGCCAAAGAGTGGAAACCCAATGAATGGGCTGACGTCTTCGCTCAATCACAGGCCAAATACATCGTGATGGGCACACGACATATTGACGGTGCACTCATGTGGCCGACCGAACTGCACAACCCTTTCAAGGGTTCGCGTTACACATCAACTCGTGATCTCGTTGGTGAAGCCTGTGATGCAGCTCGCAGTGTCGGTATGCGCGCGGGCTTGTACTACTGCGGTGGTCTAGACCTCACCTTTCAAGGACTCGGCTACAACGGTTGGCTCAGCATGTTGATGGCTACGCCACAATCAGATGAGTACAAGCAATACGCCACTGCTCATTACATGGAACTCATTGATCGTTATTCACCAGATTTACTGTGGAATGACGTGGGTTGGCCTGGTGGAGGCGCTGGAGCACTTCAACTGATGGCCGACTATTACAACTTCGACGAAAATGGCGTTGTCAACGATCGCTTTGACATGATCGGTGTTGTGCAAGGCAGTGCCCATTGCGATTACATCACTCCCGAATATTCGTCAGGTGTAACCACACCAGATCGCAAGTTTGAAGTGTGTCGTGGTATCGGCATGAGTTTTGGTTACAACCAGCTCGATGACGAGACAACATATGCATCGTCAACGGAATTGATTCACCTATTGATTAACAGCGTCGCCGATGGTGGCAATCTGTTACTCAATATCGGCCCAAAAGCCAATGGCGAAATTCCCGATATACAGAAGCAGCGACTAATCGAAATTGGGCAATGGCTCGAGGTCAATGGTGCCGCAATTTTCGGTTCACACAAACTTGAGATGAATACACTCGCAGCATCCGATGGTTCTGTTGTACGACTCACGCATGGTTCTGATGGTGCAACGTATGTAATGATCCTCGCAACAGCGCACGACTCATTTACGATTCCAGGATTGCCAAGTGGAACCGTTGAACTACTCGGATCAAACGAGCCTGTTCAACGCGATGGTGACACCATCACTTTGCCAAGAGTCCGACCTGATCAACCAGCCCTCACTTTGCGTATTTCTTGACCGATCTGGTCTGGCGAAGTGGCAGTTTTCCTCAGTTTTTCCCGACCAGATCGCCTTATGACCAAAGGGGTTGGTCGACGGTCCACGAAACGGGATTGCCCCAGGTTTCTTGGAAAGCGACTTCATGAGGTTGCTGACGTTTCGCGACTCCCCACTTACCGGTCGGATATCCAAGGGTGATCATCGCCATCGGCACCCATTCACCAACTGCCGGAGCACCCAATAAATCGAGCACCTGTTGCGTGTGCTTCTTGAACAACAACGTCGTCAACGATGTTCCAATCCCTTCGGCGGTCGCAGCCAACTGCAGGCTCCACAAGGCCGGAAAGATGGAACTCTCACCATTGGGCTTTCCCCAAGCAAACAAGAGCGTCGGCACCTTGTCGAGGTTGTCGGCCAACCAACGACCTGACGCATAGGTCTTCTTCACCTGAATGACCTCTGGATCATTGGGGTCGCCATTGGCAATCAGGTCCATCATGGGCTTGTATTGCGTGGCATTCAAATCGGTTAAGGCTTCGCTATAGATCTTCTGCAACGCCGTCTTCTTGGCTTGATCGGTCAAGATCAGGAAGCGCCACTTTTGTGTATTGCCGCCCGATGGTGCACGCACTGCGGCATCCAACAATTTGGCCATGATCTCATCAGGGATTGGATCGGTTGTGACACGGCGCATAGCGCGCGTTGTATAGAGGGCTTGCGAAAGTTCCATAGCAAAACTCTACTCAAATCGCCCACTTTGCCCGCAGTCCCCTAACCTCAGCCATGTGAGCGCAACCGCCGTGACATTTGAAAACTCATACACGCAGACTTTGCCCGAGTTGGCTGTTACTTGGAATTCAGATGTTGCACCTTCGCCAAAGGCGCTCATCGTCAATGAAGCGGTTGCTCAATCTTTCAATCTCGATCCTCAGTTCTTGAAAACAGAAGCAGGCGTGCGCTTCTTGCTCGGCAATGAACTCATCGACGGGTGCACCCCAATGGCGCTTGCGTACGCCGGTCATCAATTCGGTGGCTACTCGCCTCGCCTTGGCGATGGTCGCGCGTTACTACTTGGAGAACTTCTCAACACTGACGGTCAGCGCTTTGATCTTCATCTCAAAGGTTCGGGCAAAACGACTTTCTCGCGAGGTGGCGACGGCAAGGCCGCCATCGCACCCATGATGCGCGAGCACATCGTCAGCGAAGCGATGCATGCCCTCGGAATCCCAACAACTCGGTCGCTGGCAATTGTTGCCACCGGTGAACAGATCGCTCGCGAGACTTGGTTACCTGGCGCAGTTCTATGCCGCATTGCCTCAAGCCATCTTCGTGTTGGAACATTTCAATATGCCGCCCATCACGAAGATCCAACATTGGTCCAGCGATTAGCGGATTATGCAATTGCGCGTCACTACCCACATCTCGTTGATCACCAAGATCAGTATCTTGAATTCTTCAAGGCAGTTGCAGCACGCCAAGCGTCGCTCATCGCCCTATGGATGCAAGTCGGCTTTATTCATGGAGTCATGAATACCGACAACATGACAATCTCGGGCGAAACAATTGACTATGGCCCGTGCGCATTCATGGATGCTTTTGATCCGACAACAGTATTTAGTTCAATCGACCACAACGGTCGCTATGCGTTTGGCAATCAACCCAATATCGGGCAGTGGAATCTGGCTCGCCTCGCCGAAACTTTATTGCCGCTCTTTTCGGGTGACAAAGATGAATCTGTAGCGATAGCAACTGAAGTATTGATGGACTTCCCGAAGCAGTATCAAGCTTTGTCGGATGCGGGCATGAGTAAAAAACTCGGACTCGAGAATGCGCCAACAGATCTCGTGAACGACTTGTTACAGATGTTGCATACACAATCAGTTGACTACACCCAATTCTTCCGATCTCTTTCGTCGGTCGTCAACGGCGATACATCGGCTGCGCGCAATTCGTTTATCAACATCGCACAATACGATGCCTGGGAGTCACGTTGGAAAGAACTCATCAGTCGCGAATCACAATCTTCAGCCGACATTGCAACGTCAATGAATTTGGTCAACCCGATCTATATCGCGCGCAATCATTTGGTTGAAGAGGCACTTGCAGCAGCGACCGAAGGCGACCTCAATCCAACATTGACGCTCCTTGAAGTCCTTCAGCAACCTTTCAATGAACGCTCTGGGCTAGAACGCTACGCCCAACCCGCGCCAAGCGAATACAAGAACTATCAGACGTTCTGTGGCACCTGAGTCGGCTAACCGACTGTTGCGCCGAACAAACTTCCGATGGCCATCGTGAAAGCCATCGCGACTCCTCCACCAAGCACGATCCGCAAAACCGGTCGAGTCGGATGAGCACCACTAAAGGATGCTGAACTCGCACCGAGTCCAAGCAATGCCACGAACACCACCACAATCGTGAGCCAAATTCGATTGGCATCGTTGGCCAGCGAAGACGCCAACAACGGAATACCCGCACCGACCGAAAACGCCACGGCCGAACTGAACGCTGCTTGAACGGGGCGCGCCATGTTGTGCGCAGAAATCCCCAGTTCTTCAGCTAAGTGCGTCTTGAGCGCATCATGTTTGGTGAGTTCTATCGCCACTTCACGAGCTAGGTCATGTGGCAAACCTTTTGACTGGTAGATACCGGTTAGTTCTGCCAGCTCACGTTCAGGAGTGTTCTCTAACTCCCAAATTTCCTTCTTGATATCTGCTTGCTCAGAGTCGCGTTGCGAACTCACCGAGACGTATTCGCCAATCGCCATTGAAGCGGCACCTGCGACAAGCCCTGCGGTACCTGCAACGAGAATTGCATGTCCACTCGCGTCAGATGCCGCGACACCAAGAATCAAACACGCCGTTGAAATGATGCCGTCGTTGGCACCGAGAACCATCGCTCGCAAAAGTCCGATGCGATGACTGAAATGCTTTTCACCTTGATCGGCCATACCCATAACCTAGCCGTCAGCAACGCGCGAAATTCCTCCCATTTGCACCTATCAACTGTTACAAACGACTCACGAAATCACCGATCAACGCAAGCGCGGTGTCAATTTCTTCAACCGTGTTGTAATGAGTTGGTCCGATTCGCACGACTCCCCCACGATCCTGCAGGCCCAGCCATTCAATGACATCAATTCCGTATGAATGTCCGTCCCAGACATACACCCCGTGTTCATCAAGGAACTTCGCCAGCTCCGACGGAACTAAATCTGGACGAGTAATCGACACCGTTGGCACTCGATGAGTGAATCGTTCTGGATTGGTGATTCCGCGCACTTCGATACCAGGCAATCGCTGGAGACCAGTAATCAAATGGGCAACCAACATGCGGTCGTAAATTGCCATCGCCTTTAAGCCCGCGTGAATTTCTTTCGTACGCTGACGATGATGGGGATTGTCATTCAAATGCTCTTGCCCCATCGTCGTTCCGACCCATTGCATGTACTCAAGTGCACCATGCGTGCCAGCTTGCCCTTCTAACGATTGCGTGCCCGTTTCGTAACGGCCAGGCGATACATCTTTCACAACACGCAATTTGTATGCGGGCAAACTATTGAGCAATTCTTCGCGACCCCACAGCACACCTTGGTGTGGTCCATAGAACTTGTACGCCGATGCCACCAAGAAATCACAACCAAGATCTTGAACATCAATGGCTCCGTGTGGAGCAAATTGAACAGCATCAACATATGTCAGTACTCCAGCGGCCCGATACTTTGCGCACATTGCTTTCACATCGTTGATGGTTCCCAAAATGTTGCTTGAATAATTGATGGCCGCAAACTTGGTTCGAGGTGTAATGAGCGAGTCAAGTAAGCCAAGATCAATCTCATAAGTGTTGCGATCAAATTCGAGCCGCTTCACGATGAGCCCATTTTCTTCAGCCATGATGCGCCACGGCGAGGCATTTCCATCATGTTCCATTTGGGTCAAGATGATTTCATCGCCGGGCGAAAATTGCGAAGCCAAAACCCGAGTCATCATGAAAGTCAACGACGTCATGTTTGGGCCGAAAATTACTTCATTTTCACTACGGGCGTTGAAGAAATCTGCCATCGCCAAGTGAGCCTGCCGAGAAATGTCGGTGGCCTCACGCGAGGTACGAAAGTTGCCATTCATATTGGCATTCGAGTCAATAAGCGCTGACACCATACGGTCAACCACTCTTTGCGGCACTTGGGTCCCGGCAGGGTTATCTAAGTAAATACGCGGACCCCCACGGTCAGCAAGGGCTAAAGCGGGGAATTCTGCCCGAACCTTGGCGACATCTAGAACCATTTCAACACCGTCTTTCTGATGCAAATCTCAATTCAGAGTAGTGCTCGCATCATGACTATTGTGAACCTCATGAGCGGGGCCACGATTCACAAACTGGACGGTCGGCACGAGCGGGTTCGCAAGGGCAAAGAAGCGGCGATTAATGCAATTATCGCAATGGTCGCTGAAGGGCGCGTGAATTTAACTGCTGCCGATATTGCCGCCCGTGCCGGAATTTCTGAGCGAACATTTACTCGCTATTTCGATTCAATCGGTGACCTCATTGAATTGTCCTTGCAACAAATTGAACCACATATCAAACATATGCTCACGCTTGAGGCGCCATCAGGCGACCTCTCAAGTCGGATTAAGACATTGATTGGGCTTCGTGTGAGTTTGATACGTACGTACGGTCCACTTGTTGAAGCAGTTGATCAATTGAGTTCAAATTGGGCGGTGGCCAAAGAAGTCATGCGCGAACGCGACCGCGTCCTTGAGGTTCAATTCCAGCGTTGGTTTTCGGGCGAACGCGTCAAAATGAATGAGGATCGATTCGCAGCAATCGGAATCTTTTTGTCATATGACTCGCTACGTCAACTTGTTTTCGCCCTCGGGTCCCGCACCGAGCATGTTGTTACGACCCTTGCGTCAGAAATGTTCGCCGCAAAATCTCGTTAGGTCTGCCGTAGTCCACCCAAGACCCACCCGTCTGCCTGTACCCTCGTGATGCCATGGAAAACGGTGCCAACATCTCTGAAGAAGCCTTGCGGCGCCGAACTTTTGCCATCATTAGTCACCCCGACGCCGGAAAAACCAGCCTCACCGAAAAGTTCTTGCTGTATGCCGGTGCCATCCAAGATGCCGGTTCAGTGCGAGCCCGCGCCGGGCAGCGTTCGGCCACATCTGACTGGATGGAAATGGAGCGCCAACGCGGCATCTCGATTTCGTCGACAGTTCTCCAGTTCCCATACGGCGACCATGTCTTCAACCTTCTTGATACTCCAGGTCACCGTGACTTCAGCGAAGACACCTATCGCGTTTTGGCCGCTGTTGACGCAGTCATCATGGTGCTTGACACCGCCAAGGGAATTGAAGCCCAGACTTTGAAACTCTTCAATGTGTGTCGTTCGCGCAACTTGCCCGTGCTCACATTCTTCAACAAGTTCGACCGCCCTGGTCGTGACCCGCTCGAACTTCTCGATGAGGTCGAACAACAAATCGGTCTGCGCGCCACTCCGGCAACATGGCCTGTCGGTCAACCCGGAGACTTCCGCGGCACCATTGATCGACGAACCGGACTCTTCACCAAGTACACACGCACCGCACGCGGTGCTGCCGCTGCTCCTGAAGAAATCATTGATGCCGAACGTGCAGCCGCCGAAGAAGGCGACGCCTGGAAGGTTGCGCTGGATTCATGTTCGTTACTTGATGCGATTGAAGCCAATGTTGATTTGCCTTCGTTCTTGGCGGGCAAGAGCACGCCAGTTTTCGTTGGATCTGCTTTGACCAACTTCGGAGTACGCGCTCTTCTTGATGCAGTTGCCGAACTTGCTCCCCCACCAATACCGCGCTTCGACCTCGCCGAAAATGAACGGGCTCTCGAAAGCCCCTTCTCGGGTTTCGTCTTCAAAATCCAAGCCAATATGGATCCGAATCACCGCGACCGCTTAGCATTCGCCCGAGTTTGTTCGGGCCATTTTGAACGTGGCATGGATATTGACTGCACCCGATCGGGCCGGGCAGTCGGCACCAAGTACGTCACGACTGCTTTTGGTAACGACCGCGAGACGATCGAAGAAGCATTCCCAGGCGACATCATCGGACTGGTCAATGCCGGTGATCTACGTATTGGCGACACGATTTACGCAGGCAAGAAAGTTGAATTCCCGGGCGTTCCGCGTTTTGCACCTGAAGTCTTTGCCAGTGCCCGTCCGCTTGACCGCAGCAAAATTAAGCAGTTCCGTAAAGGAATTGAACAACTCGATCAAGAAGGTGTTGTGCAAGTGTTACGCGACCTTGATTTTGGTGACACTGAACCCGTACTTGCTGCTGTAGGTGTTTTGCAGTTTGAAGTATTCGCCTACCGACTTTCCAGTGAGTTCAGTGCACCGACTGAAATCATTTCGTCGCCCTATCAAGCAATGCGAATCACCGATAAGGCCAGTGCTGATCGCTTGCGTCAAATTGGTGGAATCCGAATTCTGTATCGCAGCGATAACGAAATGGTTGCGCTGTTTGAAAACAAGTATCGATTACAGCGTCTTGAAAAAGATGAGCCCGAACTCACGCTCAAATTAGTGTTTGATGGCCAACCCGACTCATAATAACACTCACATTTCATTGTGATTCTGGTGAGGATTTTTACTCAATTTGAAGAATAATCCTCACCAGAATCACAGAGGGATTTAGTCCTTGAAGATGACTTTTTCGGTGAGACCCGAGTCGGCACTGATTTGTTCTTCGGTGAACAAAACATCGCGCCAATTCTTTTCGCTGAACCGCTGCAACTGCGCATCAAAGAGCGGCGACTTGCGGTCTCCCGTATTTGAATAGGTCAAGAAAGCCCAAGCGCGCGGCGCGCCCTGCGTGTAATCAACGGTCATCAAGAAGCTTGTTCCATAGTTAATGGGATAGCCGTCTGCGGTCAATGTGGTTCCGGGAGCAACTCGGTCGCCGCGACTCGGCACGACTTCAGTTGATGAACCTAATCCGCCCCAACTCACAACGTTGGTGACACCATCGCTGCCGAGTCCACCAGGAACCGGAATTCGAGTTGACGCACGTGGCGCGAACTGCGTGTCACGCAATGTGGCATCTGGAGTGCGGCCACCCAACTCAAGAACCTTCACCGCTTGGCCAAGTGCCACGAGCACTGGGTCGTCGCCCGTTGCCGGAGCGGCAGCCAATCCACGGGGCGTATTTGCGGGATCGGCCGCGTCAAACGCCACGGCCCACACTTGCGGCCAAGCATTCAAGGCCGAAATACGACCTAGTAGTTCACGGAACAACGGAGCGCCCGCATCATCGAGATCAAAAGTTTGACCCCAGTCGGCAAGCACTTGACAGGCCGCGCTGATATCCACACTTGAAGAAGCGACCACTACTTCGCCTGCGCTACTGGCAATCTCTGGAATCGTCACATTCGGAACACGTGAGCAACGCTCAGCGATTCCGTCGGCCAATTGCACTCCGGGATAACTCGTGTTGGCGATTGCCGCGTCACGGAGTTCTTCGCCCGAGAACAATCCATCGGCGCCAGAAAACTGCGATTTGTCCGAAAGAATGCGGGCGTTTTCAAGTGTGCGAACTGAACGCACTGTGTTCTGCTCACCATGCAAAACCGAGTACTTGCCTTGCAAGGTTTCTGAAGCATTTGCCAACCAGAAACTGTCGTTGGCATTAAAGACGTAGTCGGTGCGCTCGGTCATCGGGAGTTCGCTCCATGGGACAAGTCCCGGATCGCGAGAGCCTTCTTGTTCTTCCCAACGGTTTGAACTCTTCGAACCATCCAAAACAATTGCGCCACTTTGACGACCGATTGCCGCGATTCCTCCAGCCGCAACTTGTGCCATGTAATCGGCTTCAGCTTCGGCCGTGAGATTCGGTGTCGCCGAGATATCTCCGTACCAGGCACGACCATCATTACTCACAGCAATGGTGTTAAACAACGGCACACCTTGATAGGTCTCATGCGCCTCAATGAATTCGTCAAGCGACTTAGCGCGACCCATTGCTGAGTACTGCTCGATGAACTCGTCGTTGTTGATATTCGCATCGCGATACGTCGTTACTAATGAACTGCTCCAACCAACTCCGGGGAAATCAAGAATCGGTCCGTACTCGCTAAACCAGAGAGTGCGATTCATGGACGTCGTTGTGCCATCCTCGCCGAGTACATCAACCGTGAAGTCCTGCGATGTCATCTCAACTGGCGCACCATCAACTAGGTATGACGTCGGACTTGCCGGGTCAAGAGTCAACGTGTACGCCGTGAAACGACTGCCCGCAGAAACTGTATGGGTCCATGCGAAATTTTCGGTGAATCCGATTCCGATTCCCGGAACTCCGGTGAGGTTGGCTCCGTAGATATCAAGTTCGCCCGGCACAGTGAGGTGCACTTCCCAAAAACGAAGTTCACCTTCCCAAGGAAAGTGCGGGTTAGCAACTAGGACTCCGCC
>Ga0209442_1001535_pt1 | contig 13008 bp, 14 predicted proteins | sample LauGreSBDMM110DD_2_FD_187565 | JGI IMG/M metagenome (GOLD analysis project Ga0209442, IMG submission 187565) | Freshwater lake microbial communities from Lake Michigan, USA - Sp13.BD.MM110.DD (SPAdes) (version 2) | ecosystem: Environmental > Aquatic > Freshwater > Lake | place: Lake Michigan...
AGGCCAAATGGCCAAAAGCGGTGCCGATCTCATACTGGTGCACGCCATGGTTGTAGGTGAGTTCAATTTCGGCGTGGTCAGGGTTGCTGCCATAGCCCACAAAGGCCAATGAATACTTTTGTTCTGGTCGCTCGGTGGTGCGCAACAGGGTCATGCCCAGCACCCGGGTATAGAAATCAATCGCGCGCTGCAAGTCGGTGACGCGCAACATGGTGTGTAACAGTCTCATTGGGATGCGCTTTCTGGCAGGTCAAAAATCAAACAAGTACAGGTGGCATGGGCGTACAGGCAGCCATCGGGACCCAGCAATTGGCTTTGGGCTGTGGCCAATTGTCTTCCACAGTGCACCACTTCAGCCACGGCTTGAACCCGCTCCACACTCAAAGGTATCGACCTGACCAGCTGAAGGTTGAGCTGGCTGGTCGTGTATCCGCGACCCGCAGGCAGCATGGTGTGCACAGCGCAGCCCAGGGCTGAGTCCAAAATCGTGGCGTACCAGCCCCCATGGACGGTGCCCATGGGGTTCAGATGGGTGTTTTGGGGGCGACCCTGAAAAATCACCTTGCCCAGACTGGCTTGGACGATGCAAAAATTCTGGTTCGCACCGATGGGGGCCGGTGGGGTGCGGCCCTTCAACATGCCTGTGATGGCTTCTAAGCCCGTTTGACCGCGCCAAATGTCCCCGGCTTGCATGGCTGCTGGGGGCGCGTGGCGTCGGACTTCTTGTTCCATTTCTAGCCAATTTTCCAGCACCACCTGTGCGGCTTGGGCGTCGAGCTTGTTGCGAAGTGGGGAGTGGTTCATGTCAAGCCCTTATCGTCCTTGAAACACGGGTTTGCGTCGATCTTGCATGGCCAGCCGGCCTTCCGCAAAGTCGGCGCTGCTTTGACTGCTGGCCTCGCGGGCTTGTATCGCGGCAATGTCTGGCATGCCTTCGGCCACATCGAGCAAGGATTGCTTGGTGGCCTGAACGGCCCCGGGTGCCAATCCCAACACTTGTTGCACCAATTGATGCAGATGATCCTCAAATTGGGATTCACTGACCAATGCATGGAACAAGCCGCCAGCTTGGAGTTGCTCAAAGGGCATGGCAGTGCCCAACAAAAAAGCCCGCTGGCTCAGGCTGAGCCCCATTTTTTGGACATAGCGTTGCAAACCACTCCCGTAGTAGTGCAATCCGATGGCGCAGGCGGGCATTCGCCACTCCAGGCCCTGTTGCGCCAACACCAGGTCACAGGCCAGCACCACATCGGTGGCGCCCCCATACACGCTGCCGTTGAGCGCGCAAATGGTCACGGGCCGAAGCCGCGCCAGGGCATCGGGCACGGTTTGAAAAAAGTTGGGTGCCGATGCATCGTCATCCAGTCCAGCCACGTGATAGCCGGCACTGAAAACGGGGCGCGGCATGTCTTGGGTGTGCGCGCGCAGCACCACAACGCGGATATCTAGGTCGGCGTTGATGGCAGCAAAATGATCCAGCAAGCTGCTCAGGTCTTGGTTGTTCAAACTGTTGCGCAAGGCGGGGCGCTGCAAGGTGATGGTGGCCACGCCGGCTTGGATGTCCAAGCGGGGGGGATCGTTCAACGGGGCGCTGCTCATCACAGATCTGCCCAGGCCTGGCGAAAACGAAGGGCTTGTTGGTGCACCTCGGTCACCGTCATACCGGGTTTGAACAGAGCAGAACCAATGCCAAAACCGCTCGCGCCCGCGCTGCGATAGGCGGCCATGTTTTCGGGTTTGATGCCGCCGACAGGAAATAAAGCGGTGTGGGCTGGCAACACAGCGCACCATGCTTTGAGCACGGCAGGTTGCACCATTTCAGACGGAAACACCTTGAGCCCATCCGCCTGGCTGCGCAAAGCAGCAAAGGCCTCCGAGGGGGTGGCCACGCCGGGCAGGGCGATCATTCCCAAACGCTTGGCCTCGACCACGACCGAAGGGTCAAAGTGCGGGCTGACGATCAGTTGTCCACCAGCGGCATGGACATCTCGGACCTGTTGCGCATCCATCACCGTACCCGCGCCGATCAAGCACGGGCTCAGGCGTGCACGCAGGGCCGCTATGCTGTGCAAAGGCTTGGGCGAGTTCAAGGGCACTTCGATGATGCACCAGCCGGCATCGATCAAGGTCTGGCCGACTGACAGGGCTTGGTCAGGTTCGATGCCACGCAAAATCGCGATCAAGGGCAGTTGTGCCATGGCGCTGGGCAGGTCAAGGGTTGGGGTCATGGGCCCATGCTACCAAGGGTGGGGTTGGTCAATTGGCTCGCCAGGTATTGCAATCCCTGCCAGGTGGCTTCATCGCCCAGGGTTTGACAGCTCAGTCCGCGCAAGGCCAAGGCACGTTGATAGCGCTTTTGCAGGGCAGGATTGGCCACCACCACCGGTGGCCCCGTCAGCAGGTGGGCCTGGGCGCGCAGCTCTTCACCAATCAATAAACCCGACAGGTAGGCCAAGCCTTGCGAGGGGCTGAGGCGATCCATCAAAGCCAGGGTGCGAACAGAAAATAGCGTGTGCAAAAGACTGGCACCGGTCAGCGCAAGTGTTACCCCTTGATCAAAAAAAGTCTCATCCACATCATCTGACTGCGATGGCTCAGGTTGTGGTGTGCTCAGCGTTCTTCCCAAAATCGAGTGTTGTTTCAGCAGGGAAAAGCATTCGCCGGTCATGAAGGTGTGAAAGCGCAAAACACATTGGTTTTCCACCTGAACCCATTTGCTGTGGGTGCCTGGCAGGATCACGGTGGCATCCGAGCGGCCCAACAGTTGCAAAGCCCCCAGCACTTGGGTTTCTTCTCCGCGCATCACATCGGGGGCATGGGGCAGCTCGCAAGCCATGCCTGGCACCAAAGCCACTTTGCGGTCTTGCACCCAGACCAAATGCTGGGTCAGGTTTTGCAAGGGGCTGGGGCAGGCCATATAGGGGGCCAGTTGCCAACCTTGGGCGCTGCCAGCCATGCCGCAAATCAGGGTCAAGGATTGGGGGTGAGCCATCCAGTCGCCGCACAAAACGGCCAAAGCATTGGCAAATCCATCTGGGGGAATTTGCAAAATACCTTGATCGCTGTGGCGCACCGCCGCAATCTGGCCCTGGGAAATCAGCGCCGCACGCAGTGCACTGGTGCCCCAATCCACTGCAATCAAATGGGGGTGAGGAATGGTGTGGGTGGGGGGCATGGTGGGTCTCCCTTGCGCAGGGTTTTGCCAACTGATGGTGTGGTCAATGGACCCACTCAGTATAGAAGTGATGCCTTTTGAGGGTTTGCTCTCGGGGGCGTGGGTGGCCAGCCCTGAAATAATGCGCCTCATGGGTCAGGGGCTTGAACCGTTCAGGCCGACAAGGAGACAGCATGAAGATATTGATCACAGGTGGCGGCGGATTCTTGGGCGCACGATTGGCCCGCACTTTATTGTCCAAAGCTCAGTTGAATGGACAAACCATCAGCGCGGTGATGTTGGCCGATCAGCAAGCCCCACCGGAGGATTTGCTGGCGCAGTCCAAAGTGCATGCGCGCACGGGCCCTTTGCTGGCGCAAGTGGCTGAACTGGCGTCTTGGCAACCCGATGCGGTTTTTCACTTGGCCTCAGCCGTGTCAGGTGAATGTGAAGATGATTTTGATTTGGGCTTGCGCTCCAATATCGACTCGACCCGTGCATTGCTGGACGCATTTCGACATGCCAAGCACGCGCCGCGCTTTGTCTTTTCCAGTTCCGTCGCGGTGTATGGCCCCGATCCCGCGCACCATTGGCCGGGGGTGGTCAGTGATGAAACCTTGCCCACCCCTCAGACCTCCTACGGGATCCATAAACTCATTTGTGAGCACATGGTCACCGACTACACGCGCAAGGGGTACATCGATGGTCGCAGCGCACGCTTGATGACGGTCACCGTTCGCCCTGGGCGACCCAATGGGGCAGCGTCTTCTTTTTTCAGCGGCATCATCCGCGAACCTTTGGCTGGGGAGATATCTGTTTGCCCCGTGGATGCCAGCGTGTCTCATCCCGTGGCATCTCCGGGGAAAACCATTCAGGGCTTGGTGGCGGTTTTTGAAGCCTCGCGCGAGGCCTTTCAAGGGCGAACGGCCATGAACCTGCCCGGCTTGAATGTCACGGTGGCCCAGATGTTGGAAGCCTTAGAGGCTGTGGCAGGTCCTGAGGTTCGGGCCCGCGTGCGCTTTGAGCGCAACGAACAAATTGCAGGCATTGTGGCCAACTGGAGCCAGGGTGCCACCGCCCAGCGTGCCGCCCATTTGGGCTTGTTGCCCGACCCGGATTTTCAAACCATCATCCGCCAGTACATGGCCGATTGCGAGTCGGCGGGTTTGGGTGCCAGCGCGCTCAAAGGTTTGCGGCGCTGAGCGCGTCAGTGGTTGTCGCGCGGCACAAAGGCGCCGCGATGACCGCGCAAAAAGTCCAGATCGGCCCCTTCATCGGCTTGCAGCACGTGGTCGATGTAGAGCTTCCAGTAGCCTGAGTTGAGTCGGGGTTCGGGGGCTTTCCACAGGGCGCGTCGTTGCGCCAACACCGCATCGCTCACATGCAGTTGCAACAAGCGCTTGGGCACATCGAGTTCAATGGTGTCGCCGTTTTCCACCAAGGCCAATACGCCCCCGGCGGCGGCCTCAGGTGCCGTGTGCAGCACCACCGTGCCGTAGGCTGTGCCGCTCATGCGTGCGTCACTGATGCGCACCATATCGGTGATGCCTTTGCGCAAAATTTTCGGCGGCAAGGGCATGTTGCCCACCTCGGCCATGCCGGGGTAGCCTTTTGGGCCGCAGTTTTTCAACACCAAGATGCAGCTTTCATCGACATCCAGGTTTTCATCGTCAATGCGCAGGTGAAAGTCCTCGATGTTTTCAAACACCACAGCGCGCCCCTTGTGCACCAGCAAAGACGGCGTTGCCGCACTGGGCTTGATCACCGCACCCCTGGGGGCCAAATTTCCCCGAAGCACCGCGATGCCTGCTTTGTCTTTGAAGGGCGATGAAAAGGGTTTGATCACCCGCGGGTCATGGTTTTGCGCATCAGCGATGTTTTCAGCCACGGTGTGGCCACTGGCCGTGAGCAGGTCTTTGTGCAGCAGGTGCTCGATTTCTTTCATCACCACGGGCAGGCCGCCGGCATAGCAAAAATCTTCCATCAAATGCTCGCCAGAAGGTTGCAAGTTGACCAAACAGGGCAGGTCGCTGGCCAGGCGATCAAAGTCCTCCAGCGTGAGGGTCACCCCCAGTCGGCCGGCCATGGCAATCAGGTGGATCACTGCATTGGTTGAGCCGCCAATCGCTGCCAAGGTTTTGATGGCATTTTCAAAGGCTTCACGGGTCAGAATTTGAGAAATTTTATGATCGCTGTGCACCATTTCCACAATGCGCCGTCCAGCCATGCGGGCCAAAACATTGCGGCGCCCGTCTACCGCTGGGTATGCGGCATTGCCCGGCAGGCCCAGGCCCAGGGCTTCGACCATGCTGGCCATGGTGGAGGCCGTTCCCATGGTCATGCAGTGCCCATGGCTGCGGTGCATGCAGCTTTCGGCCTCTAAAAACTCGGCCAACTTCAAGGTGCCCGCGCGCACTTGTTCACTCATGCTCCACACCCCTGTGCCCGAGCCCAACTCTTGACCGCGCCACTTGCCGTTGAGCATGGGCCCGCCACTGACCCCAATGGTGGGCAGGTCGGCACTGGCCGCACCCATGATGAGGGCTGGGGTGGTTTTGTCGCAGCCCATGAGCAGCACAACGCCGTCCATGGGGTTGCCCCGGATGCTTTCCTCCACATCCATGCTGCTGAGGTTGCGGTACAGCATGGCGGTCGGGCGCAGCATCACTTCACCCAAGGACATCACTGGAAACTCCAGCGGAAATCCACCCGCTTCATACACCCCGATCTTGACTTGCTCAGCGATGGTTCTGAAGTGCGAGTTGCAGGGGGTCAATTCACTGAAGGTATTGCAAATGCCAATCACGGGACGGCCATCGAATTGATCGTGGGGGATGCCCTTGCCCTTGAGCCAGCTGCGATAGGCAAACCCATCTCGGTCTTGGCGCCCGAACCATTGTTGGCTGCGCAGTTCTTCAGGTTTTTTGCGAGGTGTGGTGCTCATCTGGGTCTCCGTCGTGCTGGGTCATGGGGCATCGTTATCGTATGATGTTAGCTCGAAATTCACTCTGGAGTTATCCATGGGCTACCCTGAAATTTTGTGCGTGTCAAAGCTTCCCCCGTTCTTGATGAGCGATTTGCAAGACCATTTTCAAATCCACGACCATGAGCACATCACCGATCCAGGGGCCTTGGGCCGGATTCGGGCCATCGTCGGTGGGGGAGAGTCCAAAATTGACAAAAAATTGCTCAGCTTGTTTCCTGCCGTGGAAATGGTTTCCATTTTTGGGGTGGGTTATGACGGCGTTGATATCCCCACGATCCAAGAGCGTGGCATCCGTGTGACCCATACGCCCGGGGTTCTCAACGACGATGTGGCGGATTTGGCGCTGGGCCTCATGCTGTCGGTGGCACGCCGCATTCCACAAGCGCACCAATTTGTGCGCGCTGGTGATTGGGTGGACGGACCCTTTCCCCTGGCTCGCAAGTTGACAGGTGCCCGATTGGGCTTGGTGGGCATTGGGCGCATTGGCCAAGCGATTGCCAAACGTGCAGCCGCTTTTGACATGAGCATTGCATACACGGCGCGCCATGAACGCACCGATTTGCCGTTCATCTATTGCCCCAGCCCCAAAGACTTGGCGGCGCAGGTGGATTTTCTGGTGGCCATCACCCCAGGGGGCGATGGCACGCGGGGCTTGATCAATGCCGAGGTCTTGGCCGCACTGGGACCCAAGGGGTTTTTGATCAACGTGGCCCGTGGGTCTGTGGTGGACCAACCGGCACTGATCCAGGCACTCAAATCCAAATCCATCGCCGGCGCTGGTTTGGATGTTTACATCGATGAACCCAGGGTGGTGCCTGAGTTGCGGGCTTTGGAGAATGTCGTTCTCACGCCCCACATGGCCAGCGGCACCATGGAAACGCGGCGTGCCATGGCCAATTTGGCATTGGAAAATTTGCAAGCACATTTCGCAAATCAGCCCTTGCTCACGCCCATCCCTGAGTGCCCACCCCCTCGGGAATAAGCGCAAACCCGTTCAGGGTTTTCAGGGGGGCATGAGACCCGCCAATGGTCATACGATAAGCATCCTATGCACAAATTGCGCTTGATCACGCCCACGCGGATCCCTGTCAAAAATGCCCATGCCAGCACGGTAGAAGTGCTGGGCAAAAGCATTGTGGCGGGTCAATACCCTGTGGGTGCGAGTTTGCCGCCCGAGCCGCAGTTGTGTGAAAACTTTGGGGTCAGCCGAACCGTGGTCCGCGAGTCCATCAAATCTTTGGTGGCCAAAGGCTTGATCGTCACAGGGCCGAAATTAGGAACCCGTGTTTTGCCTGAAGACCAATGGAATTGGTTTGACCCCGATGTGGTGTCCTGGCTTTCGCAAAAGCGCTTGAGCGCCGATTTTTTGCGTGATTTGCAAGAACTGCGGCGCATTGTGGAGCCCGCCGCCATCCGTTTGGCAGCAGAACGCGCGACACCGCAAGCATTGTCTTCCATCGAAATTGCTTTTTCGGGCATGAAAAATGCCGTCGAAAACGGTGGTGACTACGTCACGCATGACCTGCGCTTTCACCAAGGTTTGTTGCAGGCCTCAGGCAACCGTTTATTGGTGCAAATGAGCAAAGTCTTGGGCGCACTGCTGCGCACCAGTTTTGAAATTTCCACCGCGAAAAAAAATGGCCCTGCCCAATCTTTGTCCATGCACAGAGACGTATTGGATGCCGTGATCGCGCGTCATCCGGATCGGGCCGAAGCGGCCATACTGCGATTGATTGACGGTGCCAAGCAAGACATTGAGTCAGTCTTGTCGTCTCGCCGTCGCATCCCCAACATTGGGCGCCCAGCATCCCCCTTGCGGGCCCTTTGATTTCCACCACTTCCCTACAAAAGGAGACTAACCATGAGAATGAAAAAAATGTGGACCGTGGCCATGGTGGCCGCCGGCATGTTGGCGGCAGCGCCCGCCATGTCACAAGAAAAACTCAATGTATTTTGGGTCAAGGGTTTTTACAAGGCAGAAGATGATGCTTTGTATGCGGCCATCAAAAAGTTTGAGGCCAAGTACAAAAATGTCAAGGTCGAGCTGTCTCAATACCCGATTCAAGACATGATTCCCAAAACCGTTGCGGCTTTGGACTCTGGCACACCGCCGGATGTGGCCTATGCCGACGTTTACGACTTTCAAGTGACCGCTTCGTGGGCCTATGACGGCAAGCTCGAAGACATCAGCAGCGTGATCAACCCGATCCGTGCGCGGTTCGCTGGCAACACCATTGAAACCACGTTCTTGCTCAACAACAAAGAAAATAAACGCGCTTATTACGCCTTCCCCATCAAACAGCAAACCATGCACATCCAATACTGGGCTGACATGCTGAGCGATGCGGGCTTCAAGGACTCTGATATTCCCACCAACTGGAAGGACTACTGGGAGTTTTGGTGCGGTAAGGTTCAAGTCGCACACCGTCAAAAAACCGGTCAGCGCAGTTTTGGTATTGGTCAGCCCATGGGCGTTGATTCCAGCGACTCCTTCTTTTCCTTTTTGACCTTTATGGATGCGTACAACGTCAAATTGGTCAATGACTCGGGCAAGCTGCTGGTTGACGACCCTGACGTTCGCAAGGGACTGATCGCTGCCATGACCGACTACACCGCTGTGTATGGCCGCGGTTGCACGCCACCTTCATCGACCAGCTGGAAGGACCCGGACAACAACGTGGCGTTTCACAACAAAACAACGGTGATGACCCACAATGCCACCATCTCCATTGCGGCCAAATGGCTGGACGACATGAACAACGCCGCTCTGACACCTGAGCAACGCGCTACCGCCACCAAAAACTACAAAGATTTGGTGAAGACAGCTGGTTTTCCCAATAAACCCGATGGCTCCAAAATGGTCTATCGTGCGGCGATCAAAACTGGCGTGATCTTTAAAGATGCCAAAAACAAGGCGCGCGCCAAGGACTTTGTGGCCTTCTTGTTGCAAGAAGAAAACCTGACGCCTTATGTCGAGGGCTCTTTGGGTCGCTGGTTCCCCGTGACCAAGGTGGGGCAACAAAGCAAATTCTGGCAAGAAGACGTCCATCGCAAGGCGGTATATACCCAGTTCATGAATGGCACCAGTCCGTTTGAGTTCACCAAAAACTTCCGCTTCACCCAGCTCAACAACGAAAACGTGTGGGCCAAGGCGATGAACCGGGTGCAGAACGAAAAGGTGCCGGTTGAGAAAGCCGTGGATGAGATGATTGACCGCATCAAGGCCGTGGCCCGCTGATGACTTGACGACAAAAACCGGGGCCCAATTCAAACTTGGGCCCCGTCTTTTTGGTTCAACCGCGCTATGTCTGACGCCCTCGCATTGACACCTGCTGCTCCATCCACACTCACCCAATGGGAGCGTGCTGGCCGATGGATGTTGGTGCCATATTTAATAATTTTTTTCTTGTTTGTGCTTTATCCCGTTTGCTACGGGCTGTGGTTGGCACGCCATCCGGAAAGCTATGTCAAGCTGTTTGACGACCCTATATTTTTCCGCACAGCTGTGAACACCTTGGTTTTTTTGGTGGTGGCCATCAATGTGAAGATGGCCATGGCGATGGTTTTATCGGGTTTCTTTTTGTACAAAAGATGGTGGATCAAGGGCTTGTCTTTGTTGTTTATCTTGCCTTGGGCCCTGCCGTCGATACCCACCATTTTGTCGGTGCGTTTCATGCTTAACCCCGAGTGGGGTGTGATCAACACGCAAATTTTCCAACTCACCGGTTTAGATGGCCCCAATTGGCTCAATGACACCACGTTGGCAATGAGCTTCTCCATGCTCATGCACATCTGGAAATCTTTGCCTTTTTGGACCTTGATCTTGCTGGCGGGTCGCATGTCCATACCAGCGGAGCAATACGAGGCTGCTTCGGTGGACGGCGCGAGCTCTTGGCAAAAATTCAGGTTTATCACTTGGCCATCGATGCGAACCTTGTACTTGACGTCCACTATTTTGTCGATGATTTGGACTTTGGGTGACTTCAATTCGGTGTATTTATTGACCGGCGGCGGACCAGCGGATTTGACCCACGTGCTGGCCACTTTGGGTATTCGCTACCTGCGATTGGACCAAGTGGACTTGGCCATGGCCTCTATCGTGGTGGCGTTGCCACTGGTCTTGCCATTGGTATTTTTCATGATGAAGCGTTTGTCCAAATGAAGGCCTCTCCATGAAGCGCTGGACTTGGCGCAACACCCTGACCGAGGCCAAGCTGCTGCTGATCGGGATCCCCTTGTTTTTTTGGACGATGATTCCGGTTTATCACTTGGTGTTGTTTTCTATTTCTCCACGGGACACGGCCACCTCGGGTCGGCTTTGGCCCAAAGAACCCACCCTGCAAAACTTTAACTTTGTGTTTTACCAAAAGCATTTTTACCTGGATTATTTTTGGATTCAGTTGGGTAACTCGGTGTTGATCGCAACGGCGGTGGCTTTCTTAACCTTGGTGATTTCCACCTTTGCCGCTTTCGCCATCAGTCGATTGCGCGTCAATGGTGGCAGAACTGTGCTCAACATGGCCTTGTTCACCTATTTCATACCGGCAGCTTTTTTGGCCGTGCCGATGTACAAAACCATGGGTCTTTACGGCTTGCTCAACAGCCAGTGGGCTTTGATTTTGGCCATGGTCACGATTGCCTCGCCGTATTGCATCTGGGTTCTCAAACAAGCCTCTGACAAGTTGCCCTATGAGCTCGATGAGGCGGCCCGCATGGATGGCGCGTCCCCCATGCAATTGTTCCGCTTGGTTTATTTGCCGTTGATGGTGCCGTCTTTGGTGGCGGTGGGTACCTATTCTTTGCTGTTGGCTTGGAACGAGTATCTGTATGCTTTTTTGCTGCTGTCGCGCGACGACACCGTGACCTTGGCCGTGGCATTGGGAAATTTTTTATCGGCCGACGATTCACCCTGGGAGTTGCTGATGGCCACGGGCTTGGTGTACGCCTTGCCACCAGCGGCTATTTATTACACCTTTAAGCGCTACATGGTTTCGGGCCTGACCGCAGGCGCCGTTAAATCCTGAAAGAAACGACATGGCCCATATTTCTTTTCGCGATATCAAAAAATCATTTGGCGCGGTGGATGTCATTCATGGCATCAGCTTTGACATCCATGATGGCGAGTTCGTGGTGTTGGTGGGGCCTTCGGGTTGCGGTAAATCCACGTTGTTGCGCATGCTGGCTGGCTTGGAAGACATCACTGCGGGTGAAATTCGCATCGATGACCGGGTGATCAACGACTTGGACTCCAAGGATCGCGACATCGCCATGGTGTTTCAAAGCTACGCTTTGTATCCCCACATGACGGTGTATGACAACATGGCGTTCAGCTTGAAGCTGCGCAAAGCCCCTGAAGCCTTGATCAGCGAGCGGGTGCTCAATGCCGCCAAAATCCTCAGCCTAGACAGCTTGCTGCAACGCCAACCGCGTGAGTTGTCTGGCGGACAACGCCAGCGAGTGGCCATGGGCCGGGCGATTGTGCGTGACCCCAAAGTGTTTTTATTCGACGAGCCCTTGTCGAATCTGGATGCCAAGTTGCGGGTCGCCATGCGTGCAGAGATCAAGTCATTGCACCAAAGGCTCAAAACCACAACCGTGTATGTGACGCACGACCAAATTGAGGCCATGACCATGGCCGATCGAATCGTGGTCATGCACGACGGCATCATTGAGCAAATTGGTACGCCCCTGGAATTGTTCGACCATCCGCGCAATTTGTTTGTGGCCCAGTTCATTGGGTCACCGGCCATGAATGTCCTCCCAGGGGTGGCGGTACACGATCAAGGCCAGTGGGGGGTGTTGGTGGATGGGCAGCGTTGGCCTGCGCCGGACTTGGCCGGTTTGAAGGCTGGGCAAGCGGTCCATTATGGGTTTCGACCTACCGATTTAAAGTTGTCTGTCAACGGCGAAGGTGTGCCAGCTGAGGTGACCTTGGTCGAACCCACGGGTTCTGAAACCGAGCTCATGCTGCGCTGTGGTGATCGAAGCTTGGTGATGGTGATCCATGGCCGCACATCGGCTCAAAGGGGTGACCAAGTTCATTTGTTCATGGATGCAGCGCGCGCCCATGTGTTTGACAGCGCCAGCGAGCAGCGCATTGCCTGAGTCAGCCATGGTGGTGGTGGTCATGGGTGTGAGCGGCTGTGGCAAGACCACCATCGCATCTTCTTTGGCCCAATCTTTGGGCTGGGCCTTCATCGAAGGCGATGCCTTTCACCCCCCCGAAAATGTCCAGCGCATGGCGCATGGCATCGCTCTCACAGATGCCGATCGTGCGTTGTGGTTAGAGCGCTTGGCTCTGGAGCTGAAAGATCAGTCACGCGTCAATGCGGGTGTGGTGCTGGCTTGTTCGGCCCTCAAAAAATCTTATCGCGATGTGTTGAGGCGAGGTTGGCCGGAGGCACTGTTTTTGTATTTGCATGGCAGCGCTGACTTGATCGGTCAACGCTTGTCAGCGCGCAAAGGCCATTACATGCCCAGCAGTTTGTTGCAAAGCCAAATGGAAACGCTGGAGCCACCGGGGCACACAGAGCGCGCTTGGCGGTATGGCATTGATCAATCTCCCCAGGCCATTGTGGATGACGTGATCAAGCGCATGGGCAATGCCACAACGCAATGCGTGTGACTTAAAGCCCCACAAAAGCGTGCAGGCCTGGCGGGTCCCTTGATGGCTCAGCGGGGAAATCCGCCCCCGCGACCGCCGCCACCGCCGCCGGAGCGACCACCACCACCGCCGCCACCGCCGCCACCGCCACCAAATCCGCCTTTTCGTGGGCCACCTGGGCGGCCACTGTTGTTGCGTTGACCCCCGCCGCGATTGCGCTCGGTCATCAGGTCCACGCTGGTGCGGGTCGGGTCGGGTTGGCGC
>Ga0209442_1001536_pt1 | contig 13004 bp, 16 predicted proteins | sample LauGreSBDMM110DD_2_FD_187565 | JGI IMG/M metagenome (GOLD analysis project Ga0209442, IMG submission 187565) | Freshwater lake microbial communities from Lake Michigan, USA - Sp13.BD.MM110.DD (SPAdes) (version 2) | ecosystem: Environmental > Aquatic > Freshwater > Lake | place: Lake Michigan...
CGAAGGCAAGAGTAAAAAGGGGGAGAAGCGATGAGCCATATCGAAGAGATTCCTTGTTTTGAAGTTCTCTCCTCAGTTGTATTTATTATTGAAGGTGCGATTGAAGAAGCGCATAATCCACAAGCGATTGCATCTCACTTAGATACTTGTCTGGCTTGCCGATCAGAAGTCACACACGAACAAGAGATGCATTCTTTATTACAAGATGTTCTGCGCCGTACTTGCGATGAGAAAGCTCCGGCAGATCTGCAGCACAGCATCCACGAAGCGTTGTTACGTCAAGTTAGTGGCGTTGGAGTTACAGAAGTTGTCACCCAGTTCAGCATGACGGAAATCTCAATTGAAATTGATGAATTTGGAAATGTCGAGCACAGCGAAATCCAAATCGAGCAGACCCATGTGCAGCGCTATGAAGACAGCTGAAGAAATTATTGGGGCCGTTGGATTCTCGGTGATGACAGTCCGCCCCGGTGATACTTGTTTGGCGATGGGAATTTCTGATTTACCGATTTTGGCGCCGGGACATTTTATGAGCGTAATGGAGAGCGCTTGTGTGGCAGCACTAGTGGAGTTACTAGAAAATGGTGAGACAACGATTGTGGACAAGTTTGATATTTCACTTATCGACTCAGTTGGAATCGGAACTGAAATTCGCTCCACCGCACGTTGCATAGAAGTTGTGGATCGCACAATGATTTTTGAATGCGATGTTTATGATGGAGAGAGACATATTGCTTATTCCAGAATAGAAAGAACGGCGGTCGAGCGAGTATCTTTCCTCGCGCGCACCGCCGCTCAATCCTTAATCAAGCCTTCTTAGTGGCCCAGAAGATTTCAGCGATTTCATCGATCTTTGCGATCAATTTATCCGCTACTGCAACATCTTGAGTTCCTTTAGTACCAGCTGCGCCAGCTAACTTTGTCGCCTCGTTAAAGAGTGAGTGAAGTTGTGGGTATGTCTCAAAGTGTGGTGCCTTGAAATAATCTGTCCAGAGAACCCAGAGGTGCTCTTTAACTTGGTGTGAACGCTCTTCTTTAATTGCAACTGAACGTGAGCGGAAATCTGCATCTGGATTGGCTGCATACTTTTCCATACAAGCCTTTACAGATTGCGCTTCAATCTTTGCTTGTGCTGGGTCATAAACTCCGCATGGCAGATCGCAGTGCGCGTGAACAGTTACCTTTGGTGTGAAAAAGTTCTTCATTTTCTCTCCCTTTATCGTTTCTTTATTTCAAAACCTGTATGTGTGAGACTACCGTCCATGAGCGGCTTTGGCATCTTCGGGCGGGTGATCGTTGAAGGCACTTCTATGCAGCCGACTTACAATCCGCGGGATTGGCTCCTTGTGTATTACGGATTCTCCAGCAAGAAGCGCCCATTGCTTAGATTGGGCGATGTTGTTGTGATCGAGCGCGAGCAGCAACCCGGCATCTTTTATATTAAAAGGGTCAGTGAGATTCAAAAAAAGAGCACAGGACAGACAAGTTATTTTGTGCGCAGCGATAATGATTCAGGTACCGATTCTCGTACCTGGGGTTATTTAAGCAGCGCTGAAGTAGTTGCAAAGGTAATTACTAGAATTAAAAAGAGTTAGCGAGTAAAGGCTTCGTACATCAAAGCCTTGGCCTCTTCTTCGTGCAAATGGTGATTGCCAGTTGCAGGTGATGCTGAAGCGCGACGTGCAATGCGGCGAAGAACTCGAGCATCAACTGCTGTGCCCCCAATTATTTCAGTAGTACTTAGCGCAATGTGTGGCCAAGGACCTTGATTGGCGGGTTCATCCTGGACCCAGAGCAAATTAGCGTTTGGATGCTTCTTAGCTTCAACTTCCATTTGTGCAACCGGAAGTGGATACAAACGTTCGACGCGAACTATTGCTGTGGTCGTGTCATTTAAGCGGGCACGTTCTGCAACTAGATCGTGATAAATCTTTCCTGAGCAGTAAATTACACGTGAAGCGTTATTCACAGTTGTATCACCAATGACTGGCAAGAACGTTCCTGATGTGAAATCGCTAATGGAAGAAGCTGCAGCGCGAAGACGGAGCATCGACTTTGGTGTGAAGACAACCATTGGGCGGCGCTTTGGGTTAGCGGCGTGGAAGCGCAGCAAGTGGAAGTACGACGCTGGTGTTGAAGGTTGTGCGATTGTCATGTTCTTTTCTGCTGCAAGAGATAAGAAGCGTTCGATTCGCGCTGATGAGTGATCGGGTCCTTGACCTTCGTAACCATGTGGCAAGAGCAATACAATCGATGATCGCTCGCCCCACTTTTGAAGCGCGGAAGAAATAAATTCATCGATAACTGTTTGGGCACCGTTAGCAAAATCTCCGAATTGACCCTCCCATAAAACCAACGCTTCCGGGCGAGCCACTGAATACCCATATTCAAAGCCCATAGCTGCGTATTCGGAAAGGAGTGAATCAATTACAAAGAACTGACTTTGATCGGCAACTAAAGAACTTAGCGGGGTCCAGTCTGAGCCATTTTCTTTATCAACGATAACTGCGTGGCGATTACTAAATGTTCCACGTCGTGAATCTTGGCCCGCTAAACGAATTGGGCGACCCTCCTTTAGAAGTGAACCAAAGGCGAGCATTTCACCGGTAGACCAGTCGATTGTTCCATCGTTGATTGATTCAGCACGCTTTTGCAATTGCGGCAACAACTTTGGATGTACGTGGAAGCCTTCTGGAAAGGCAATTTGGGTTGCTGCAATTTCGCGAATTAAGCCTTCCGAGATAAAGGTCGGAATAGATTCGGCGTTAGGAACACTTGGAGGTTGGAAGTTTGGATCGTGCTCTTCTTGGTAATTAGCAACCGAGGCATAAACTTCTTCAAGTTGGACTTGGTAATCACGGGCTAACTTTTCAGCCTCTTCAGGTGTGATGTCGCCACGACCAATAAGTGATTCTGTATACAAGGTGCGAGTTGAGCGCTTGGCATCAATTAACTTATACATAAGTGGCTGCGTGAAACTTGGTTCATCGCCTTCATTATGTCCACGACGGCGGTAGCAAACCATGTCTATAACCACATCTTTATTAAAGACTTGGCGATACTCGAAAGCCAGGCGAGCAACGCGCACGCACGCTTCAGGATCATCACCATTTACGTGAAAGACCGGTGCTTCAATTGTTTTTGCAACATCGGTTGAATAACGTGAAGAACGTGAAGCATGTGGTGCGGTAGTAAATCCAACTTGGTTATTTACAACTATATGAACAGTGCCACCGGTGCGGTAGCCGCGAAGTTGTGAAAGTTGCAGAACTTCGAAGTTCACTCCTTGACCGGCGAAAGAGGCATCGCCGTGTAAAAGAATTGGCAGAACCGAGAATAAATCTTTCACATTTAAGCGATCTTGCTTGGCGCGAACAATGCCTTCTAGCACAGGATTAACTGCTTCTAGATGAGATGGATTGGCTGCCAAATAAATCTTGGTTTGTGCACCAGATTCTGCGGTGAATATGCCTTCAGTACCTAAGTGATACTTCACATCGCCAGATCCGTGCACTTCATTCTCTTTGTAATAACCTTGGAACTCTTGGAAGATCTGTCCGTAAGACTTTCCGGCAATATTTGCTAAGACATTTAAGCGTCCGCGGTGTGGCATACCGATACAAACTTCATCCATCTTCTTCTCGGCTGCAGCTGAGATAACCGCGTCAAGAAGTGGAATAACTGATTCGCCACCTTCAAGAGAGAAGCGTTTTTGCCCGACAAACTTTGTCTGTAAGAAAGATTCAAATGCTTCAGCATCGCTTAACTTCTGCAAGATGTGTAGTTGTTCTTCACGCTCTGGTTTTGTAAAGCCAACTTCGACGTGCTCTTGAATCCACTTACGTTCTTCCGGACTTGAGATATACATATATTCAACGCCAACTGAACGGCAGTAAGAGTCACGCAAAATACCGAGAATCTGGCGCAGCTTCATAAACTTCGCGCCGCCAAATCCTCCAGTTGCAAATTCACGATCGAGATCCCACAAAGTAAGTCCGTGAGTAACAACATCTAGATCTGGATGAGAACGCTGTGCGTATTCCAATGGATCGGTATCTGCCATTAAATGGCCGTAGGTGCGGTATGCCTGAATTAGTTGCTGCACACGTGCGGTCTTATTTATCTCTTCATCTTTCGAGAATTCAAAGTCAGATGCCCAACGAATTGGTTCGTATGGAATACGAAGAGCAGCGAAAATTTCATCGTAGAAACCATCTGCACCGAGCAGAATTTCGTGGATGCGACGTAAGAAATCTCCTGATTGTGCGCCTTGAATTACGCGGTGATCATAAGTACTTGTGAGTGTCACGACTTTGCTAATTGCCATGCGGGCCAAAGTTTCTTGACTTGCACCTTGGAATTCAGCTGGATAATCCATTGCGCCAACGCCAACGATTAAACCTTGGCCTTGCACCAATCGCGGAACAGAGTGGACTGTGCCAATTGTTCCCGGATTAGTCAGCGAAACAGTTGTACCGGAATGATCTTCAACGGTGAGAGTTCCAGCGCGAGCTTTCTTAACAATCTCTTCGTAAGCAACCCAGAACTGTCCGAAATCTAAACCTTCGCAACCTTTAATTGATGGAACCAATAATTGGCGACTGCCATCAGCCTTTGCTAAATCAATAGCAATTCCCAAGTTGATATGTTCTGGACGGCCCAGCGCAGGTTTACCATCTAATTCGCCATAGAAAACATTCATCTCTGGCATTGCCCGCATCGCTTTGATCATTGCATAAGCGATGATGTGAGTAAATGAAACTTTTCCACCGCGTGTGCGCTTAAGGTGATTTGTAATAACGGTGCGGTTATCAATCATTAATTTGACCGGAATCGCACGCACACTTGTCGCAGTTGGAACCGAAAGCGAAGCTTCCATTGATGCAACAACGCGACCAGCAACGCCGCGAAGTGGTTCCATAGTTGCAGCACTTGGTGTAGTTAATACAGGTGCTGGTTTAACTTGCGCTTGTGCGGGAGTCGGAGTCGCTGCTTGTGCAACAACTGGTGCCGGCGTTACTTGCGTAACAGGCACAGGTGTTGCAGATGCAACAGGCGCGGCTTGCGCAACCGGAGCAGCAACAACAGGAGTTACTTGTGCAGCAGGCACAGGCGCGGCTTGCGCAACAGGCACTGGCGCAGAAACTTTTTGTGCAGCTTTCGGAATAGGTGGTGTTCCGCCCTTGGGCGCTGATGCTGCAGACGCTGATGCTGCAGATGCAACTGGTGTAGAAGTCACAGATCCTGGTTGATAATTTTTAAAGAATTCAATCCATGAAGGTTCGACTGAAGTTGGATCGGCTTGATAACGCTCGTACATCTCTTCGACGAGCCAATCGTTGGCTCCGAAATCTGCCGACACTAGCCACTCCTTCTTCACGATTAACGCGGAAAAAAACGTTTAATGCGTGGCTAAGACTATCGGCTGAGCGTGGCTTGAATAAATACTCCATCGCCAATCTGAGGCGCGATATTGAGCACAATTACTCTGGAAGTGGGTGCCAGAAAGCCAATCTCAGCGCGACAGTGCCCGTCTTCGTTGGCAGAGTTGGCACATGCATTCAGAAACTGCCCCGACATCAAGACCACTGGCGATCGTGAGCGGCGGCAGCCGTGGTCTGGGCTTTGCAACAGCGCGCGGTTTAGCAACTGCCGGCTTTGATCTAGCACTTATCGCAAAAGATCCACAGCGGTTGGAAAGCGCTCGCCAGAGTTTGCTCAATGAATTCGCAGCAACACAAACTGGGTTAACGATCACAACTCACGCAGTTGATTTAGAAGATCAAGTTGCCACTCGAAGCGCGGCAACACAAATCAGTGAAACTCTCGTAACGCCAAAAGCGCTCGTTCTTGCCCACGGAGTGATGAGTGAAAAGATGTCAAAGACTCTGCGCACAACCGATGCGGAATGGAACCGCGTTGTCAACATTAATTTAAATTCTGTCTTCATCCTGGTAAATGCGATTGCACCCGCGATGGCCGAAGCGCGCGATGGCCGCGTTGTTATTTACTCCGCATGTTTAGGTCGTATGTCAGGGCCAGGAAATGCTGGGGGACTTGCACCGTATCGAATTAGTAAAGCTGGCGTGAATGCACTTGTGCGAAATCTTGCGCACGAAACTGGACTTGGCGCTCGCGGATTTTATGTTGATGCGATCTGCCCAAATCACACTCGCACGGACATGGGTGGACCCGATGCACCGCGTAGCGTCGAAGAAGGTGCCGAGACCGCAATTTGGTTAGCAACTTCAAATATTTCAGAACGCGGCGCAGATCAAGTAACAGGACTACTTTGGGAAGATCGAAAGATCGTTCCCTTTTAAATAACTTAGATTTATTTGTCTTTTCCTTCAGGAACTATTGCGATAGCTAAATATAAAATTAACAGCGAAAGAATCAAAAGCGGGATAGCGCCGATTAGGAAATCGCCCTGGAACTGATAGCGCGCAACGCCTAGGGCAATTAAATTTGCCAAGACTGCCGGAGCTCTTCCCCAGTTCTTCTTCGCAGCAAATGCACGTCCACTTGCCAATAAACCAAGTCCACCCACAAGCGAGAAGAGCAGCACACCCATCAACGGCGGTAGTTCACGATCTTCATGAGTAATTCCCATTACGCCCACCCAGATTCCTAGGGCTAACACGATCGCTCCTTCTATATATAGAAGGGCGGACACGATGGAACGCATGCGCGCTTGCTTGGCAGGATCGGTGCTCATAAGTCAGAAGGGTAGCAGCATGAACTTTGCGCACGATGGTTTGCACGATGGGCTAACTCGATTGGCTGCTCCACCACATTTTTATGAAATCTTAAGACGGGAAATCGCGTTAACCAATCGAAATTTTACTGATCTCACCGCAATAAGAGTAATTCTCAATTCAAAGATGCCGCTTTACGAGGCTACCTTGATCTCTTTTGCTGATTTAATCACAAACTCTTTTCGCTACGAGGATGCAAAAGCCAGGCTAGGGGAATTTGAATTTGGGATTCTGATTCGCGGAGATGAAGCACTTGCTGACCAATTGAGCAGACGGCTTGTTTCAAGCTGGACTATCGATGGTACTCCGGACTCAACCATTTCCTATGCCTCTGCCAAATATTCTGAGGGAGAATCAGCGATTAGCTTCATCAATCGATTAGATGACCAAGTTCTCATCGAGAGTGATTTCTGAGAATAAAACTACTAACAGTAAACGTTTATAGAAAAATATCCACACCTAATCTAGAGCGGACAACTTTCACCTAGTCTTGCCAATACCTTCGCGCCATGGAGTTAGACGTCGCGTTTGGTCCAATTGCAGATTTGATTGCTGATCCAACAATCGAAGAGATCTGGATTAACTCGCCACAAAGAATTTTTATCGCTCGAAACGGTTTGAGCGAACTTACCAATCTTGTTTTGACTTCAAATGAAGTACGTGAATTAGTAGATCGGACTCTTATTTGGAGTGGCCGACGGCTTGATTTGTCACATCCATTTGTTGATGCGCGACTCCCAGATGGAAGTCGACTACATGTGGTAATTCCAGAGATAACTTCACAACACTGGGCGGTAAATATCCGCAAACACTTACTTCAACATCTAACCATTGAAAATTTGGCTGAACGCGGTGCAATGAACTCAGATATTGCACAGACTCTGGAAAACGCTGTTCGGGCAGGGTTAAATATTCTTGTAAGCGGTGGTACGCAATCTGGGAAAACAACTTTGCTTAATGCGCTAGTAAGCGCCACACCAATCCACGAACGCGTTATAACTATAGAAGAAGTCTTTGAATTGAAACCGATGCTTCCAGATCTTGTCGCCCTTCAAACAAGAAGCGAAAATCTACAAGGAGAAGGAGCAATTCCATTAAGAAGGTTAATTAAAGAAGCGTTAAGAATGCGCCCTTCACGAATTGTTGTGGGAGAAGTGCGTGAAGCAGAAGCGCTAGATCTTCTAATAGCTCTTAACTCAGGCTTACCTGGAATGGGAACTCTGCACGCCAACTCTGCACGCGATGCAATCACCAAATTGCAGACATTGCCACTTCTGGCTGGTGAGAATATCTCTCATAAATTCATTGCACCGACGGTGGCGTCAGCTCTTGATCTAGTAGTTCATATGTCCCTTAGTGCCGACGGAACTCGTCGGATAAAGGAAGTAGCTTCCGTAACTGGGAGGTTTGAAAACGAACGTGCCGAGATTGAATCGCTCTGGAGATGGAATGGCGTCGACTACGAACGAGGAATTGGAGTCATTGGAAATGAAGAAAAGTTTTCAGCGGCAGGAATCCCCTTGGAGAGTTGGTGGAAACGCTAATGATTTTTTCAAAATTGAAGTCAAGCAATCTCTATTTGCGATCCCTCATTATCGGTGCATTTATAGCATTTTTTGTTTTTATGATCACCTCCTCTTTAGTTATAGCCATTACATTTATGTTCTTGAGCACTGCGATCGCAATAGTTTCTTCTAAGCGAACAAGTAATAAAAGATTTGAAGCGATGAACGCCGCCTGGCCTGAAGTAATTGATCATCTAATTACTGGCATTCAGTCAGGGCTATCAATAAATGAATCACTTGCAGGATTGGCGACCCGCGGTCCCGAGATTCTTCGACCACTTTTTTCAGATTTTGCTACAACCATGTCCAAAAGTGGCGACTTCAAGTTCGCGTTAATGAAGTTAAAAAGTGATTGCGGGCAACCAGGCAGTGATCAAATCTTTGAATCCATCTATATATCTAAAGCATTGGGTGGTTCTGAGTTACTCACAATTTTGCGAACAGTTGGTACTTTCTTAAGACAAGACTTGGCGCTACGACGCGAAATTGAAGTCAAACATGGATGGATAAAGAACTCTGCTCATCTCTCAGCGGCAGCGCCTTGGATTCTCCTCTTACTTCTCTCTACTCAACCGGCGACATCGCGTGCTTTCTCAACAAACTCAGGAGCTCTAGTGCTCTCTTTCGGCGTAGCCATGACAGCACTTGCATATGTCTGGATGGCTAAATTGGGCAAACTTCCCGAAGTTCCACGAGTATTTGGTGAGCGATGAAAAGCTCGCTTTTGGTTCCAACTTTGCTCGCAACAGCAGGTGCACTATCAATTGTCTTTAATTCGAGCCCCAAAACCGAACTCTCGACACGGATTGCAAAATCTAAAGATCGCACAAGCACTTCTAGTCGTCTATCAGAAATTGGTCTCGATAGTTCTATAGATTTTGAAAAATTTAGAACCAAGCAGATTGTGTACTCAGCTTCAATAGGATTTCCCAGTTTACTAATTTCAATATTACTTGGCATATTCCCTGTCAGCGCTCTTATATTTGCCTCCGCCATTTCAATTTTCGTATTTTTAGCAATCGACCGTAACTTAACCCAGAAGGTTAAGAAACAGCGCTTAATGATCGATTCAGAATTTCCTGCAGTAATTGAAATGTATTCCCTAGCACTTTCGGCAGGTGAGACTCCACTCGTCGCTATGGAGCGAATATCTAACAGTGCAAGAGGCTCATTAGCAAAAGAGTTCGCATCGGTGGTTGCACAAGTAAAGTCTGGAAAGGCTTTTCATCTTGCCCTAGATGAAATGGGTCGTGGAATCGAATCACTTTTAATTCGCAGATTTATTGATTCACTAATTATTGCGACTTTACGAGGTGCACCACTTACTGAGGTTTTACAAAGACATGCCCAAGAAGCCCGAGAAGCACAGCGAAACCGTGTTATGGGTGCCGCAGCTAAGGCTGAGATTTCGATGATGGTTCCAGTTGTATTTCTCATTCTTCCGATTTCAATTCTCTTTGCTCTTTGGCCTTCTTTAGCCAATCTCAACTTAATCGCGGGTGCATAAATTAATTTCCATAAATTATGGAAATTAAAGAGATAAGAAAGCGGGTAGAAATGAAGTTGTTCGGATTAAAAATTAGCCTGAAAGTTCTGGAAAGATATCAAGATTTCTACAAGTTATTGCAAAGAAATGTGCGACTCCAGCGATTGACTCAAACACTAACTTCAGAACGTGGGGATGTGCCTGGTTGGGTATTGGTGGTATTAATGACTACAGGACTGGTAACCGCAATTTGGACAATCGCAGCCCCTCGCTTAACTAGTATTTTAAAGAACTCGCTCGATGCTATGAATGGGATTAGATAGTGTTTAAGGCGTTCATTAAAGATGAATCTGGAAATATCGAAAGTGCAATGGTTTTAATTCCGCTCCTCCTCCTCTTTCTTTGCAGCATCCAACTAGTCACTGCTATTCAAATACGAAACTTTGATCAGAGTGAGGTTCAAAGCCAGGCATCTTCGAGGGCTATTTCAGGTGCTTTTGCCGAAACAGATTCAATTCTAAATATTTTATCCAGTAACTCCTTCGAGGATCAGCAAATGCTCATAGTCTCAAAACGTCGTGACATCCCGATTCTTATTCCAGGTTTGAGCAAAGTGCTTGGTGGAAGGTTACAGAGTGAAGTCACGGGTTTAGCAGTTATTGAGAACCGCCCGTGATCGCTTTCCTAAAGGATGAAAATGGAAGTGCTAGCGTCGAATTTGTTGCACTAGCTCTACCACTATTTATCCCACTATTTATATTTTTACAGCAATTCGCCGGTGTTAGCGCGGAAGAGAATATTGCTCGAACTTTGGCTCGAGAAGGTGCGCGAGCGTACGTTTCGAGTTCTAACGGTCAGAGTGCAGAAGAAATGATGAATAAAGTAATTATGATTGCTGGAAAAAAGTTAGGTCTTACGGAAGAACAATTCGATCGCTTGGCGATTGGATTAGAGTGCAGTGATTCACCCTGTCATTCACCTAACGGTAAAGTTCAAGTAACTATTCACTTCAGCGCTAATTCGCAATTTCGAGCCGTCACTGCTTCGGCACAAGAATATGTTTCACCGTGGACTTAAAAATTCGTTTCTGCAGGGATGAGACAGGCTCAATCTCTTTATTGGTGCTTGCTTTTTTCCTAATTTCTGTTGCTACATCTTTGGTTATAACCGATGTTGCTGCAATTACTATTGCAAAACGTTCACTTACCCAAGCAACCGAGGCCGCTGCACAGCGGGGAGTTAGAAATTTAAATCTCGAGGCCTATTATTCGGGTGAGTTTGATCTGAGCACTATGGTGGGAAACATCTTCGGTGTTGGGCCAAATGATCCAGGTGTACCGATTGATTGCTCTAAAGCTTTAGGAGATTCTCAAGGCGCACTAGCCGATTGGGCTGGTGGACCCAGATCTTTAAGGAGAGTTGAGTTAAGCGAGATCGCGATAAGAGATATCCAATGCGATGGTTTCGGAATCCAATTATTTACGGCAGCGACTGCACGTCTACCAATTGTTATTCCATTCTTAAAGATAGAAAAAATTGTCGTAACAGCGCGGGTTTCAACTACCAATAGACGAAAAGCAGGTTTCTCTCCATTCGGTATTAGGGTTTTCTAGTACTCGCTATCCTTACTCCATGGCCCGTGAATACGATCTCGAGATTGCTGCGATAAGCGCAACTCTTGTATCTATAGAAAAGGTCTTGGATCTGCCAAAGCTTGAAGCAGAAGCGGTTGAACTTGAGGCGGCGGCTGGTGTTCCGAATTTGTGGGATGACCCGGAAGTGGCACAGAAGGTAACGAGCAAGTTATCTCGAGTGCAAAGCACAATTGCGCGCTTAAAAGGTTTGCGCAGACGCGTGGAGGATCTACCTATTCTCTTTGAATTAGCTACATCTGAGCCAGATGGATCAGCACTTGCTGATGCAGAAGGCGAATTAGATTCGGTTGTTAAAGCGATTAGCGAACTTGAAGTTACTACTTTGCTAAATGGTGAATATGACGATCGCGATGCTTTGATCACGATTCGTTCTGAAGCCGGTGGCGTTGAAGCTGCGGACTGGGCGGAAATGCTTATGCGCATGTATTTGCGTTACTGCGAACGCCACGAATACAAAGTCGACGTGCTTGAAACTTCTTATGCCGAAGAAGCAGGGATTAAATCAACAACATTTCGTGTGAGCGCACCGTATGCATATGGAACTATTTCGGTAGAGCAAGGAACCCATCGCTTAGTTCGTATTTCACCATTTGATTCGCAATCGCGTCGCCACACATCATTTGCTGGTGTAGAAGTTGTACCAGTTGTGGAACAGAGTGATCACATTGAAATTGATGAGAAAGAAATCCGCGTAGATGTTTATCGCTCATCTGGCCCTGGTGGTCAAGGTGTTAACACAACCGACTCTGCTGTTCGCTTGACTCATATCCCAACTGGCATTGTTGTCTCTTGTCAGAATGAAAGATCACAGATTCAAAATAAGGCAACGGCAATGGCCGTCTTGCAATCCAAGTTATTAGAACGTCGTCGCCAAGAAGAACAAGCCAAGATCAATGCTTTAAAGGGCGATAATTCTGGCTCTTGGGGAAACCAGATGCGTTCCTACGTTTTGGCTCCGTATCAAATGGTTAAGGATCTGCGAAATAACCACGAAACAGGAAATACTTCTGCAGTATTAAATGGTGAAATCGATGATTTCATCGAAGCGGGAATTCGCTGGCGCCGATCTAGCGCTTCCTAATCTCACTGGTTCTTTCACTTGTTGAGCATATTAATTTGATTAGGTAATTCTTTTCACATTGAGCGCAATTCACGCATAGATCTGCGGTGAAAAAACCTGTGAATTGACGCAATTCCCATCGATATCAGGCGCTTTTGGCCGATCTATACATAAACTAGGACTCAGTACGGCGCTCTTACCCCTCGTATCCGATTGAGACGCCAAAGAAGAACGAAGGAGTTCGTGTGATTCGCTTTGAGAATGTGACGAAGCTTTACCCAGGTCAAGATCGCCCGGCGCTAGATACAGTTTCATTGGAAATTGTTAAGGGTGAGTTTGTCTTCCTTGTTGGTCTTTCAGGATCCGGTAAATCAACTTTCCTTCGCTTGATCTTGCGCGAAGAGCGACCAACCGCAGGAATCATTCATGTCGCCGGAAAAGATCTTGGCAAGTTAGCAAATCATAAAGTTCCTGAACTGC
>Ga0209442_1001545_pt1 | contig 12965 bp, 13 predicted proteins | sample LauGreSBDMM110DD_2_FD_187565 | JGI IMG/M metagenome (GOLD analysis project Ga0209442, IMG submission 187565) | Freshwater lake microbial communities from Lake Michigan, USA - Sp13.BD.MM110.DD (SPAdes) (version 2) | ecosystem: Environmental > Aquatic > Freshwater > Lake | place: Lake Michigan...
TGAAATCCTTATTTTCATTGAGTTGAAAAGTACAAGTTTTTATAACAGCTTCTGCCGCTTTTTTAACTTGTTCCATAGTTCTTTGTGGCCAAGGGATGTAGCGAACGATCTCGGGATTAGATTGATATTCCAGTAGATCATCAACATCTGTCAGAAGCATTGGTCGAAGGATCAACCGATCTGTTTCAATACGAATGGACAATTACTTACTGATCCTTGCCAGATCGACGACGAGAAATCTCGCGTTCAACTTCGCGGTTTGCTTGGCGCTCCATAAGTGAATCGCGCTTGTCGTGCGCTTTCTTTCCACGGGCAACAGCTATTTCAATCTTCGCTTTGCCGTTGTTGAAGTAAAGCTGCAACGGGATAAGAGTTACTCCGCCTTCTTTGATCTTTATATGAAGTTTCTTAATCTCTTGTAGGTGCACAAGCAGCTTTCGCTTGCGGCGCACATCGTGATTAGTCCAAGTTCCTTGGGTGTACTCTGGGATATGAACGCCAGCTAACCAGAGTTCACCATTTTCAACAGTTGCGTAACCATCGATAAGGGAAGCACGCCCAGCGCGCAGTGATTTAACTTCTGTGCCCGTTAGGGCAATGCCGCATTCAAAGACATCTTCAATTGAATAGTCATGACGCGCTTTCTTGTTCTGCGCGATGAGTTTGCGGCCAACTTCTTTCACCACGGCAGGTACCGATTAGACCTTGAGGTAACGGCGGAGCGTGATCAGCGAGGCAATAGTAGAAACGGTAAATCCTGCTAGTAGTAACCAAGCAGATGCGATCCAGACTTCGTTCCAACCAAAGAAGTTGGTGAAGGTAAGAAGTGGAGCAACTTTGGAATCGACTACGGCTTTAAGCCCTGCCAATAGGCCAGTAGCAAATCCCCAGCCGATTAGAGCAGAGAAGATTCCTTCAAGTAAGAATGGAAGTTGGATAGACCAAGAAGATGCACCAACGAGTTTCATTACACCGGTTTCGCGGCGGCGGTTAAAGGCTGCAATACGCAAGGTGTTTGAGATCAATAGACCGGCAGTTAGCACTGAGAAGAGACCAACTAGAAGTGCGCCGTTGCGCAATACATTTAGAAGTTTGAAGAACTTCTCCAAGATAGTGCGCTGATCCTGAACAACATCTACGCCAGGACGCCCTGAGAAAGCGCTGACCACAACTGCAAACTGAGTTGGGTCCTTTAACTTAACGCGGAATGACTCTGGCAATTGATCTGCAGTTACATTTTGTGCGATTGCAGAATCTTTAAAGCGCTCTTGGAAACGTGTGTATGCCTCAGATTGTGACTCGTAGAAAGTACTCTGGACAACAGGAAGTGCATCTAGATCTGATTTAATCGCAAGGCGTTGTTCTGGAGTAATTACTCCGCCAGAGCAGCTTGGTGATTCGGATAAAGATCCACAGAGGTAAACAGAGACTTCGATCTTGTCATACCAATAATCTTTCATCGCATTAACTTGAGCGTTTGAAAGAAGACCAATACCAAGCAGGGAAAGTGAGATCGCAGTAGTAACAATGACCGCAAAGGTCATTGTTAAGTTACGGCGTAGCCCAATACGGACTTCGCTTAATAAGAATCCTGCGCGCATGTCTTTACCCTATCCCCTGATACTTCTTAGCCTGTGTAACCGTAGACGCCGCGAACCTGGTCACGAATAACGTGGCCAGCATCTAATTCAATGACGCGCTTGCGCATCTGATCCACAATTCCCGCATCGTGGGTAGCCATCAAAACAGTGGTGCCTTCGCGGTTAATACGGTCTAGCAATTTCATGATTCCCACAGATGTTGCTGGATCAAGGTTTCCGGTTGGCTCATCGGCGATGATGATCGCCGGGCGGCTTACATATGCGCGGGCAATTGCGACGCGCTGTTGTTCTCCACCTGAAATCTCAGTCGGCATGCGATCTGCCTTATCTTCCAAACCGACGAGTTCAAGAACTTCTGGAACTTCGCGGGCAATCTCTTTCTTGGAATATCCAAGTACGTGCAAAGTAAAAGCTACGTTTTCAGAGATAGTTTTATTCTGAAGCAAACGGAAATCCTGGAAGACAGTTCCAACTTGGCGACGTAGATCAGGAATCTTATGGTTTGGAAGTTGCCCTAAATCTTTTCCAGCAACATGGATAACGCCCTGAGATGGGCGCTCTTCACGCAGGATCAAACGAAGGAAAGTTGATTTACCAGAACCTGAAAGTCCAACAAGGAAGACGAACTCTCCCTTAACAATTTCTAGGCTGACTGTCTCTAGCGCAGGACGTTCTTGACCTGAGTAAAGCTTCGTCACATTCTCAAAACGAATCACACGAACTCCTTCGTTCCTTTTGGGCGCCATGGATATGGGGGAATATGGCTGCCGTACTGAGACCTAGTTTAGGTATAGATCTGCGAAAAGCGCCTGATATCGGCGCAAATTGCGTGGATTCTCAGGAAATATGACCAAATATCTACGCGTGAATTGCGCTCAATGTGAAAAAAATTACTTTGATTAAATAATTTATGAAGCACTTGATCTACGCCAGCGAATTCCCGCTTCAATGAAATCATCGATTTCACCATTTAATACTGCTGAAGTATTTCCAGTTTCGTGGTTATTACGAAGATCTTTAACCATTTGATAAGGCGCCAAAACATAAGAGCGCATCTGGTTACCCCAAGAGCCTGAATTATCGCCCTTCAAAGCATTGATCTTGGCTTGTTCTTCTTGGCGACGACGTTCCAATAATTTTGATTGCAAGACAGCCATTGCTGTTGCTTTGTTCTGAATCTGTGAGCGCTCGTTCTGACATGAAACAACAATTCCCGTTGGGATATGGGTTAAGCGAACAGCAGAGTCTGTTGTATTTACGCCCTGTCCACCAGGGCCAGATGAACGATAAACATCGACTCGAATTTCCTTTTCATCAATTTCAATGTGATCGCTCTGTTCTACAACTGGCACAACTTCAACGCCAGCAAATGATGTGTGGCGGCGAGATTGTGAATCAAAAGGAGAGATGCGGACTAAACGATGAGTACCTTGCTCAACGGATAAAGTTCCATATGCATAAGGTGCGCCAACGCGGAATGTAGTTGATTTGATTCCCGCTTCTTCGGCGTAGGAAGTTTCAAGTACATCCACTTTGAATTCGTGACGTTCGCAGTAACGCAAGTACATGCGCATCAGCATTTCTGCCCAGTCAGCAGCTTCAACACCACCGGCTTCAGAGCGAATAGTTATCAAAGCATCACGGTCGTCGTATTCACCATTGAGAAGAGTCGTAACTTCTAAGTCGCTGATTGCCTTAACTGCAGAATCCAATTCGAGTTCCGCATCTGCTAATCCAGAACCATCTGGTTCAGAGCCTGCGAGTTCAAACAAGATCGGCAAATCTTCAACTCTGCGACGAAGTGTTTTTAATCGTGCAATAGTGCTCTGAACTCGAGATAACTTACTTGTTACCTTCTGCGCCGCTTCTGGGTCATCCCAAAGATTTGGAACACCGGCAGCCGCTTCAAGTTCCACAGCTTCGGCCTCTAACTTAGGAAGATCCAAGACCTTTTCGATAGAGAGAAGCGTTGCACCAATTGCAGCTATCTCTAGATCGTATTCGCGGGCCATGGGTTAAGGATAGCGAGTGTTAGAAAATCCTTATACCGAAGGGCGAAAAGCCTTTCGCTCTTGTGTTAGTGGCCGAGACTTTCGAAGATATTTCGACAGAGTCAAGATTGAAAAATGGAAGAACTAAAGGAAGTTGTGCAGTTGCTTGGGTGACAAGTTGAATTCCAAAACCGTCACACTCAATTCGACTTATCATTAAATTAGTAATCTCAACTCTTCGCAAGCTATTTGGACCACTACTCCAATCGGCCAGAGCGCCTTCCACATCCCCTAAAGCTTTAGAGCAATCAATCGGAACACCTGGATCCGATGGTCCAACCCCAAATAGATTTTGAGCTTGTGTAGTCAGATCAAATTCACCACGGTAATAAGAGGTTTTATCAAGATTACGAACTCCACGTTGTGCTGCTGCTTCACTTGCTTGGGTTAAGGAACGCTTTGCAATTGCGACAGCTGCAACATCCGTTACTACGAATATCGATGAAAGTGAAACTATAAAAAGAGCCATCACCACAAGTGAAATGGATCCCGATTCACTGCGAAGAAGTTTTATGGGACTGCGCCTTAACTCCATGGAGATATATATTCCTGTGCTGAAGCGATGACCGCGCGGGATTCTTTGGACGCACCAAAGTGAACAGTGACAACAATTTTTCCATTTGGCGAATAACAATGCGAACTGCTGCATTCGAGATTTAACGCCATTCGTTCAAATTCATCTTCCGTTAAGCCAAGTTCTCGTCCAGCTCTAAAAATTACTGCGTTCATAGCCGCAGCCGCACTTGATTGATTTGAACTAGTCACAAAGGCCCGTGCACCTTCACGCGCTAAGGTGCGCGCAATTTCTTCCTGGCCACTTACTAACGCGAATTGATGCAGAAAGAAGATAATCGGCACAAATAGCGGAAGGGCAAGCGCAACAAATTCGACTGTAGCGCTACCTCTTTCGCATCTGATAATACTTTTCACGGGACAACCTCCATAACAGAGATACCTGTGACCTCACTTTTTAGTGAACCGCCTAAGAAACTGGCCAAGCCTGGAACCATAATTGGAAGATCTCTTTGCTTTCTAACAACTAGTAGACGCAATTTTTGAAAACGATCAGGCGTATCTATTTCAATCACTGAGTCACTGCTCTGCAACTCATTAGATATCGACCTTGTTGATGCCTCGCTCTGTACCTTCGCAAGTTCAAAATTTCTAATGAAGACCGTTGAAGTTAACTGCGCACCGCAGAGAAAGAGAAAGAGCAAAGGAATCAAGACCATTGCGCTCTCAGCGCTTCCCCTTTCGGATGCGATGAATCGCCTCAGCGAATACATCAACGAATACCGTTCATCGCATCTAGTGAATTCTTAAGGATGCTGGTCAAGCGAGGGGCGGCAATTGTCCATATCGCTGTGACTAAACCGGTAGTCATTAGAACTACTAGTACCCAACCAGGAACATCACCTCTCTCGGATGCAAGCGCCGATTTGTATCGGCTTTGAATCTGTTGCAGAGATAGGTACCTATCAATTATCACTTTATTTAATCCACCAGTACTTGCTTGAACTAACTCTGCAGATTCTGCTGGCTCTAGGGCCTTAGATTTAACTTTTACCATCTCTTTTTCCGTTCTCTCTTACCCATCCATACGGTATGAATCGGGTTGGTCTTAATTGTTTTCAATATTTCTAAAGTTTTATCTTTTCTAGGCACTGCTGAAGAGATTTAAGTTAGCTAGCGAAGGCCAAAGCGCGAAAAGGATAGAGATTGGAAGAATGAGAAAGACCACCGGAACCATCATCGATATCTCAGCCTTAGCGGCTGCTCCCAAAACTCGGTTCCTTTGGAGTTCGCGAGCCTCTTGCGCATGGCGTTGAAGCACATCGATTAGTGGTGCACCACGTAGGGTTGCGATAATTAGTGAGTCAACAAAACGCCTGATTGCAATGGAATCTAAATCTCTTCCCATCGCATCTAGAGCAACATGGAATGGTTTTCCAGATTTAACGAGTGCTACTACCTTGTTGAATTCAATGGCCATTGAACCAGTGGCCGTTTTTCCTATCCGCTCCATCGCTGCCAAAGGCGTTTCGCCTGCTGACATGGCTAACGAATACATCTCAATAACTGCGGGAAACTCTGATTCAACTCGCAACTTATGAAGGTTTACTTTTTTGCTCAGGCTGCGATCCACAAAAACATAAGTTGATATCGCAGCTAAGAAACCAAGTAGCAATATAGAGATTGGCGACTTCCCTAAAAAGATCAAAATCAAGGTTATAGCTGCACCAACAAGTGATGAGTTTGCAAGTTGCTTACTTCTAAATTCAAAGAAACTTTCTGGAGAGTCTTTTCCTATTTCACGGAGGCGATTTTGAATCGACCCTCGGTCCTTGGAATTTGCTATGTGGATATTTAACGCACTTCTAGGACTCGAACTTAAGATCAGGGTTAGCGAACCCAAGGCGGCAAAGAGAACTGGAATTCCAACGGAATACTTCATGCGCTACCAAAAACACGCGGTAGCTCGGGAAGGCGACCCAAACGGTTCATCCATACATATGCGATCGCTGTCAGGGACAAACCGATTAGAAGAATTAGCACGCCTGTAGGTGTAGAGAATGCGCGAGATGTTGCTGGCTGTGTCGATAGTAAGAGCAGAAGAAGCCAAGGAGCGGCGGCAGAAAGATGAGCGGAGTTCTTAATCCAGCCGTGTTTAACTTCAATCTCACGACGTAGCGCTAAATCTTGACGCAGGAACGTTCCCACGGTGCGCAAAATGTTAAGCAGTTCGGATCCGCCTAAGGTTTTGGAAATTGCAATTGCTTCAAAGATTTGATCGCTGCTGTGTTGGGCACATCGCTGCTTCAACTCCGAAATCGCTAGATTGAAATCACCGTGCGTGCGCATCTTGAGCTCAAATTCTGCAAAGTATGGCCGGAGAATTAACGGACCTCTCGTCGTTAAACCAATTAGAGATTCAGTTATCGAAAGACCTGACTGGATTCCGCTTACCAGGTGATCAATCACTTCCGGCCATGCAGCACTTATAGCGGCGGCATCTTTATCAGATTTCTTCTTTGAAATTAACAAGGTAATTATGGAGAGTAAAAAGCCGAAGATTAGAGCGATAACAATGGATGCAGAGAGTAGATAGACCATAAAGAATGAAGCTACGAAAGAACTTGCTACTTTCAGGTATTGATTTTTGCGAACATTTAGCGAGAGGTTTCTTGGCGGACTCATCTGTTTTCTACTCATCTTTGCTCCACCAATCGGCAAGTGGAACTCCAGCAGCCGAGAATTTCTCTTCATTACCGATAGAGCCAACGCCGCGGATGTATTTACTGCCATCCCATTTCCAGAGGGTTTCTATTTCAGCGCGATCATTTTCAAAGCGACCTGTGACTGCGGCGATCTCTTGAATTCTTCGCGTACCGTCGCTAGCAAGTCCGACTTGTACAACTAGATCAATAGCCGATGCCACTGTCGGCGCAATAAATTTGTGTGAAATGTTTTCGCCGGCTAATAACGGCAGAGTTTGTAATTTGATAATCGCATCTCTAGCGGAATTTGCATGCAAGGTTCCCATTCCGGCGAGCCCGGAGTTAAGGGCAATTAATAGATCTAACGCTTCGGCCTCGCGAACTTCTCCAATAACTATGCGCGAAGGTCGCATGCGTAGCGCTTCCTTAATTAGTTTTCTAAGTGGAATCGCACCTTCTCCTTGGAGATTTTCACTGCGAGTCTGCATCGCAACCAAGTCAGGTAATACCGGCTTTAGTTCGAAGACTTCCTCAATCGTGATAACTCGCTGTCCCAAAGGAGTAGCCGATACAAGTGCATTGAGCATTGTTGTTTTTCCAGATTGGGTTCCGCCACTTACTAAAATGTTCAACCCAGCGCGGACGGAGTTGGTTAACGCCACCGCCATAGAAGCGGTTAAGGCGCCGCGTTGGGCTAAATCTTGTAAGGACAAATGGCGCATGAGATGTTTTCTGATGTTAACCGTCCAGTGTTCAGCGGTGATTTCAGGAATCACCACGTGGAGGCGACTCCCATCCGGAAGGCGTGCATCAACGAATGGGTGTGAAAGATCAAGACGTCTACCGCTCCAGATAAGTAGGCGATCTACTAGCTGAGAGACTTCTTCAGTCGAGAGGATTAAATTTGTTAACTCACTCTTTCCTGCCCGAGCGATAAAAATTCTTTGTGGTGAATTAATCCAAATTTCTTCGATTGTTTTATCGGAAATGAACTCTGCGATCGGCCCAAAGGCGACATCCATTTCCATGGCGCGAAGATAGAACTATCCAAATTACTAAACATGAGCCGGCAGAAACCTGTGGATGAATTAGAAAGATGTGGTTTTCAACTCTTGCCCATCGAGGCGATTTAAGAAATCTAGGGCGCTCTCGCCTACTTCGTGTGAGATCCATGCGTAATGTAGGGAGATCCCAGGAACTCCTTCCAAGGTCCACTGTGGAGATATTCGAGCGCAGATTTGTTCGGCTACATCGTTATCCCCAGTAATTAAAATGACAAAATTGTTTATGCCCATACGCGCTATGTGATCTTCTAAGCGGAGCGCTCTCCCGGCAATTTCGGAGAAGGCAACTAGCGGATAGTCATAAATCGGTTGCTCTGAAATCAATCTGAACGTAACCGCAGTAATTGTGCTTTCACTCCGCTCGGAGAGTGAGATCTCTCTTTTTAAACTCTCATAGAAGAAAGGTGGCGCAGCTACGCGCGTTAATGAGTCACGTAAACCGTCGTGCGAAAAAACCATGCGCTACCCTTCCTGTCTATGAGCGCCGATCCTGCCAAGCAAGCGCGTAAGCGCTCCATCGCGTCAGCCCTTCTCTATATAGAAGGTGCAGTTGTGTTATCCCTAGGCATCTGGGTCGGCGTAATGGGAATAACCCATGAAGATAGGGAGATCCCGCCATTGGCTGGAGTGCTGCTCTTCTCATTGTTAGGTGGCCTCGGTCTCTTGGCGTGTGGTCGCGCTTATGCGCAAAAGAAGAATTGGGGCCGCGGGCCGGCGGTATTGGCGAACTTAATTGTGTTGGGCGTTGTTAAATATCAATTCGAAGGTGGTTTCTTAATCGGCGCAATTCCATTGTTATTGCTTGCAATCCCAGTGCTCTATTTTGCGGTAACGATAATTCCCGAAGAGCGAAAGAAACCCTAATCAAAAAATAGTCGGTTAAAAAGGTACGATCTTTCTATCTTCCCAAAGTAGACCAGTTACTTGATCGGTTCCACGTTCTGAAATATCTGCAGTTGCAAGCCAGATAGCGGTCTCGGCACCTTCTTCGGCGCTACGTGGTGCATCGGGGCCGCCCATATCTGTGCGCGAATGATTAGGGCAGATTGCATCAACATAGAATCCGCGAGCGCCTAACCCTGTTTCATGTGCCAAGTTTCTAACGAGTGCGTTAACTCCAGCTTTGCTAATTCGATACGGTGCAAGTCCCCCGGCATTTCCTGGTCCGGACATTCTTCCTAAACATGCTGAGTAAACAACTAATCGTCCATTGCGTGCATCGGCCATGGCAGGTGCAATCACATTTACTAAAGTGAAAACTGAATCCAAGTTAATCGCCATTACGCGATTCCATTCGGCATCAGTTGTGCGCAGAGTCTTTGACATCTTCTCGCTCATCACGCCATGTGCCAGAACCAGTACTTGTGGAGTTGGAAGTGACGCGGTGATCTCTTCAGCGGCTTTGCGAGTAGCTTCTTGGTTCTCTAAATCTGCCGCATGCGTTGTAATGCTTAAACCAGATTGGGTTGGCGAATACTCAGCGATCAGTTCTTCTCTCGCTGAATTCAAACGTGCTGGATCTTTGGCGATCATCGCTAAGTCATAGCCACGCGCTGCCAACCCCCGCGCAGTTTCAAAGCCCAGCCCACGGCTTCCACCGCTGACAATGGCCAGTGGTCGCATCGGAGCTCCTGAGTTCATGCGCCAACTCTGCCAATCCTCTGGCCCCTTGTCGCGCTGAGTTTCGGGGCGCGATTGTGGTCAATATCGCGCTCGAGGTCGGCGCTACGGGATTTATTCATGCTCGGCTCAGCCGATAGTCTTAGCCACGTATTAAGCGTTAATTACCACTGTAATGCTCAAGGTTAATCGCGAAGAAGGAGTTGCCAGTGTCGGCAGATTTCGGAGCCAATGATTGGCTCGTCGAAGAGATGTACGAGCGTTACCAAGCCGATCCAACTTCCGTCGAACCTTCATGGATTGAATTCTTTAAGACTTATAACCCAGGTGCAGCTGCAACAACAAGCGCGCCAAAAGTTGGAACTCCACCAGTTCCACCAATTCCAAAAGCGACACAACAAGTTTTAACACCTGCACCATCAACCTTGGCAGCACCTGTTACATCTACTCCGGTTTCTGCGCCAGCACCTGTTGCTGCCGCCCCTGTCGTTTCAACACCGGCACCTGTTGCTGCCGCCCCTGTCGTTTCAACACCAGCTCCAGCACAGGCACCTGTAAAGCCAGTACCAGTTTTGATTACACCGAGTGCGGCAACTATGGAACCACTTCGCGGAGTTGCCGGTCGCGTTGTTGCATCGATGGAAGCATCGCTAACAGTTCCGACTGCAACAAGTGTGCGCGCAATTCCTGCCAAGTTGATGATTGATAACCGCACCGTTATTACAAATCATTTAAAGCGCACACGTGGTGGAAAAGTTTCATTCACTCACATCATCGCTTATGCCATGATCAAGGCGCTTCGTGCGATGCCAGAGATGAACGCTTTCTATGGCGAGGTAGATGGCAAGCCTGCACTTGGAAAGCCAGAACATATCAACCTTGGTATTGCGATCGACTTGGCAAAGCCCGATGGAACCCGGCAACTACTTGTTCCATCAATTAAGGGTTGCGAAGAGTTAGATTTCGGTCAGTTCTGGGTTGCATACGAAGAGATCGTTAAGAAGGCCCGCGCTGGGGCACTTACCGTTGAAGATTACGCAGGAACAACTGTCTCGCTAACAAACCCAGGCACAATCGGCACAGTTCACTCTGTGCCACGTTTGGTGCAAGGACAAGGCCTAATCGTTGGCGTTGGCGCGATGGATTATCCAGCCGAATTCCAAGGTGCAAGTGAAGAGACCTTGGCCCGGATGGCGATAAGCAAGGTAATAACTCTTACAAGTACTTACGATCACCGCGTTATTCAAGGCGCGCAATCTGGTGATTTCCTTCGCCGCATTCATGAAATCTTGCTCGGTGCCGAAAACTTCTACGATGAAATCTTTGCAGCACTTCGTATTCCATACGAGCCAATTCGTTGGGCATCTGACTTTGAATTCTCTAAAGATGAAGAGATCAACAAAACTGCGCGCGTTCAGCAGTTAATTCAGGCTTACCGCACCTACGGCCACTTGATGGCAGATACCGATCCGCTCAAATATGTACAGCGCTCACACCCAGATCTTGATGTCGTAACTCACGGACTTACTTTGTGGGATCTCGATCGCGAATTTGCAACTGGTGGCTTTGGTGGCGAGAAGTTTATGAAGCTACGCAAGATCCTCGGAATTCTGCGCGATTCATATTGCCGCTCTGTTGCAGTTGAGTATATGTATATTTCAAATCCAGAAGAGCGTAAGTGGATTCAGCAACACGTTGAAATCGGTTTTACCAAGCCAGATCGCGAAGAACAGATCCGCATCTTGCGCAAACTAAATAGCGCCGAAGCATTTGAAACTTTCTTGCAGACTAAGTTCGTTGGACAGAAGCGCTTCTCACTCGAAGGCGGCGAATCTGTAATTCCAATTCTTGATGCAGTTATCTCATCTGCTGCCGAAAAGAATTTAGATGAAGTCTGTATCGGTATGCCACACCGCGGTCGCCTAAATGTTCTGGCAAATATCGCTGGCAAGTCATACGGACAAATTTTCCAAGAGTTCCAAGGACATTACAAAGAGAATGAAGTACACGGTTCGGGCGATGTTAAGTACCACTTAGGTACTGAAGGAGTCTTCACCGCAGAATCTGGTGCGCAGACCAAGATTTATCTCGCTGCCAACCCTTCACACCTTGAAGCGGTAAACCCAGTACTAGAAGGCATTGTTCGCGCCAAGCAAGATAAGTTAAATGTTAAGGATCTGTACTCAGTTCTGCCTATCTTGCTCCATGGAGATGCTTCATTCGCAGGCCAAGGTATTAACTTTGAAACACTGCAGTTATCTCAGCTAAAGGGCTACCGCACCGGCGGAACTGTTCATATCGTTGTAAATAACCAAGTTGGATTTACTACTTCACCTCATGCATCACGCACATCTCGTTATTCAACAGATGTTGCCAAGGCGATTGAAGCGCCGGTCTTCCATGTAAATGGCGATGACCCAGAAGCATGTGTTCGCGTAGCTCGCTTAGCCTTCGAATACCGCCAAAAATTTAATAAAGATGTAGTCATTGACATGGTTTGCTACCGTCGTCGTGGCCACAATGAAGGCGATGAGCCAAGCTTTACGCAACCGATGATGTACAAGTTAATTGATGCCAAGCGCTCAACTCGTACCTTGTATACCGAATCGCTGATCGGCCGCGGAGATATCACTCCGGAGGAAGCCGAACAGTTAGCGCGCGACTACCAGACACAGCTTGAAGAAGTTTATGCATCTGTTGCAAATTATGAAGAAGAGCACGATCCAAACTTCCAGCCACCAATTGTTCCAAATGCTGAAGATGTACCAACATTTATCTCAGAACAATTGGTTCGTGAAATTGCAGCGACACAACTTGCGATCCCAGAAGGTTTCCATATCCATCCCAAGATGCTTCCGCAGTTGCAAAAGCGTGCGGAATCAATTAACGATGGCACCATCGACTGGTCAACTGGTGAAATGCTCGCCTTCGGTTCACTTCTTAAGGAAGGTCGCCCAGTTCGTTTAGCGGGACAAGATTCTCGTCGCGGAACATTTAGCAACCGCCATGCAGTAGTTGTTGATAAAGAGAATGGTTCTGATTGGTTCCCGCTTCGTTCACTGATTGCCGATGAAAGTCAGTTCTTCGTAGTCGATTCGCTCTTATCTGAATACGCTGCCATGGGCTTTGAATACGGTTATTCCGTTGCTCGCCCAGAAGCGCTTGTGCTTTGGGAAGGTCAGTTCGGTGACTTCGCCAACGGTGCGCAAACAGTTATCGACGAATTCATCTCATCAGCACTTCAAAAGTGGGGCGAGCGTTCATCAGTTGTATTGCTCTTGCCACATGGCTATGAAGGACAAGGCCCAGATCACTCATCTGCGCGCATTGAACGCTTCTTATCACTTGCTGCAGAAAAGAATATGACGATCGCACAGCCATCAACTCCGGCTTCTTACTTCCACTTGTTGC
>Ga0209442_1001546_pt1 | contig 12964 bp, 14 predicted proteins | sample LauGreSBDMM110DD_2_FD_187565 | JGI IMG/M metagenome (GOLD analysis project Ga0209442, IMG submission 187565) | Freshwater lake microbial communities from Lake Michigan, USA - Sp13.BD.MM110.DD (SPAdes) (version 2) | ecosystem: Environmental > Aquatic > Freshwater > Lake | place: Lake Michigan...
TGCAAGGCATGCCGCTGCATTTTGTCGATGCCTACATTGCCTCGCGCAAACAGCCTGGCCACAATGTTTTGACTCTGCGCGCCGACATTGGCCGCGACCGCGTGGCCGGCATGATGTTTTTGCTGCATGGCCAAGCCGCCACCTACCAAATTGGCTGGACCAATGACGCGGGGCGCGATGCGTATGCGCACAACCTCTTGCTGTACAAAGGCATGGAGGCATTGAAAGAACGCGGTGTTCGCTGTCTCGACATGGGCGGCATCAATACCGGGCGAAGTGCTGGCATAGCGCGTTTCAAGATCACCAGCGGCGCCCAAGTGGTCACCTTGGCCGGCACCTTTTGGGTATGAGCCAACTCCAAGTCATCGCCCTGGGCTGCGAGCGCGGTGGTCGCCCCTTATTTGCCACGCAAAGCTTCAGCTTGGAAGCAGGTCAAGCCATGCACATCGAGGGCAACAACGGCTCAGGCAAAACCAGTTTGCTGCGCATGGTCTGCGGTTTGTCGCAAGCAGCCAGCGGCGAGGTGCGTTGGGGCGGACAAGCCATTGCCCAAGTGCGACCCGCCTTCATGCGCGACTTGCTGTATCTGGGCCACAGCCTGGGCTTGAAAGACGAACTCTCGGCTTTGGAAAACCTGCAGACGACATCGGTATTGTCGGGGCAGTCGCTCAGCCGCGAACAAGCTTCTCAAGCGCTGAAATCCCAGGGTCTTGGCACCAGAGCGCATTTGCCGCTGCGCGTGTTGTCGCAAGGGCAAAAGCGACGCGTGGCGTTGGCGCGACTGCAGGTGTCCCAAGCCAAGCTGTGGGTGTTGGATGAGCCGTTTGTCGCGCTCGATGGCGCGGCGGTGCAAGCTTTGCAGCAGGTACTGCAAGCGCATTTGCAACAAGGCGGCCTCCTTCTTTTCACCAGCCATCAGGGAATCAACTTAGGTTCCCCTGTGCTGCAGCGGACCTTGACGCCATGAATGCTTTTTTCACCTTGGTGGCACGTGATTTGCGCTTGGCTTACAGGCGCAAAGCCGAGGTTTTGAGTGCTTTGTTTTTCTTCGTGGTGGTGGCCGCTTTGTTTCCTTTGGCGATTGGCCCCGAAGCCGCCATGCTGCGACAAATTGGCCCCGGTGTCTTGTGGGTGGGCGCCTTGCTGGCCAGCATTTTGTCTTTGCCACGCTTGTTTGAAAACGATTGGCGCGACGGCTCTTTGGAGCACCTGATGCTGTCCCCGCATCCTTTAGGGCTTTTGGTCTTAGGGAAAATTTCTGCCCATTGGTTGGTCTCGGGCCTGCCCTTGGTAGCATTGGCCCCCGTCTTGGGTTTGCAATTTGATTTGCCACCGGATGTATTGGGTATGTTGTCGCTGTCGTTGTTGTTGGGAACCCCGGTCTTGTCTTGCATTGGTGCAATGGGGGCGGCCCTCACCTTAGGGGTGCGCGGTGGTGGTGTGTTGATTGCCTTGTTGGTGCTGCCTTTGTTCGTGCCTGTGCTGGTGTTTGGTGCCGGTGCTGTGCAAGCCATGCAAAGCGGTTTGGGGGCGCAAGCCCATGTTTCAATTTTGCTGGCGATGTTGTTGCCAGCGGTGTTTTTCAGCCCTTGGGCGTGCAGTGCGGCTTTGCGCATTGCCTTGGAATGAACAAATGACAATGCGCTGGTTTTATTACGCTGCCCCACAGACCTTTTATGGTTTGGCCGGGCGCTTGTGGCCTTGGTTGGCGGCACTTGCCTTGGCGCTGACCTTGGCGGGTTTGTGGGTGGGCTTTGGCTTGGCCCCCAGCGACGCCCAACAAGGCGAGGGCTACCGCATCATTTTTGTCCATGTCCCCGTTTCTTGGATGTCCATGATCATTTATTTGGCTATGGCGTTTTGGAGCGTTTTGGGTCTGACCTTCAACACCCGCTTGTCCGGCATGATGACCCGCGCTTTGGCGCCCACGGGTGCCATGTTTGCATTTTTGTCTTTATGGACGGGCGCTTTGTGGGGCAAACCCATGTGGGGCACATGGTGGGTTTGGGACGCACGCCTCACATCAGAATTGATTTTGTTTTTTCTCTATCTGGGCTATATGGCGCTCGTTTCCGCCATTGATGATGTGCGCCGTGCCGACCGTGCCGGTGCGCTGATTGCCATTGTGGGTGCGATCAATGTGCCCATCATCTATTTTTCAGTCAAGTGGTGGAACACCCTGCACCAAGGTGCGTCGGTGTCGCTGACTCGCTCGCCCAGCATGGCGCAGTTGATGCTTTGGGGCATGTTGCTGATGGCCTTGGCGATGTGGGCCTACACTTTGGCCATGGTTTGCTACCGCGTACGCACCCTCATCATCGAGCGTGAACGCCATACCGATTGGGTGCAAGCCTTACCCGAAGTTGCAGGAGCTAAAGCATGAGGTGGGAGAGTTGGTCTGAGTTTTGGTACATGGGCGGCTACGGCTTGTATGTCTGGGGCAGCATGGGCATGACGGCTTTGTTGCTGTTGTTGGAAATTTGGCAAGCCCGTGTCGCCCATTTAAATACACTGGCTTTGGCACGCAGCGAACTTTTCATGGAGCAAGAATGACACTCAGTCCCCGACAAACCCGTTTTGCCTTGATTGCGGGCGGCGTGTTGGTGCTGGCCGCGGCAGCAGCCTTTGTGCTCAATGCGTTTCAAAACAATTTGGTGTTTTTCTTCACACCCACCCAAGTGTTGAATGGCGAAGCGCCCACCAACAAAATTTTTCGCATTGGCGGCTTGGTCAAAGTGGGCAGCGTACAACGCAACGGCACCGATGTGAGCTTTGTGGTGACCGATACCGCCCAAGACATTGCGGTGCGCTACAGTGGTTTGTTGCCCGATTTGTTCACAGAGGGCAAGGGCGTGGTGGCGCAAGGCCGTTTGGATGCCCAAGGCCTCTTGACCGCCAGCGAGGTGCTGGCCAAACACGACGAGAATTACATGCCCCCCGAGGCGCAACACGCCTTAGACAAAGCTGCGCAGGCCCGTGCCGCGCAATCGGTGAAACCTTGAAACCTTGAAAGCTGCCTGACTATGATTCCTGAACTCGGTCAATTTGCATTGGTGTTGTCGGTCGTCATGGCCTTTTTGCTGGGCACCGTCCCGTTGTTGGGTACCTTGCGTCACAAGGTGGTATGGCAATCCTTGGCTCGACCGGCAGCTTTGCTGCAATTCGTGTTGGTGTCTTTGGCGTTTGCTTGTTTAGCGTCTTCGTTTTTAAGCAACGACTTCTCGGTGAAGTATGTCGCCGAGCATTCCAATTCCTTGTTGCCCAAGCCCTACCAGTTTGCGGCTGTGTGGGGCGGCCACGAAGGTTCCTTGTTGTTATGGGTGCTGATGCTCAGCGGCTGGACGGCAGCGGTGGCGATTTTTTCTGCCAGCTTGCCTTTGGTCATGGTGGCGCGAGTACTGGGTGTCCTGGGCTTGGTGTCGGTGGGTTTTTTGATGTTCATTTTGACCACTTCCAATCCTTTTGATCGAATCTTTCCCATGCCGGCCGATGGGCGAGACCTCAACCCCTTGTTGCAAGACCCTGGCTTGGTGATTCACCCGCCCATGCTCTATATGGGCTATGTGGGCATGTCGGTGGCCTTTGCGTTTGCGATCGCCGCCTTGCTGTCGGGGCGACTCGATGCCGCATGGGCACGCTGGTCGCGCCCCTGGACAGTCATCGCTTGGGCATTTCTTACCTTTGGCATTGGTTTGGGCTCTTGGTGGGCGTACTACGAATTAGGTTGGGGCGGTTGGTGGTTTTGGGACCCGGTTGAAAACGCGTCGCTGATGCCGTGGTTGGTTGCTACCGCGCTGATTCATTCGCTGATGGTCACGGAAAAGCGCGGCAGTTTCAAAGCCTGGACCGTGCTCTTGGCTATTGCCGCTTTTTCCTTGTCCTTGCTGGGTACCTTTTTGGTTCGTTCAGGCGTGCTCACCTCGGTGCATGCCTTTGCCTCCGACCCGTCGCGCGGTGTTTTTATTCTGATTTTTTTGGCCATCGTGGTGGGCGCGTCTCTTACCTTGTTTGCTTGGCGCGCACCTGCGGTCACCTTGGGCGGCAGCATGGGCTTGGTCTCGCGTGAATCCTTTCTTTTGCTCAACAGCGTGCTGTTGGTGGTGGCCACGGGTGCGGTGTTGTTGGGCACCCTTTACCCCCTCGTCATTGATGCGCTGAATTTAGGCAAATTGTCGGTGGGGCCACCGTATTTCAATTTGGTGTTTGCGCCGCTCATGGTGCCTTTGCTGTTTGTGTTGGTGCCGGGCACGGTGTCGCATTGGCGTGAAGCGCGTATGAGTGATGTTTTTTGGCGCCTGCGTTTTGTAGGCGCTGGGGCTGTGTTGCTGGCGCTGGTCTTGCCTTTCGTGTTGGGCAGTTGGTCAGCCGGCACCATGCTGGGTATCTTTTTAGGCATGTGGGTGGCCTTGGGCAGCTTGCAGCATATGGTCGAGCGTTTACGCAAGCCCGGTCGCATAGGCGGCTCGTTTTGGGGCATGCACATGGCGCACTTTGGCATGGCGGTGTTGGTGCTGGGCATCACCGGTGTGAAGTCTTACGAGGTCGAGCGCGATGTGCGCATGGCTGTGGGCGACACCGTCACCATCGCTCCCTATACCTTCCGCTTGGTGGGTGTTGAAGAGGTGATGGGCCCCAATTACAAAGCCGTGCAAGCCAAGGTCGAGGTTTTGAAAAATGATCAGGTGATAGAAGTTTTGTCTCCGCAAAAGCGGCGTTATTTCTCCACCGCCATGCCCATGACTGAAGCCGCCATCGATTCGGGCCTGCTGCGAGACTTGTATGTGTCTTTGGGCGACCCTGTGGCGGGGGACACACCTTCTTGGAGCATGCGGGTGTATTACAAACCCTTTGTGCCTTGGATGTGGGCAGGGGTGCTGATCATGGTGTTTGGCGGCGTCTTGGCTGCCCTTGACCGGCGTTACCGCCGCAACACCAACCAACAATCGGTGCGCACGGCGGGCGAGGCTTTGTCTGGCACGGCATGAAAAAGACTTTGCTCCCGCTGGTTTTGTTTGCCGCCTTGGTGGCTTTCTTGGGTGTGGGTTTGATGCGCGACCCAAGCGAGATTCCCTCTCCTTTGGTGGGTAAACCGGCCCCTGCTTTCAGTTTGACAACCTTAAGCGGTGACAAGCCTTTCAGTCCCGCCGATATGTTGGGTCAAGTGTGGGTCTTCAATGTCTGGGCGACTTGGTGTGTGGCTTGTCGCGAAGAGCATCCTTTGCTGGTGCAGTTTTCCAAAAGCCAACGCGTTCCCATTGTTGGCTTGAGCTACAAAGAAATTCAAGCGGGCGACCAGGCGGCTGGCGCCCTGAGCGAGGAAGCCAAATTGCAGTTGGCCAGACAGCGCAGTCTGAAGTTTTTAAAAATAGCCGGCGACCCGTACAAACTCTCGGTGATGGATTTGGATGGGCGTGTAGGCATCGACTACGGCGTGTATGGCGTGCCAGAAACCTACATCATCGACAAGCAAGGCATCATTCGCTACAAGCGTGTGGGGCCAGTCACGCCTGAAGTCTTGATCGAAACCATTCTTCCCTTGATCCAGCAACTGGACACACCGGCATGAAACACCTTTTGATTGTTTGCTGCTTGGTTGCCATGTCAGGCTGGACCCATGCGGGCGAGGCTCAGCCCATGGCGCAAGACCCACAAGTTGAAGCCCGCTTGCTGGTGATTTCAGAAGAACTGCGTTGTTTGGTATGTCAAAACGAGGCCCTGTCTTCTTCGCACGCCGAGTTGGCCGAAGACTTGCGCCGCGAGGTGCGTAAACTCATTCGGGAAAATAAAACCGATGCTGAGATCAAAACCTATTTGGTTGAGCGCTACGGCGACTTTGTGCTTTACAAGCCGCCACTCAAACCGCTGACTTGGCCTTTGTGGTTTGGCCCCTTTATTTTGTTTGGCTTGGCCCTCGTTGGCCTGTGGCGTTATTTACGCTTGCGCAAGCAACTCCCTTCTTCCCGTCTTGACGCTACAGGGCGTGCGCAGGCGGAACAACTTTTGAAAGACTGAATGAACCCGGTGCTATGGTTTTTGGTGTGGGCGGCGCTCATGTGTACGGTGGTGGTGGCTGTCCTCGCTTGGAGTTTGCGCCGCGCCTCGCGTGCGGGTTTGACGGGCAGCGAACGTGACAGTGTGTTGTCTCAGGTGGCGGTCTACCGCGAGCATTTGTCTGAACTTCAGCATGAATTGGCCCAAGGCACATTGGACCAAGCCGGCTTTGATGCCTCTCACGAGGAATTAACCCAGCGCCTCTTGGAAGACACGCCGGCTAAAACCGCTTCGGCTACCCCTGCCACTGCTGCCACTGCAGTGCTTCCTCCGCGCTGGAAAATTTTAGGGAGCAGTTTGGCTTTGGCTGTTCCGCTGCTGTCCTTTAGCTTGTACTTTATGGTGGGTACACCCTTGGGTATCGACCCTGTGCTGGCCAGCCAAGTGGGTGGCGACGAACAAATCTCTAGCGACAAGCTCCAAGCCATGGCCGATCAGCTGCGCCAACGCCTGACAGAGAACCCCAACAATGCCGAGGGCTGGGTAATGATGGGGCGCATAGAGCGGGCCTTGGGGAAGTATGACCCTGCGGACGAGGCGTTTAAAAAATCTCTCTTACTCGCTTCCAATGACGATGTGCGAATAGAGCGCGCCGAGGTGCTGGCGCAAAAAAACCAAGGTAATTTCGAGGGCGAGCCTTGGGAGATTATTCAAAGTGTTCTCAAAGCCGATCCCGCGCACGGCAATGCTTTGTTGCTTGCGGGCAGCGCCGCTTTTTCGCAAGCACAATTTCAAGATGCGCTGAAATACTGGGACAAGGTGCGTGGCTTGTTGCCCGCTTCCTCGCCCGACCTGCCGGCGCTGGTGGAGGCCATCAACAAGGCGCGTGAACGCTTGAACATGCCGCCGCTGGACCCCGATACCGTGGTGGCCCAAGCCCCACAAGCGCCAGTCCTGCCTGCCAAGCCCGCCAAGGGCAAGACCGCGCCAGGCGCCGAGCGCATCGCGGGGCGGGTCAGCCTTGACCCCAGTTTGGCCTCGCAGGTATCGTCCAAAGACACGGTGTTTATTTATGCCAATGCCGCCGATGGTCCACGCATGCCCTTGGCGATTGTGCGAACCACGGTAGACAAATTACCCTACGACTTTGTGCTGGACGACAGCATGGCGATGAACCCGCAAATGAAACTCTCGAGTATCAGCTCGGTGATGGTCAGAGCGCGTATTTCAAGAAGCGGCAACGCCATGGCGCAACCCGGAGACCTCGGGGTGAGCGCGGGCCCGATCAAGCCTGGCAGCAAAGAAAAGCTGACCTTGGTGATTGCACAGCCCTTAAGCAAGTAAGGGCGGCACGACCCAAAGGCACATCAGCCCATTAATAAACCGTGGGTGCGTGCAAAGTGCAGGGTTTGGGTACGGCTTTTCACACCTAAGCGGCGGAACAAGCGCCACAAGTGCACCTTGACCGTGTGTTCGCTGATGCTGAGTTCAGCGGCGATATCGCGGTTGGACAAGCCGCGGTCCAGCATCAAAATAAGTTGCTTTTGGCGCTTAGAGAGTTTGATGTCGCCAATCACCACGGCTTCAGCATCCTCTTCTGCATCATCCGACTTCAGGATGTCTTGGATGGCTGCAGAAATTTCTGCGGTATCGGTTGATTTTTCAATGTACAAATCGGCACCCGCTTCAAGGCAAGCGTCGCGGGCTTCGCCCGAGGGCATGGCCGACAACACCACCAAGGGAATTTCGGGGTACATTTTTTTCACATCCGAAATGGCCGTAGCGCCTTTGACGCCTGGCAGCAAGAGGTCGAGCACAAACAACTCGGGCTCGCCATTTTTAATGAGTGCTGCTTGCAGTTCGCTGAATTTTTCCAACTCAACCACTTTAGATGCTGGGCGCAGGCGGCGCAGCAGCATGCCAATCATTTGGCGGACCATGGGGTGGTCATCAATGACGTAAAGGCTCATAAATATTCTCCGTTCTTTTATTAGTAGTTCAGGCCCATGGCCTCGCGCACATCGCGCATGGTTTCTTGCGCTGTGACTCGTGCACGCTGTGTTCCAGCGTCTACGATATCACGAACAAGCCGAGGATTGGAAACAAAAGGTTCTGCGCGAGCCAACATGGGTTGTTGCTCAGCAATGATGGCGTCGATCACGGGTTGCTTACATTCTAGGCAACCAATGCCTGCGCGCACGCATTCGGTTTGCACCCAATCGCGGGTAGCGACCGGTGAATAAACCAAATGAAATTGCCAAACAGGACAGCGTTCGGGGTTGCCCGCATCGCTGCGTTTGACTCTGGCCGGATCGGTGGGCATGCGCTTGACCTTGGTCTCTATGCTGGCCTTGTCTTCGCGCATGGCAATGGTGTTGTTGTAGCTTTTGCTCATCTTCGCGCCATCCAAGCCTGGCAATTTACTGGCTTGGGTCAGCAAGGCATGGGGTTCTGTCAGCACCGCTTTGCCCGTGCCCTTGAAATAGCCCTCCAAGCGCTCGCGGTCATGTTCGTTGAGTTCAGGCGCGGTTTTCAAATAACCCAACGCGCCTTCCAAAGCCTTGGCGTCACCTGTTTCTTGAAACTGTTTACGTGATTTTTCAAAGCGTTTGACACTGTCTTTGGGCAACTTGGCCAAGCAGTCTTGCACCAAGGCGTCGAAATTGGGTTCCCGACCGTACAGATGGTTAAAGCGGCGTGCAGTTTCGCGGGTTAACTCAACATGGCTGGCCTGGTCTTCGCCCACCGGCACATGGCGGGCTTTGTAAATAAGAATGTCGGCGGCTTGCAGCAAGGGGTAGCCCAAAAAACCATAGGTGGTCAGGTCTTTGTCCTTGAGCTTTTCTTGCTGGTCTTTGTAGGTGGGAACGCGCTCGAGCCAGCTCAGGGGCGTGCCCATGGCCAGCAAAGTGAACAGTTCGGCGTGCTCGGGGATGCGGCTTTGCAAGAAGATGGTGCATTTTTGGGGGTCTAAACCGGCGGCCAGCCAGTCGATGACCATTTCATAGACGCTTTTCTCGATGACGTCGCGGCTTTCATAGTGGGTGGTCAAAGCATGCCAATCGGCGACGAAATAAAAACACTCCATTTCGGACTGCAGACGCACCCAGTTTTTTAAGGCGCCGTGGTAGTGGCCCAAATGAAGCGCACCCGTGGGGCGCATGCCTGAGAGTACGCGCTCGGTCATGGTGAAAGCTGAAGTAAAGAGGCCAAAGGCTCAAGCGTGAACTGAATCGCTTGGGTTGTGGCTTGCATGATGGGTCTCATCCAAAACGTGTTGACCGCACCCATCAGCACCAAGCCCATGACAATGAAAAAGCCGTAGCGCTCAATCTGCGAGAAACCCATGGCCAAACGCATGGGAAGCAAGCCCACCAAGATGCGACCGCCATCCAGCGGCGGCAAGGGAAACAGGTTGAAGGCAAACATCACCAAATTGACCAGCACACCGGCTTGGGCCATGTCTAGGAAGAAGCGCTCTTGGCTGCCCATGCCCGAGAGCAGGTAAATCAGTACCGCCCAAGCAAAAGCTTGGAATAAATTGGCCGCTGGGCCGGCCAAAGCCACCCAAATCATGTCGCGCTTGGGATGTCCAAGACGCGAAAAATTCACCGGAACTGGCTTGGCATAACCAAACAAAAACTGACCGGAAGTGGCGAAAAACAGCACCAAAGGCATGAGGACCGTGCCAATCAGGTCGATATGGGGAAAGGGATTGAGGGTCACGCGGCCCATTTGCCATGCGGTGTCGTCACCCAGCTGGCGAGCCGCATAACCGTGGGCGGCCTCGTGCAGGGTAATGGCCAGCAGCACAGGAATGACATGCGTAGAGACTGTTTGTACTAATTCATTGAAATTCACAATTCCATTCTCTCATCATTTTTTGTCAATTTATTGGCTAAAAGTATGTGATATATATTTTTTTTTAACCCGTTTAGCACTTACATAAAATTGAAATACTACTATATAAGTATTTTTATAAGCCTAAAAGTTCTAATTTCCCTGAACCTTGACGTAAAACTTCTGGCTCACCGCCCTCGCTCATGCCAGTTAAATCGACAACGGTGGTGGCTTGCAGGCTGCAAGCGCCCGCATCGATCACCGCAGCGACTTGGTGTTCGTAACGCTGGCGAATCAAGTCGGCGTCGTTCAGCGCTTGGGTTTCATCTTTGGGAATCAAGGTGGTGGCCAGCAAAGGCGATCCATGAATTTCCAGCAAAGCCAGCAAGGTCGGGTGGTCCGGCACCCGCAAACCAATGGTTTTGCGCTGCGGGTGGGCTACGCGGCGCGGCACTTCTTTGGTCGCCTCTAATATGAAGGTATATGCCCCGGGTGTGGCGGCTTTGAGCAAACGAAATTGACGGTTATCCACCTTGGCATACAAAGAGAGTTCGCGCAAATCGCGGCACAGCAAGGTCAGGTGGTGTTTGTCGTCGACGCCACGTATTTGGCGCAAGCGGTCAATTGCGGTCTTGTCATCTAGATGACAGACCAAGGCATAACTGGAGTCGGTAGGCACCGCCAGCACACCGCCTTGGGTGAGCAATGCTGCAGCTTGCTTGAGCAAACGGACTTGTGGATTGTCCGGATGGACTTGAAACCATTGCGCCATGGGAAACCATTTCGCTTATTGAATGCGGTGGGTCAGCAGTTCCCATACCGGTGTCAGGTTTCCGGGCAACCATGGCAGCGCACCTAAATCGGTACGGCTTTCTTCTGGGCTGTGAAAGTCGCTGCCCCTTGACGCAGCCAAACCAAACTCGCGGGCCATGTCGGCGTATTGAATAGCTTCAGCGGCTGAGTGGCTGCCGGTGACCACTTCGACCGCTTGACCACCGTGGCGTTTGAATTCGGAGAACAGCGCGTATTCCTCGGTGGGCGTGAAGCCGTAGCGGGCAGGATGGGCAATCACGGCGACGCCTTGGCATTCGCGAATCCAACTCACCGCGTTGCCCAGACCTGCCCAGCGGTGTTCCACATAGCCCGGTTTGCCCTCTGTAAGAAAGCGGCGAAAAACTTCGTAGGTGTCGGCGCAAACACCGGTTTCAACCAAGTAACGGGCAAAGTGGGTACGGGAAATTAAGTCGGGGTTGCCCGCATAGGTGAGCGCACCTTCAAAGCTGCCGTGTATGCCCACCTTGGCCAAACCAGCGGCCATGTCCAAGGCGCGGTCGTGGCGACCGCCTCGGGTGGAGCGCAAGCCTTCTTGCATACGGGGGTCTTGCGGGTCAAAGCCCAGACCCACAATGTGTACCGTGCGACCGGCAAAAGACACCGATATTTCGGTGCCATGCAAATAGCCCATGCCCAGTGCTTGGGCGGCAGCGCAGGCACGCGCTTGACCGCCAATTTCGTCATGGTCGGTGAGTGACCACAGCTCCACGCCATTGGCGTGTGCCCGTGCAGCCAGCGCCTCGGGCGTGAGCGTGCCGTCGGAGATGACAGAGTGGCAATGCAAATCGGCGTTGAGGATAGACACGTGTTAATTGTAGAAGGGCTGCATGGCTTCAATCTGTAACTGCACTTTGTCCATCCCTTGCCAGTGGTTGATGTCAAGCCGGTAGGCCAAGGTGACTTGCACAGGCAAACTTTGTGTTCGGCCAAACCAAATAGCGTCAACCACCTGTCCGTGCAGTTGCAACTTCAGCGACAAATGCTTCTCACCGACAATTTTTTGGCTCATCACATGCACCGTGTCTTGGAAAACAGGCGCAGCAAAACCCTGTCCCCATACTTGAGATTGCAACTCTTTCACTAGGTCGGGGCGCAAATACTGCTGCGCCAAGCTGCCGTCAGTTGACAACGTTTGTGCCAAAGTGGCTGCATCCAACCACTCAGAGGCGATGTCTTGCAAGGCCATCTCAAACAGCGCCAAGTCGTCTTCAAGCAAAGTACAACCCGCAGCCATGGCGTGACCACCAAAGCGCAGCAATAAATTCGGATGGCGTTTGGCTATAGCGTCCAAGGCGTCGCGCAAATGAAAACCAGCAATAGAGCGACCCGAGCCTTTGAGTACAGCTTGCCCCTGGGACTGACTGCTGGCAAACACAAAACACGGGCGGTAATGCAAGTCTTTCAAACGCCCCGCGATGATGCCCACCACGCCCTCATGGAAATCTTCATCAAACACGCACAAAGCTGCAGGCGTCTCCTCTTCTTGGTCCATCAAAGACTCGGCCAACAGCAATGCTTGCTCGCGCATATCGCCTTCAAGGCTTCTGCGCTCGCGGTTGATGGCGTCGAGTTGGCTGGCCAAGCGAGAAGCGAGTTCGGCGTCGTCGGTGCGCAAGCATTCAATGCCCAAGCTCATGTCAGACAAACGACCAGCGGCGTTGATGCGCGGGCCAATAGCAAAACCCATGTCTTGGCTGCTGGCTTGCGCGGGGTCACGCCCAGCCACTTTGAACAAGGCTGCCAATCCCGCAGGCATATGGCCACGGCGCATGCGCAACAAGCCTTGGGAGACCAAGCGCCGATTGTTGGCGTCGAGTAACACCACATCGGCCAGCGTCCCCAAGGCCACCAAAGGCAGCAAGCTGTCGAGTTTGGGCTCGCTGTCTGGGCCAAAAATGCCGCGTTCGCGCATCAGTGCTCGCAAGGCCAGCAAGACATAAAACATCACACCGACCCCCGCCATGCTTTTGCTCTCAAAACTGCAACCTGGTTGATTGGGGTTGACCAAAGCGTCAGGCGTGGGCAGTTCGCTGCCTGGCAAATGGTGGTCGGTGATCAGCACTTGCATGCCCAATCGATGGGCTTCTTGCACGCCGCTCACGCTGGCAATGCCGTTGTCTACAGTGATCAATACCTGCGCGCCGCTGGCGTGAACACGCTTGGCAATCTCAGGGGTCAAGCCATAGCCATCGACCACGCGGTCTGGCACGATGAAGCTCAGGTGTTGTGCGCCTAAAAGTGCCAAACCCCGCAAGGCCACCGCGCAGGCGGTGGCACCGTCACAGTCGTAATCGGCCAC
>Ga0209442_1001547_pt1 | contig 12961 bp, 12 predicted proteins | sample LauGreSBDMM110DD_2_FD_187565 | JGI IMG/M metagenome (GOLD analysis project Ga0209442, IMG submission 187565) | Freshwater lake microbial communities from Lake Michigan, USA - Sp13.BD.MM110.DD (SPAdes) (version 2) | ecosystem: Environmental > Aquatic > Freshwater > Lake | place: Lake Michigan...
TAGAAAAAATGCTCGGCTTGCCTGCGAGCACCGTCAAGCTGGGAATCATGGATGAAGAACGCCGAACCAGCGTCAACCTGCAGGCCTGCATCGCAGCGGCCAGCAGCCGGGTTGCGTTCATCAACACTGGCTTTCTCGACCGCACGGGTGACGAGATGCATACCGCCATGCGCGCTGGCCCCATGGTTCGCAAAGGCGATATGAAAAGCAGCGCTTGGATCCAAGCCTATGAGCGCAACAACGTTTTGGTCGGGCTGGCCTGCGGCCTGCGCGGAAAAGCGCAAATCGGAAAAGGCATGTGGGCGATGCCCGATTTAATGAAAGCCATGTTGGAGCAAAAAATTGGCCACCCCAAGGCTGGCGCCAACACCGCTTGGGTTCCCAGCCCCACCGGCGCCACATTGCACGCTTTGCATTACCACCAAGTGCTGGTCAGCGAGGTGCAAAAGGAACTCGAAAAAATCGATGCTAAGAAAGAACGCGCAGCCTTACTGCATGGCCTCTTAAGCATTCCGGTGACCTCCACACCCAACTGGAGCGAGAAAGAAAAGCAGCAAGAATTGGATAACAACGCCCAAGGAATTTTGGGCTATGTGGTGCGCTGGGTTGACCAAGGCGTGGGTTGCTCCAAGGTGCCTGATATTCACAATGTGGGCCTGATGGAAGACCGCGCCACGCTGCGCATCAGCAGCCAACACATTGCCAACTGGCTGCTTCACCGTGTGGTGAGCAAAAAGCAAGTCCAAGAAACCTTGGAGCGCATGGCCGGTGTGGTGGATACGCAAAATGCAAGCGATGCGGTGTACCAGCCAATGGCAGGGCATTTCTCCACTTCTGCCGCATTTAAAGCCGCGTCTGATCTGGTCTTCAAAGGCCTTGCGCAACCTAGCGGCTACACCGAACCGCTGTTACATGCTTGGCGGCTCAAGGTAAAGGCTGCGGCTTAGAGGCCTACCGCCCGGGGGAGAATTCTTTACGGTATTGAGCCGGAGTTAGTCCTACAAACTTTCGAAAGTCTCTGGTGAAATGCGCTTGGTCAGCGTAGCCGCTGAAGAATCCGACTTCAGAAAGACTAGCTGGCGTTGACAACAGGCGCCAAGCCGCCATGCGTCTTCTGGCCTCACCTAGCAACTGGCTGTAACTCAACCCCGCTTCAGAGAGGCGGCGTTGCAGTGAGCGGGGGGAACTTGCCAACCGATGAGCTACCCCCGCTAAAGTGGGTGTCGACATCAAATCTTTGACGCAAGCATTGCCCACTTGCTTGGCCAAGAAGGGCCATTCACTCGCATCAAAAAAATTGGAAGGTGTTGAATCTGCCAAACTTTCGGTATTTTTCTGGACGCCTGACCACTTGAAAATCCAGTTTGAAACGGAGTCAAGCAGACTTAGGGCTGAAGCATCTTGCTCCAAAAGATGGGGAAACACAGGTGTTGTCCCTTTATGAACCGTCACATCCACAGCGCCCATAGCTTCGAGCAAACAAGCCAGTACGCCCACCACGACCAAACTTTCAGTCAAGTCAGGTTCTGAACCAACACGTTTGGACCGGTGCGCCAAACTCACAAGGTTTTCTCCGGACTGCAACACCTCTAATCTGTGTAAAGAGTGAATGTATTTTTCCAATCTTTGCCACCGTTGCAGAAGCTCAAACGGCGTGGACGCAGACGTCATGGCACGGTGGGTCGGCTCATCTGAAAAATGGTGGACCCCACGACCGAGCTGCACCAAGCATGACACGCCCCCTTCTCTTATGGCATGCAGCAAAAGTGCCCGCTTGACATTAAGATCGACAGTTGCACTTCTTGTTGTTTGGGAAAATTCCTTACTGTGAATCTGGGGTGGTCTGATGCCGAGCTCATACAAGCCTCGTTCTAAAACTCCCAACATTGCCAAACTGGCGAATTCGCTCATGGTGTCTGGTTTATGCCACCAAAACGGTCTTTGTCCCAGACCCAAGCCTCGCGGTAAGCAGTCACAACCCCAACACCCTTCAAGTAGCTGGGTCTTCCTGCGGGATCTTTGGTAGTTTCAAACTGCCCACTCTGTCCAAGGAGCCGCGACCCGTCAGCGCTGAAGGTCAATTGGGTAGGGCTCAAAAAAAACCGCATGCCAAAGCTACCGGGTAACAACTCAACGATACGGGCGCCGTTATCAGCATCTGGCAATCGCACGAACTTGACTGGCGCCACTTTTTTGGCTTTGATGATCGGAACCACGCACTCCACGGCTGGAGCGCCTAACCTTAAGTCGTTCCAATGGGCGCGAATGAATTCAGCGGTCAGTTCAGGCAGACACAAGGGCGACTTCAGGACTTCTGTCCAAAGCAGTTTTCCTTGCGGATCTTTAGCTGACAAGGTGCCCTTTTCAACGCTGACCGTTCCTAACTGTGAAGGGTGTCCAACCGTCACCTCAAGCACAAAACCGTCGCGCGTGGTCTTCACTTGGCTTTGATAAAGGAGAGTTGATCCCTTCTCAAAGCGTCGGGCGATGCGACCGTCTAAATAGACCAGATCCGTCATCATGACCTTTTCCCCGTTGGCTTCAATTGACGTGCTACTGACCACAGGTGAAGGGGTGGCAAAGCTGGAAACCGGGAAAAATGAAATCAAGGCGAAAAATAGTAATGAAATGCGCATCATGAAACTCCTTATGACGGTGTAGTTCTTTGGTTCAAACCCCTTGCTCGCCAGCGGATTCGGCGGCAGTAGGCCACGAAGCGGCTCGCCCGGCGCTGTAACCACCTCACCCAAAATGGCCCGGCACCACGCCAACGACCCACTCGGGATGGCAAGTGATAGATCAAAAACAGCAATACGGCGTAAAGCATCAGTTTGCCGATGAACACCATCGCACCGATCGACTCAGGCGAGACGCCACTCAGGGCGAACAGCGCAATGGAAGAACGCGGAGAGTCTGGGAAAACTGAAAAAAACACCATGCTAGCCGGCCCCCAGTCTCGCAGCATGGCCAATACCTGCGGCCCTTGTGACCCCATCAGCTTTTGGCTCAGCGAATCGGCAGACGCCGTCAACGTCCCCATGCCCAAAGCCAATAAAAAAGCACTCAATGCAGAGGCCAGTGCAAAAAAGAACACAATAACTTTACCTTTTTGCGGCTGAAGAATGCACAAGGCAATCACAAACATTTCTGCGGGCAACATAGGTAAAAAACCATCCAAAATTGAAAAAATGGCTAGAAAAAAAATGGTTTTTGGCTCGGTGCCATGGCGCAAAAGCGCGGTTTCGACCCGTTGAAACAAACGTTGCAAGATGGAAGGAGAAGAAGGCATTAAGGGCTAGCGGTTGATCATGATGGCCTCAGCCAAGGACGGGCTGATGCGGCTGATCATCCGCAGCAAGGTGGACGCCCCCACGTAAATTTCTTGTTTACCGGACTCAATGCCCCGCGCGATTTGACTTGCCGCAGCTTGGGGGGTGATCTTGCCCCGTCCTCGTCCCCGAGTCATGTCGGTGTCTACCAGTGGAGGTAACGCTTCTGTGACTTCAATGGGCCATTGCGCATGGCGCAATTGGGCGCGCAGCGATTTGGCGAAGGAGCGCAAGCCTGCTTTGTTGGCGCAGTAAACCGGGCTGCTGCGTTTGGGAGCCAGGGCAAGACCCGAGGTGACAAAAACCACATGTGCATGCGATTGGTGACGCATATGGGGCAACATGCTCCGGGTTAACTCTACGGGACCGATGAAATTAATGGCAGTCTCCAGCTCGGTGCTGAATTGCAATCTTTCGTCCTGCGTAAAGTCATGCAGCTGCTGAACACCTGCATTGTGAATCAACAAGTTGATTCCTTTGTTTTGAATTTCTTCTACCAGTTCGGCGCGCTGATTTGCATCCGACTGGTCGTAAACGATCCAATGCGCAGCAGGGCAATCTTGGCGGGCTTGATCCACGCTGGCGATGGTGCGGCCCGTGGCCGTAACAGCAGCGCCTTTCTCTACTAAGTGATCAACCAGTGCACGTCCTATACCGCGAGTGCCCCCCGTCACCAATGCGTGTGTCTGATTCCATTTCATACTTGGACTTTCTTGATGGGCAAGATGGCTTTAATAATCGACGATGTTCATTGGATTGGATTTGTCCAAAACACTACGTGCAATGCCATTGTCGGACAACCAGTCCACATTTATAGAACGATTACGCCAAAATTTCTTTTTTTGAGTGGTACAAAAAAACCAAACCTAAGGACTCGCGCACCTGGGCACCGACACGAAACCTGTGGGGCGACTCAAGCTTCCATTGGATAGCTAGTTCACGACCTCTTCCGTGTTGAACCAGCTAAGACTTCAGTGATGCTTTGAGCACCCTCGCGTAGTTACCGTAGGCCACGCGCTCAATGACAGAAGAGTCCAACTTCATGTCCTGCAAATGGTCCACCACACTACGCAAGTGCGTGTAATTATTGACGGACCAATTCGGACCCACACCTTCAATATCGGTTCCAAAAGCCACATGGTCTGCGCCAATTTTATTGACAAGACTTGCAATTTCTTTAGCGTAGCCTCGCGTGTCACTCAGCCCCACGGCCCACCCTGGTCCTGGGCGGGAAAAACCCAGCCCCCACAATCCCACCACCCCACCCCCCGCGGCTATCTTCTTGGCATGGGCCAATGACAAGCGGCGCTTCATATACCCATAAGGATCACGCCAATCGCCGCCATCGCCATCCACCCAACCATGCGACCAAATGACAGGGACCTTGGCAATGGCAAGCGCTTGGTCCACCCCGGCTGCAGTGCAATGGGCCAGGTCCACCAGTACCCCTTGGGCCCCACACTTTTCTACCAATTGTTTGCCCATCGCACTCAGCCCGTTGTGCACAGGCTCGGTAGTCTGAAAATCGCCGAACGGCGTGCGAATGTAATGGACCAACTGAAGATGGCGCAGGCCTTTGTCATACGCGGCGTCCAAATTGTCAATGCGCCCCTCCAAGAAATCCGCTCCCTCGCTGGACAAAACCACACCCGATTCACCTGCGGTGCAGGCATCTACGTCTGCCTTGGTAAGAACGACCTTGAGCTTTTGCGCAGTCAGATACGCACCCATGCGATCTAAGGCGGCGTTGAAGTACCTGGAAAGTTCTCCAGGCACAGGTTCGCTGACTTGCACAATCCCTTTGTCAGTACTGCGAATCCATCGCGCATCCGCGACCAACTTCCAAGACACCAATGCGATGCCTTGCTCACGCATCTCCTGCGCCAAACCCGAGTCGCCCATTCTTCTGCTAAACATGCCGTAATGGCTGTGCATGTCGGAAATGGGGACGCGCACGGACTGCGAGAGCACAGACAACGGGGACGCTGCAAGCATTGCACTTGTACAAAGCAAGAACTTACGACGGTTGATCATCGCTTCGGCATGAAAAGCGGGCGACGGTTTGGAAGTCATAGAGTAGTGCTCTTGAATTTTGCTTGCAACCGATCGTAACCTAGCCAACAAGTTGGTTTTATTTGAAAACTTTCACACCACACAGGCAAAATACCCCCATGCCAACCCTCCCCCCCTTTATCGCCCCCACCCGATTCACCGACCCTGCGGCTGCGCTGGCGCAAGTGGTGCGTATTTATGACAACAGCATTGTCCACTTGCGCCAAGCGATGCAGCGATTTGTGGCGGGAGACGACTCCGTGGAGAGTGTGCGGGCGTGCTATCCCTTGGTGCGCATGCATACCGAGAGTGTTTCTTTGCAAGGTGGGCAAGACGCGGCGGGCTTGAGCTATGGATTTGTCGCTGGCCCTGGCCGTTTTGAAACCACGCTAACGCGCCCGGATCTTTACCAAGCCTATTACCTCGAACAATTTCGCTTGCTTTTAAAAAACCACGGCGCCGAGCTTGAAATCGGAACTAGCAACCAACCGATCCCCGTTCATTTTTCATTTGCGGAGAACGACCACGTCGAAGGCACTATGGACGCTGCTCGGAGAGCGCGGATGCGCGATGTGTTTGATCTGCCCGACCTGGCTTCGATGGATGATGGTATTGCCAACGGCACCTTTGAGCCCAAGCCTGGGGAGGCGATGCCTTTGTCGCTGTTTACCGCACCCCGAGTCGACTACTCCTTACACCGCTTACGCCACTACACCGGCACAGCGCCAGAGCATTTTCAGAACTTTGTTCTCTTTACAAACTACCAGTTTTATATCGACGAGTTCATCGCATTGGGTCGGGCTGCGATGGCTGATCCTCGCAGTGATTACGCCGCTTTTGTAGAACCAGGCAATGTAGTTACCCACCGTGCAGGTCTGTCCGTGCCTGCACAAGCCACCCAAGGGATCGCGCCACCACGACTCCCTCAAATGCCAGGCTACCACTTGGTTCGAAGTGATGGTAGCGGGATCACTATGGTCAACATTGGCGTGGGCCCCGCCAACGCTAAAAACATCACCGACCACATTGCGGTGTTGCGCCCGCACGCTTGGATCATGCTGGGGCACTGCGCCGGACTGCGTAATACCCAACAACTCGGCGACTACGTGTTGGCCCACGGCTATGTCCGCGAAGACCATGTACTTGATGAAGAGTTACCTTTGTGGGTTCCAATACCGGCATTGGCTGAAATTCAATTGGCTTTAGAGCAGGCCGTCGCCGATGTCACCCACCTCCAAGGCGCTGCACTCAAAAGCATTTTGCGAACCGGCACAGTGGCCTCCACCGACAACCGCAACTGGGAACTCTTACCGAACAACCAGCCCCAACGGCGCTTTAGCCAAAGCCGCGCCGTGGCGCTCGACATGGAAAGCGCGACCATTGCAGCCAATGGTTTTCGTTTTCGGGTACCGTACGGAACACTGCTTTGTGTGAGCGACAAACCATTGCATGGTGAAATCAAATTGCCCGGCATGGCCAATCACTTTTACCGTGAGCGCGTTGACCAACATTTACGCATCGGTATGCGTGCGATTGAGCTCTTACGTGAACGCGGACTCAACCAATTGCACAGCCGAAAATTGCGCAGTTTCGCCGAAGTGGCCTTTCAATAACCGCAGCAATACACCTCACTCTACCTACTACTTTCATGACAATGGATTCTTTATTTGAGGTCGCGCACTTAAGCAAACGCTTTGGTGACAACACCGTGGTCGATGACCTTTCGTTCTCGATCGCGCCAGGGGAATGCTTGGGCGTAATTGGCCCCAACGGAGCAGGTAAAACAACTACGATTCGGATGTGCTTAGGGCTGACGACTCCCGACAGCGGAACCATCACCGCACTGGGATTGCAGATGCCACGCGATGCGCTGGCGATCAAAGCGCAGTTAGGCGTGGTTACGCAACTCGATACGCTCGACCCCGATTTCAACTGCGCCGAGAATTTACTGGTCTACGGCCGCTATTTCGGTATGAAAGACGCAGCGATCCAAGAGCGTATTCCTGCGCTTTTAGAGTTTGCCTCGCTTACCAGCAAAGCCAAAGCCAAGCCCGGCGAACTCTCTGGCGGCATGAAGCGGCGTCTGAGCTTGGCTCGCGCTTTGGTCAATGACCCACGTTTGTTGTTGCTTGACGAACCCACAACGGGCTTAGACCCTCAAGCCAGACATTTGATGTGGGAGCGTTTGCAGCTTCTCTTGCAGCAGGGTAAATCGATTCTCTTAACCACCCACTTTATGGATGAGGCCGAGCGCTTGTGCTCGCGCCTGTTGGTGCTAGACCATGGTAAAAAAATTGCTGAAGGCGCACCGCGTGACCTGATTGCGCAATACCTTGAGCCGGATGTAGTCGAAGTCTTTGGCGTAGGCGCTTTGGCGTTGGCAAAGAGTCCGCTTGCCGCTCTGGCAGCGCGGGTGGAGGTGAGCGGAGAAACCGTGTTTTTCTATACCCATACCGCCACAGACCTTCTGAATGCTTTGGGGCAATACCCTGCGCTGCGCACCTTGCACCGCCCTGCCAATTTAGAAGACCTTTTTCTCAAACTCACCGGACGCCAGATCCGCGAAGACGCCTAATATGCAGAACACTTCAACGCAAAACCCATGGCGTGCTCCGCGCTTAACGCTGCGCTTTTGGCCCGTTTTTTTACGCAATCTTTTGGTCTGGCGCAAGCTGGCTATTCCGAGTTTGGTTGGAAATATTGCCGAACCCTTGATGTGGTTGGTCGCCTTTGGTTATGGCATGGGAGCCTTGGTGGGGCAAATCACAGTGGACGGCCAGCCCGTTCCCTATATTTTGTTTTTAGCCAGCGGCTCTATTTGCATGAGCGCCATGCAAGCCGCTTCCTTTGAAGCGCTCTATTCCGCATTCTCTCGCATGCATGTCCAAAAAACATGGGATGGCATCTTGAATGCGCCCGTGGGCTTGGACGATATTGTCTTGGCTGAAATGCTTTGGGCGGCGTTCAAAGCGCTGTTCACAGTGACAGCGATTTTGGGCGTGATGTTGGTCCTACAAATCAGCCAAAGTCCGAAACTGCTTTTGGCGTGGCCGATCTTGCTGGGCGTGGGGATTACGTTTAGCTCCATGGCTTTGGTGTTTAACGCCATGGCCAAAGGATATGACTTTTTTACTTATTACTTCACTTTATTTTTGACTCCCACCATGTTTTTAAGTGGTGTGTTCTTTCCATTGGAACAATTGCCACCTGCCGTGCGATTGATTGCTGACTGGCTGCCTTTGTCGCATGCAGTTGCATTGGTTCGGCCTTTGTTTATGGACCAGTGGCCTGTCAATGTCATTGGCCATGGCAGTGTTTTATTAGCCTATGCCGTGGTGTCTTTTTGGGTCGCGTTGGGCTTAACGCGCAAACGGTTCGGGCAATAAATCCTAAGCCTTCCGAATGAAACTGGCGCTGCTATCTGACATCCATAGCAACCTGCATGCGCTAGAAGCTTGTTTGGATCACGCCCGCGCTCAAGGAGCGCAACGCTTTGCGTTTTTAGGTGACTTGGTTGGTTACGGAGCCCATCCTGGCGCAGTCGTTGATCGCATCATGCTGCTCACCGAAGAAGGCGCGCTCGTCCTCAAAGGCAACCACGACCAAGGTGCGGTTCATCCGCCTGTGACGCCCCAAAACTTAGGCGATAGTTCTGCGGCATGGACCCATGCGCAACTCTCTAGCGCACAGCGTACTTGGCTGGATCAACTCCCTTTGACCGCACAAGTGGGTTCGGCTTTATTGGTGCATGCCAGTGTGAATGAACCCGCGATGTGGCGCTACGTCAGTGACACCCGGTCTGCAACCGCTAGCTTGGATGCGGCCCAGCAGTTCAACGCTGTGCGTTATGTGTTTGGTGGCCATGTCCACGCGCAGACTTTGTATTACAGGGGCTCTGAATCCGCGCTCATGCCTTTTACGCCGCAAAGTGGGGTTGCGATCCCCGTTCCCAAACACCGCCAGTGGTTAGCAACCGTAGGCTCGGTGGGCCAACCGCGTGATGGCAATCCGCAGGCGATGTACACCCTGTTTGACCCAGACCGAGCACAACTCACTTTCCACCGCGTTCGCTATGACAATGCGGGCGCTGCCGCTGCCATCCGGGCTACGGCGCTGCCAGAGTACTTCGCACAGCGCTTGGAGACGGGGCGATGAAGCTACTGACAAACGGTTCGGTACTTGACGGCTTCACCATCGAAGACTGTATTCACAGCGGTGGCATGGCGCATATTTACCGGGTAACTTACGCCGAAGGCTCGCACGACCCTGGGTTTTCCATGGCCATGAAAGTTCCGCGCATGACCAGTGGCGATGGCGCTGAGAACATCGTGAGTTTTGAAGTGGAATGCCACATCATGCAAGTCCTCACTGGCCCCTCTGTGCCTCGCTTTGTAGCCGCGGGCGATTTAGAGCGGGTTCCGTACTTAGTGATGGAATACATCGAAGGCCATACCTTGGGCCATTGGCTGGATTTAAACGAAGTGCTATCGGTTGACCTGATCGTTCGTTTAGGCACGGCGATGGCCCGCGCGGTCCACGCCTTGCATTTGCAAAACACCGTGCACCTCGACCTCAAACCGGAAAACGTGTTGTTTCGCCATGATGCGCACCACGAAGTCGGCGCTGCCATCCTCCTCGATTTTGGCCTGTCGCACCACGCCCATTACCCCGACTTGTTAGCCGAGCAACTGCGCAAAGCGGTGGGCTCGCCGGCCTGGATTGCGCCAGAACAAGTGGTGGGCGTTCGGGGCGACCCGCGCAGTGATATTTTTGCCGTGGGTGTCATGCTGTACCAACTCTGTACGGGAGAGTTACCCTTTGGAACGCCGCAAACCAACGCCGGTTTGCGCCAGCGCTTGTGGATTGACCCTGTGCCGCCGCGCAAGCTGCGGGCAGATCTCCCCGCGTGGCTTCAAGAGGTCGTATTACGCTGCCTCGAACCCGAAGCGGCCAAACGCTACCCTTCTGCGGCGCATCTGGCGTTTGATCTTTCCCACCCGACCCAAGTACACGTTACCAAGCGCGGAACCAACACCAAGCCCACCGCATTTCGGACCCACTTTAAACGCTGGATCAAAGCCGCAGGGATGCACTACCAACCCAGCCCGGTTCCCTCGCAGCAAGTTTCGGAAGTGCCTATTGTGATGGTCGGCATCCCCTACAAAGATGTCACCGATGCCACGCTGTATTCTTTGCGCCAAGCTGTTGCCCGGGCTTTGGGTTCGCGTCCTGGTGCCCGCTTGGCTTGCGTTACCGTCATCCCCAGCAGCATGACCAGCAGCACCGAAGAAGAGCGCAGCGAAACCAATCTGCACCGGCGCTACTTGACCCAATTGCACCACTGGGCCCAGCCGCTGGACCACCCCGGACGGCAAACCTCTTGCCATGTTTTAGAGTCCGGCGATACAGCGCAAGCCCTGCTCGATTACGCACAAGGGAACCAAGTCAGCGTCATTGTTTTAGGCGCTGCCACCCACGGCCTTAAAACCCAGCGGTTTGTAGCAACCGTCCCCATCAAAGTCGCTATGGACGCACCTTGCACGGTGATATTGGTCAAGCAAGAGCTCCCGTTTGAGCAACTCGGTCAACGCCAAGCGCAAGTCTCCAACCGCTATTCTGACTCGGACGCTGAAAGCACCAACGCAGCGACTTCCCCTTTGTATGGGGATGATCTTGGCCCTTTGGGCTAATGAAGCAGGGAAGCGTTGACAATCGGGGGATGCATGCTTATGAATCACTCACGCCCGATGTCGTCTTAGACGCTTTGGAACACGTCGGTCTGCGCGGCGACGGTCGCCTAACCGCCCTGTCCTCGTATGAAAACCGGGTGTACCAAGTCCAACTCGAAGATGGCAGCGCTGTAGTCGCCAAGTTTTATCGCCCTCTGCGTTGGAGTGATGCCCAAATCTTGGAAGAGCATGACTTCGCACACGCATTGATGGCGGCTGAAGTTCCCGTCATTGGTCCCTTGCGCTTAAACGGTGAAACGATGCACCACTTTGGCGGTTTTTCATTTAGCGTCAGCCCGCGCCGGGGCGGGAGACCGCCGGAGTTAGACGATGCCGAAGTTTTGGAATGGATCGGCCGTTTTTTAGCGCGTATTCATACCGTGGGGGCAAAGAAAGCGTTTGTAGTTCGTCCTACCCTGAACTTAGAAAATTTCGCCTTAGAACCCAAAGAATGGTTGCTCCATCACGAGATGGTTCCTTTGGATGTGCAGTCCACGTGGGCCAATGCCTGCCAAGAAGCGATCGATTTGATTGCCGCCTATCCTGCGCTCACCGGAACCCAAGCCTGCGAGACCCGATTGATTCGCTTGCACGGTGACTGCCACCCTGGCAATATTTTGTGGACTCCGACCGACGCTGCCGCCAGCGTGGGCCCCGGGCCGCACTTTGTAGATTTAGACGACGCCCGGATGGGACCGGCAGTGCAAGACTTTTGGATGTTGCTCAGCGGCGACCGCAGCCAACGCACCCGCCAGCTCGGCGCCTTGGTTGATGGCTACGAACAATTTCGCGAGTTTGACCGCGAAGAACTCGCCTTGATTGAACCCTTGCGCACTCTGCGTTTGATTCATTACAGTGCATGGTTAGCTCGTCGCTGGAGTGACCCGACTTTCCCAGTGAATTTTCCTTGGTTTGGCTCCAGCGACTATTGGCAAGGCCAAGTCCAAATGCTTCAAGAACAGTGCGAAGCCATGCAAGAGAACCCCTTGATTGTTTAAGCCATGCCCCACTCAAACACACCGTCAAAGCCCCAACTCAAACTCAACCTGATTGGCGCAGGGCGGGTCGGCCAAACGCTGGCGCATTTGGCTACAAAGAGTAAAGCGGTGCAGGTTCAAGATGTGCTCACCACATCACTGGCGAGCGCCCAAGCAGCTTGCACCTTTATCGGCGAGGGCCGTGCCGTAGAGAACATACAAACGATGCGCCCAGCCGATCTGTGGATGATTGCGACCCCCGATGCGCAGATCGGCGAGGCGGCGCAAGCCCTCGCTGATTGCATAGGGGCAACACCCACGCTAGTGTTTCATTGCAGCGGCGCCCTAACCAGCAACACCTTAGAACCGTTGAGAATTCACGGTGCAATGCTTGCCAGCGCTCACCCGATTTTGAGCTTCACAAAGCCCGAACTCGCCTGTATGCAGTGGCATGGAACGCCGTGCGCTTTGGAGGGCGACGAAGCAGCGATTGCAGTGCTTGAACCTTTGTTGACCAACCTAGGTGCCCACTGTTTTGAAATTCAAAGAGAAGACAAACTGCTATACCACGCAGGCGCCGTGTTTGCCACTAATTTTTTACCCGTCTTGCAATCGGTGGCCGAAGCCGCTTGGAAAAAAGCAGGGGTTCCCGACGACATCATTCAGCGCTTACGCGCCTCTTTGCTGGCCAACGCGGTGAACAACATCGTTGGCTTAGGTCCCCACGCCGCGCTGACTGGCCCTGCGGCCCGGGGCGACCTAGCGGCTATCGCTCGCCAATCACAAGCCGTTTCACAATGGGATGCGCAAGCAGGTGAAGCCTATAGCGCCTTGAGCGCCCTCGGACTGCGGCTTGCTGGACACTGAGTTTTTT
>Ga0209442_1001548_pt1 | contig 12954 bp, 12 predicted proteins | sample LauGreSBDMM110DD_2_FD_187565 | JGI IMG/M metagenome (GOLD analysis project Ga0209442, IMG submission 187565) | Freshwater lake microbial communities from Lake Michigan, USA - Sp13.BD.MM110.DD (SPAdes) (version 2) | ecosystem: Environmental > Aquatic > Freshwater > Lake | place: Lake Michigan...
GGTATCTCCTGCCTTCTTTTTCCATTGCAACATCGTGGCTTCAGCCACAGACTCGGACAATTGCGGGACTTTTACTTCAACGATCGACATGTGTTTTCCTAGGATTGGTTTTTCAGCGGTCCCTGAGGGACTCACGACAGATTTCATTTCGTTAGGACAAAGCCCTTGAGCTTGGCAAAAGCCGCATCGACCAAAGCCCTTTGTTGGTCCTGATGCAAGTGCGAATAGCCGACAGCAGGCGAGGCGGATGCCGTGCGGCCTGCATAACCCAGCTTTTGCCCCTCAACCATGTTTTCGTGGATGTTGTGCTGAATGAAAAACCAAGCACCTTGGTTTTGCGGTTCGTCTTGACACCACACAATTTCTGCCGCGTTGGGGTATTTTTTCAATTCACTGGCAAACGCTTTGTGCGGGAATGGGTACAACTGCTCTAAACGCAAAATGGCCGTATCGTCATGCCCTTTTTCCTCTCGCTTCTTGGCCAAGTCGTAGTAAACCTTGCCTGAACACACCAAAATTCGTTTGACTTTGTCGTTTTTGAGGTCGGCATTTTCAGGGATGATGGTTTGAAAACTGCCCTTGGTGAACTCTGACACAGGGGACGCAGCGTCCTTGTTTCGCAACAAGGATTTGGGCGTAAAAATGATCAGCGGCTTGCGCAAATTGCGCACCATTTGGCGTCGCAACACATGGAAGATTTGACTGGCCGTGGTGGGTTGAACAATTTGCATATTGGTGTCAGCCGCCAATTGCATGAAACGCTCGACCCGAGCCGAGCTGTGTTCAGGGCCTTGGCCTTCATAACCATGGGGCAGCATCAAAGTGATGCCATTCACGCGGCCCCACTTCACTTCCCCTGAGGCAATGAACTGGTCAATCACCACTTGCGCACCGTTGGCGAAATCACCAAACTGGGCCTCCCAAATGACCAAAGTACTGGGGTCATTGGATGCATAACCATACTCAAACCCCAACACAGCCTCTTCCGAAAGGATGGAGTCGATGACCACAAACGGTGCTTGCTTGTCACTGACGTTTTCCAAGGGCACATAAGTGCCTGTATCCCATTTCTCACGGCTTTGATCATGGACAACGGCATGCCGGTGGGTGAACGTTCCACGACCTGAGTCTTCACCAGACAAACGAATGGGATAACCTGAAGACACCAACGAGGCAAATGCCATGTGCTCGCCCATGCCCCAATCCACGGGAATATCACCCCGCCCCATGGCAGCGCGATCGTCATAGACTTTTTTGACCAGTTGGTGGGGGGTGACCGAGGATGGCAAAGTGGTGATTTTTTCCGCCAATCGCTTCCACTCCGCCAGGGGAATAGACGTATCACCGGCATCGGTCCATTTTTTCCCCAAGTAAGGAGACCAGTCCACTGTGAATTTGGTTTTGAAATTGGTGAGGACAGGGTCTGATGTGTGCCGACCTTCATCCAAAGCCTGTCGACAGGCTTTGACCATGTCGTCGCCCAGTTGGTCGCCCAGACCTTGGGTTGCCAGTTTGTCGGCATAGTGTTTTCTGGTGCCTGGGTGCGCTGATATTTTTTTGTACATCAACGGTTGTGTCAGGCTGGGGGTGTCTTGCTCGTTGTGACCCAATTTTCTAAAGCAGGTGATGTCTACCACCACATCTTGCCGGAAAGTCATTCGAAACTCGAGGGCCAGTTGGGTAGCCAACACGACGGCCTCGGGATCATCGCCATTGACGTGCAACACCGGGGCTTCAACCATTTTGACGATATCGGTGCAAAACACAGACGATCGCATATCTCTGGGGTCAGAGGTGGTGAATCCAATTTGATTGTTGATGATGATGTGTACGGTTCCACCGGTGGTGTAGCCACGGGTTTGGGCCAAGGCCAAGGTTTCTTGGTTCACGCCCTGCCCACCAAAAGCGGCATCGCCGTGCACCAACACGGGCAATACCTGGTCTCCTTTGGGGTCTCCGCGGCGGTCCATGCGGGCTCGAACAGACCCCTCCACGACGGGGTTCACAATTTCCAAGTGCGATGGGTTGAAGGCCAAGGACAGGTGAACGGGACCACCAGGGGTGGTGACATCAGAGCTAAAACCTTGGTGGTATTTGACGTCGCCAGAAGGCAACTCTTCTGGGGCTGTGTGGTCAAACTCGGCAAACAAATCTTTGGGCAACTTGCCCATGGTGTTGACCAGCACATTCAAACGGCCCCGGTGGGCCATGCCAATCACAACCTCTTGGACGCCAAGGGCACCAGCACCTTGGATCAACTCATCCATGGCCGCAATAAAGCTCTCACCGCCCTCCAAAGAGAAACGTTTTTGCCCCACATATTTGGTGTGTAAAAAACGCTCCAAACCCTCTGCCGCAGTCAACCGATCCAGAATGTGCTTCTTCTTTTCGGCCGTGAAATTGGGCTTGCTGCGAATGCTTTCTAACTTTTGCTGCCACCAACGTTTTTGGGTCATGTCAGAGGTGTACATGTACTCTGGACCCAAAGTCCCGCAATACGTGTCACGCAGTGCGTTGATGAGTTCACGCAAACTCATCCGATCGCGACCGAAAAATGTATTGCTGGTGTCAAAGATGGTTTCTTGATCAGCGTCCGAAAAACCATAAAAGGACGGCTCCAACTCAGGAATATGTGGACGCTCCGTTCGTTGAAGCGGGTCTAAATCGGCCCACCTTTGCCCCACATTTCGGTAAGCCGCAATCAACTGCTGGGCCGCCGTGCGTTTGCGCCCCATCTCCAAGTCGTTGCTGGCCATGACCACACGGGTTCCGCCCGACTTGGCACGCTCAGCAAATGCATTGACCACTGGTAAATGCGCCACATCTTTGGCTTGACTGCCATCGACCGCATTCACGTGCTGCAAAGCGTCAAAATATGACCGCCATGAGTCAGGAACGCTGCCAGGGTTGGTGAGGTAGTTTTCGTACATCTCTTCGACGTACGGGGCGTTTCCACCGAACAGGTAGGTATTGCCAGAATAAGATTGGTAGACGGATGTTCCGCCCTGAGATGGATCACTCATTTCGCTGACCTCCGCACCCCTTGAGGGCGCATAAGCTGGTTGAAAAAAACCTTCCGCGACACGGCTAAACCGATTGGCGGATGCGACTGTGGCTGGGAAGGGCCTTAGTGCACGAGTGATTGTGCCATTGATTTTTTTGGCCAGGCCCTAGTTCTAAAGTTATCGTCACCTGCCTGTGGTCAACCCACTTGTTGTTTGACCTGCTCCAAAGCACTGGGGTCTTCCATGGTGGTCAAGTCACCAGGATCTCGTTTTTCGCAAACAGCTTGTAAGGCACGGCGCAACAGTTTTCCGCTGCGGGTCTTGGGCAAAGCAGACACCACGAAGATGCGCGAGGGTCTGGCCACGGCACCCAACTGGGAATCAACCAGTTTCATGATTTCGCCCTCAAATCTCAACTTGGAAGCATCCGTTTGAAGTTCACTGGTGTCTCTGGGGATCACAAATCCCATGGCCACTTGGCCTTTGAGCTGATCTGCCACGCCAACCACAGCAACTTCAGAAACATTGGGGTGGCTGGATATGCTTTCCTCGATCTCGCGGGTGCCCAATCGATGGCCTGCGACATTGATCACATCGTCGGTTCTGCCCAATATGAAATAGTAGCCATCTGCATCCCGAATCCCCCAATCAAAGGTGGAATAGACTTGTTTGCCAGGCACGCTGGTCCAATATGTGTTGACAAAACGCGCATCGTCTTGCCAGACGGTTTGCATGCATCCTGGCGGCAAGGGTCCCTCAATGGCGACAACCCCTTTTTGATGGGGCTCGATCAGCTCCTGGCCGGTGGCTTCGTCAAACAGTTTGATGTTGTAGCCATACATGGGTATACCGGGACTGCCAAACTTCGTGGGTAAGTTTTCAACACCACTTGGCACCGTGAGGATGGGCCAACCCGTTTCGGTTTGCCAATAGTTGTCGATGATGGGTTTACCCAAGCTGCTTGAAATCCACTGGGCGGTTGGCTCGTCCAGAGGCTCGCCCGCCAAATAAAGGGCGCGCAAGCTAGACAGGTCGTATTTGGACAAGAAGGCTGGGTCTTGTTTCTTCAACACACGCACAGCGGTGGGCGCGCTGAACATGATGTTGACCTTGTATTTTTCGACCAATTTCCACCAGATGCCGCCATCGGGTCGAATGGGCAATCCCTCATACATGATGGTGGCCATGCCCGCCATCAAAGGTCCGTAAATGATGTAACTGTGCCCAACCACCCAGCCAATATCGCTGGTTGAAAAATAAGTTTCCCCTGCCTTTGCATTGAAAATATGCTTCATGCTGGCTGCCAGCGCAACCGCATATCCCCCCGTGTCACGCTGGACACCTTTGGGCTTTCCTGTGGTGCCCGATGTGTACAGGGTATAGCTGGGGTGGGTACTGTCCACCCACACACAATCTACTCTTGCTTGCATGTGGGTTTGTCGCATCGCCTGGTAGTCATGGTCGCGCTCGGCGTGGGCGCTGTAGGGGACCAGGCCTCGATTCACCATCAAAACGGCCTCAGGCTGATGCTGGCTCAATGCGATGGCCTCATCCAACAAGGGCTTGTAGGGCACCAATTTCCCGCCACGCGAACCGGCATCGGCACTGATGATCAAACGTGGTGTTGCGTCATCAATGCGGGTTGCCAAAGAATGCGAGGCAAAACCACCAAAGACCACGGAATGAATGGCACCTATGCGTGCACAAGCCAACATGGCAAAGGCTGCTTCAGCGATCATGGGCATGTAAATCAATACCCGGTCGCCCTTGTTCACACCCAAGGTTTGCAAGATGGCCGCCATTCTTTGCACTTCTTGGCTCAACTCACCAAATGTGTAGACCTTTTCAACATCCGTCTCGGTCGACACAAAAATCAAGGCGGGTGAATTTGCCTGCGCTGGCAAATGGCGATCCACTGCGTTATGGCAAAGATTGGTGGTACCCCCAGCAAACCATTTCGCAAATGGGGGATTTTGATAATTCAAAATCTCACTCGGTGAAGTTTTCCAATCAATCAGCAAGCTTTGTTCACGCCAGAATTCTTCAGGTTGATTCAATGATTGTTGGTAAAAATGGGCGTATTTATTCACGGGAAAGTCTCCATTTTTTGTCACACCAGATTATGGGCATCCGCCTCTTTCATTGAACTGACTTGGACCTTGTGTCGCACAAATCGATTTAAAACTTGCCAAGCGCCTTCAACACCGCCGTGCTTTCAGTGACCTTGCTGGACCGCAGCCACTCCATGCACAACATGTCAACCGTTGTCAACTCGACGCCGGCTGCAGCCAATCGATCAAATGCGGCATCCCGATCTCTAGGCTGTATCGCGGTACAAGCATCGACAACGGCCATGGGCTCGTAGCCCAAATCCATCAAATCCAATGCGGTTTGAACGACGCCCACATGAACTTCGCAACCCGCCAAAACAATGACGGGCCTTTGAGGCTCTGATTGATCAGCCGGTTTTTGAAGGTGTTTGGGCAAACTGCGTGCATTCCCAGCAGAGGGACTTCGAACGGGGTTGAGGAGTGGGACCAAAATATCTGAGGCGCTGAACAAGGCGCTTTCCATCGGTCGATCACAAAAGGGTTGACACACTTTCATGTATTCGCCCCAAACCTTGGGCATGTGAACCACTGACCAAATGGGTATCTGAAATATGTGGGCCACGCTGGCCAACTTTTGAACTTGTGTGGAAAATTCTTCAGGGTCTGTGCTGTTGGCACACACCTCTTCCTGACAAGACAAGAGAACCAATTGAGCGTCATTTTTATCGAATAGCATTGAAGAATCCCTAAAACATTTGTGAAAAAAGGCCGTCAGCGAGAGTTAACCTAAGCCCACGCTAAAAACCGCCCCTGCCGAATGTTCAAACTGAAAGACAATAGCGTCCACGAATCCAACTCTAACTCTTTGAACATGCAACACAACCTCCCCCATCCACGCACTGGACGCTTGGCCAATTTTATTTTTGCCAGCCGCTGGCTTCAATTGCCCCTTTACCTGGGCTTGGTTTTGGCCCAGTGCGTATACGTCTACCACTTTTGGATTGAACTGATCCATCTGATGGAGGCTGCTTTTGGCAGCCAGACCGCAGTGCAAGCCTTGGTCGGCAGCATTGGCTACAAAAGTGCTGGCACTTTAGAAGGATTGAATGAAACCCTGATCATGCTGGTGGTTCTGGGATTAATTGACGTTGTCATGATTTCCAACTTGTTGATCATGGTGATCGTGGGCGGCTACGAGACCTTTGTTTCGAGAATGTACCTGGAGCATCACCCGGATCAACCTGAGTGGCTCAGCCATGTCAATGCCTCTGTGCTCAAGGTCAAGCTGAGCACCGCCATCATTGGCATTTCATCCATCCACTTGCTGAAATCTTTTATCAACGCCGAAAATTACAGCGAGAAAGTTTTGCTGTGGCAAACGCTGATTCACGTCACATTTTTGCTCAGTGCGCTGGCCATCGCATGGACAGATCGATTGATGCATCACCCAGCGCCATCGCAAAACATGAACCCACATTAACAAATGCCCGTCTCATGGGGACCATTGCAGGAGAACCATGGACATCAGGCCGATGTGCTTTTGTGTTGGGCCCATTGAAACGGTTGCTGATACAACCAAATCGGTCGGTTTTCACTGGCCTGGCCCACAGCGGTGGGCACCAGACCCTGGGCCTCAAACTCTAAACTGACCATCCATGCGCCGTGTTTGAGTTCCTGTGATGCTTTCAGGGCTGCACGCTCCATGGTTTCGGGTCTTTGGAAGAGATAGACCATATCGCATTCGGCCCAAGAAGCCTTCCAGATATCTGCAAACCATATTCGGGCCCAAGGGCAGCGAATGGCACACAGCCATCGCAATGGCCAACTGGCGTCAATCCCCCAAAAATGCGCAAGTGGGTATGCCAAGCGCAAGGCCCTCAAGCCATCACCCAAGCCACAGCCTGCATCCATGATGACTGCGCCGTCTTTTAAGGGGGCTTGTAGAGGCAATTCCCTCAGAGCATTCAGTGGCGTCGGAAACAAAGGCGCATCACGCCACGAGTGAACGGGGTAAATCAGCAGGGCCAAAACCAAAGGCAACAGCCAAGCCCAAGCGGGCATGGGTGCCGAGGAGGAGATCCACCAAGACAAGGGAAACCCCAGTGCCAACACCACTTGCCGCATCCGGGTACCACCCAATACGCTGCACAACAACCCTGTAGCAGTAGCGGCCATCCAGGGCCAAGGCGATTGCAACGATGTGCTATTTAAAAGGGTGAAAATCAGCCATGTGCCAGACCAGATCAAGAGCGCTGGTATCGGCCATGTCAGCAAACGAAGCACGGCCTTAACCGCGTTTGTTCAATTGGCCAACGAATTCACCGCCCTTTTCAATTTCAATTTCCGAATAGTCCAACTTACCAGTGACCTTGCCACTTTGGCGAATCACCAATGACTCTTGACAATCGATGGTTTCGCCAAGTTGGCCCAAAACATCCACCCGCCTTGCCTTCAGCTTTCCATGGACTTTGCCGGTAGAGCCCACCAGCACTTCGTCAGCTGTCAATTCGCCTTCAATCGTGCCATAGACGGTGGCTTTTCCTGGCACATGCAACACACCCTTGGCAGTCACACCAGAACCAATGGTCAAACTTGGTAAATCATTTGCAGAAGTGGCCATGTCAATAACTTAATAAAAAAAATGAATCATCAATCAAATGAAAAGCAGGTAGCCATTGAGCGTACAGAAAACCCCCAATCCCCCCAACGTCAATGAAACACCGAGCAACAAACCCACACCCGTGATCAGGGCCACTGAGGTCAAAACAATTGAAATTTGCAGCAATGCCTCGGCATAGTCAAACCAAGGATCCCGGCGCAAGGCAAGGTCACGCTCGTGCTCATGAAATTTGGCTTGCAGCATCAATTCTTTTTTGCCTTCTTTGGTGTCGGGTTCGGACTCATACCTTTCGATGTTCTTTTTATAAGACTGCAATTTACCCTCGACCAGCTCGCGGGTTGCTGGGCTGAGTTTTTCTTGCGCCAAAATCACTTGGAAGTCATCTGCCGCCAATTTATAGCTGGTTTGGCGAATATTTTTAGCTTGATAAAAAGCATAAGCATTGGAAGCCAAAATATTGTGCATCGTTGCTTCTTTCGATGCATTGCTACCACCCAAGCTGGCCAGGGCCAGAACCATGGCCAACAACGACACCAGCAGCGCACAACGAGATTTAAATGGATCCGAATGTGTTTCCAATATCTCTTCTGGGTTGGCAGATTCCATCAAAACCTCTTGCGATTAAAACCCAATCCTATCAGCAGTCAACTTGTCATTTTCAAAAAATGAAATAAGTGGGTTGATCAGGATGCAAATACAGACGTGCACAGGACATCGGAATTACTTTTCAACTCCCGAGGAAAGCTCATTTTAAAAGCGGTAGACCACATCCGAACAACTCAGCCAAGCTTGCAAAAAAAGTTATCAAAGATAGCGGTTAAATTAATTCAGAAATACGCACTAGTCATGGCCAATAACAAATCTCAGGGTGAATAAAAATCAACCGAAAGTTTTGATGCCCACTTGTTTCATTTCACCTCGGAATTGACCGCCACGTTCGATTTCGATTTCCGAGTATTCAATGGCGCCACTGACTTTACCCGTGGAACGAATCATCAAATGGTCTTTACAAGTGATCACCTGATGGAGTTCGCCTTGCACATCTATTTTGCGAGCGGTGATCAAACCAGTTATTTTTCCAGTCGGGCCAATCTCCAACTCATCGGCCGTTAAATCACCGTCCACGGTGCCATTGATCACGGCTTTGCTGGGAACATTCAGTGAACCTTTGAAGGTCACACCTTGACCAATGGTAATGCTTTGGTTATCTAACAGTGCATTCGACATGTTTATCTTTCAGGTCAATAAAGTCGGTCAAGACTCAAAAATTATTTAATTCGGGGGTGGAAGATTTCGAAAAGTATAACCATTGTATGGCTCATTTGTGGGCCATATGCAAACTTGGGGTTAATTTTTTGTCGGGTCGACACAACTTTTTTGTGAAAAAAATACCAAGATCGGTCTACTCATCAAGGTGATCATTTATTCGCGTCGCCATGAACCGTCAACATGATCTTACCAATATGGACAGAAGACTCCATCAAACCATGGGCCAGCGCAGCATCTTCCATACTGAAAACACGGTAGATGACGGGCCAAACCTTGCCTTGGCTTAGCATGGGCCAAACATGATCTTTCAAAGCTTGGGCAATCTGGGCCTTGTCTTCATTGGAACGCGGCCTGAGGGTAGACCCTGTGTAAGCAATGCGCTTGACCATCAATGAAGTGAGATCCATATGCACTTTCGCTCCCTGCAAAAATGCAATTTGAATCAAACGACCTTCAACCGCCAAGGCTTTGAGATTGCGCTCGACATAGTCTCCCCCGACCATGTCTAAAACCATGTCCACCCCTTTTCCTTCCGTCAGGTGGAGGGTTTCAGCAACAAAATCCTGTGACTTGTAGTTGATCGCTGCATCGGCACCGGCTTTTAAACAAGCCTGGTTCTTTTCGTCGCTACCCGCCGTGCTGAAAACAGAGGCGCCAAATGCTTTGGCCAGTTGAATGGCCGTCAAACCAATGCCTGAAGAGCCGCCATGAACCAACAAGCTCTCCCCGGCTTTGAGGTGCCCCCGTTGAAACAAGTTCACCCACACCGTGAAATAGTTCTCAGGCAAAGCAGCGGCTTGCAACAAACCCATGCCCTGGGGGATGGGCAAAACTTGCGTGGCAGGAACAGCGACGTATTCAGCATATCCACCGCCATTGCACAAAGCGCACACCCGGTCCCCTACAGACCATCCACTGACACCCTCGCCCAGGGCCTCTATCTGACCAGAAACTTCCAGGCCCATGATGGGTGAAGCGCCCTTGGGTGGCGGATATCTCCCGCTGCGTTGGGCGCAATCAGGTCGGTTAACCCCCGCGAAAGCGACTTTGATCAGCACCTCACCGGGCTTCACAACCGGCTGATCGGTTTGCGCCGATACCAGAACTTCGGGCCCCCCACCCACACCATGCGATATGTAATTCATCAAACGACTCGCAGGTGATTGACACCCACAGTGGGACGGCCGGTCAAAAGGACGCCGGCAAAAGCGACTGCCGTTGCTTGAACCCAATCAAGTTGCTTCAGCTCCATGGTGCTCCAGTAAGTCTTCATTTGTTTTTTTCTTTGCCACGCGGTATGACCGCGGTGGTCACTGCAGCCCGCATGGGCTCGCCTGTCAGACCCTTGGGCGCAGAAGTATCCTTCTTAGGCTTTTTGCTCTCTTTGTTGGACTTTTGTTGACCTTTTGCCATGTGAAACTCCTCGGAATGTTGGCCCACATCGTGCGGACTTGGTGGACAAGTCTACCCCTTCTTCTGAAACCATCACAATTGTCTTTGCCAAAGAATTCATAAACCAAGTCAGCAGGAATGGCAAGTCGATTCAGGGTTTTCACTAAAACCTTTCCCATGGTTCAGTGGTCTACTGATTTCACGATAATCCATCATCAAACCCATATATTTTTTCCCAAGGAGACAACCATGAAGGTCGATATCACCGTTAACGGACGGGCGCGAACAATTGATGCGGCCCCCAACCTCTTATTGGTTCAGGCCATTCGAGAAAATTTAAAACTGACTGGGACCCACGTCGGTTGCGACACGGCCCAATGTGGTGCTTGCACGGTCATCGTGAATGGCAATGCCGTGAAGTCATGCAATGTTTTGCTGGCACAAGCCCAAGGTGCGCAAATCACCACCATAGAGGGCTTGGCCGATGCAGATGGAACCATGCACCCCATGCAATCCGCCTTCAAAGACTGCCATGGCCTGCAATGCGGTTTTTGCACGCCCGGAATGGTCATGAGCGCGATTGACCTGTGCAAACGCCATCCAAATGCCAGCGAACAAGTGATTCGCGAGCAACTGGAGGGCAACTTGTGCCGATGCACGGGCTATCAAAATATTGTCAAGGCCGTGCAGCAAGGTGCTGCCGCCATGAAATCTTGAAACAAAGAAACCACAGGAGACAACCATGGGTGCATCAGATTTCGCAAAACTTCCTCACATTGGAGAGTCCTTTTTGCGCAAAGAGGACTACCGTTTTTTAACCGGCGCAGGCCAATACACCGACGATATTGACCTGGCCAATATGTCACATGCCGTCTTTGTCCGCTCACCGCACGCACACGCAAAGATCAAAAGTATTGATAAAAAAGCCGCCTTTGCTGCACCGGGTGTGATTGGGATACTGGACGGCCAAGACGTGGTCGAAGCGAAAATCAATGGCTTGCCTTGCGGCTGGTTGATCACAGATACCGATGGTCAACCCATGAAAGAACCGCCCCACCCCATCTTGGCCCATGACAAAGTGCGCTATGTTGGTGACCATGTGGTCATGGTGGTCGCCGAAACCTTGGAAGAGGCCAAAAACGCAGCCGAACTCGTGACCGTTGAGTACGATGTTTTGTCGGCTGTCGTCGATGTGCGCGATGCGAGCAGCGCCGCCGCCTTGCACGATGCCGCACCCAACAACCACTGTTACAAATGGGCCATCGGTGACAAGGCACAAGTGGACGCCGCATTTGCCAATGCCGCCCATGTGACCCAACTGGATTTGGTCAACAACCGGTTGGTGCCCAATGCCATGGAGCCGCGCGCTGCGATTGGCTCCTACAGCCGCGCCAACGACGAATACACGCTGTGGGTTTCCAACCAAAACCCCCACGTGGAGCGCTTGCTGATGACGGCTTTCGTCATGGGTTTGCCTGAACACAAAGTTCGGGTCATCGCCCCCGATGTGGGCGGTGGTTTCGGATCCAAAATTTATTTATATGCCGAAGACGTTTGCTTGACATGGGCGTCTAAAAAGCTCAACCGCAATATCAAGTGGACCTGTGACCGATCAGAAGCATTTTTGAGCGACGCCCATGGCCGGGACCATGCCAGCCATGCTGAAATGGCCATGGACAAAGACGGAAAGTTTTTGGCCCTGCGCGTTCACACCCACGCCAACTTGGGCGCCTACCTTTCCACCTTTTCAACCGCTGTTCCCACCATTTTGTACGCCACCCTGTTGGCTGGGCAATACACAACCCCTCAGGTTTACGTAGAGGTGGATGCATGGTTCACCAATACCGCGCCCGTTGATGCTTACCGTGGTGCAGGTCGGCCAGAAGCCACCTATTTGCTCGAACGCCTGGTCAGCCGTGCCGCCTGGGAAATGGGTTTGACGCAAGATGAAATTCGCAAGCGCAATTTCATCACCCAATTTCCATACCAAACCCCGGTTGCACTGCAATACGATATCGGTGACTATCACGCCTGCATGAATGAGGCGCAAAAACTGGCCGATGTGGCGGGTTATGCCCAACGTCAAGCCAGCAGCCAATCCAAAGGCAAATTGCGCGGCATCGGATACTCCAGTTATATCGAGGCGTGTGGCATCGCCCCGTCGAATATTGCAGGCGCACTGGGTGCCAGGGCGGGCCTGTTTGAGTGCGGTGAAGTTCGCGTGCACCCCACCGGCAGCGTCACCGTTTTCACCGGCTCGCACAGCCATGGTCAAGGGCACGAAACCACCTTTGCCCAAGTGGTGGCTGCCAGATTGGGCATCGCCGTAGAAGCTGTGGACATTGTCCACGGTGACACAGGCAGGGTGCCATTTGGCATGGGCACATACGGTTCACGCTCGATCTCTGTCGGTGGGGCCGCCATCATGCGCGCCCTTGACAAAATTGAAGCCAAGGCCAAAAAGATTGCGGCCCATTTGATGGAGGCATCCGATGCCGATATTGAGTTTGCCAATGGCGAATTCAATGTCAAAGGCACGGACAAAAAAATCACCTTTGGACAAGTGGCCCTGACCGCCTATGTGCCACACAACTACCCGCTCGACAAACTCGAGCCG
>Ga0209442_1001552_pt1 | contig 12918 bp, 11 predicted proteins | sample LauGreSBDMM110DD_2_FD_187565 | JGI IMG/M metagenome (GOLD analysis project Ga0209442, IMG submission 187565) | Freshwater lake microbial communities from Lake Michigan, USA - Sp13.BD.MM110.DD (SPAdes) (version 2) | ecosystem: Environmental > Aquatic > Freshwater > Lake | place: Lake Michigan...
CAAAGAATTGCACTTGCTCTTCATTTGCCAAACACACTTACTGGTTGGCTAAATGGCAGACTGACTAACCCAAATATCAGCATCACCAAAATTGATGATTCTCAAAACCGAATCAGTGTTGAAGCAAATCCCGTCCTTGTACCCGAAGTATCAGTTTTGCTAACCAATGAGCAGGAAGCGACTCTTCCTACCCCTTACTATTTCAGAAATCCTGATTTGGTTACTTGGTGGGGAAGCACTACGGCAGGAAATAACGCAGCAATTGAATGGATACGGCAACTATCAGGAATTATGAAAGATACTTCTAGCGGTGAGCATAGGTCGTGGTTCCTATCAACAGTTGGTAACAATGTGGCAAATGCCTCTAATCCTTGTTTACAAAATAAGAATCAAATGATTGGCCTTGTGACCACAAACTCTGCTGCTTATTCACCTGGAGCTCCGGATTTTTTTGATGGTTTCCTTAATTATCAAGTTGCTGGATTGCATTACAGACCGGATGGGCAATCACTTACTATTGGCACTTATGATCTACTAATGCGCTCTGATGTTGCGCGTTGCCTATATAACTTCACTTCGGCACCCATTTCAGCGACCGTATCCATCAGCACTGAAAGTGGTTCTAGCCAAATCGCAACAACAATTGTGAAGGAAGCAGATGGTTGGCTGCAGCTTGGTGCTCATGGTTTTACATATTCTAGGCCAATCGTCAAAGTTAAATTGACCGGCACGGTTGATAAATCAAAGGTAAAGTCCGCTTCTCCAACGCCCAACAAATCGCCACAAAAGGTTAAACTTTACACAATTACTTGTGTAAAAGGAAAAACTGTAAAGAAAATAACTGCTCCTAAACCTATGTGTCCATCTGGCTGGAAGAAGAAAAACTAATTAGGATTGCAATTCTTAGCAATGAAGTAGTTGCGGCAGAATCATAATTCGGTCGTCGTCGGTTCAAGTCCGACCCGTCCCACTTTCGCATAACAGTTTGGAGGTGTTACCGATGATGAGACCAATCAATGAGATTGCCGCAACGCTTGGAATCGAAACCGAGAATCTTGAGGCCTATGGAAAATACAAGGCTAAAGTAAATCTGAAATACCTTGACGCACTTCCGGCGCGCAAAGGGTCCAAATTAATTCTTGTTACCGCAATCAGTCCAACACCTGCGGGTGAAGGAAAGACGACGACAACCGTTGGCTTGGGTGATGCACTACGCCACATTGGTAAAAACGCCATGATTGCACTGCGCGAACCATCTCTAGGGCCTGTCTTTGGAATGAAGGGTGGAGCAACTGGTGGTGGCCTTGCTCAAGTTGTTCCGATGGAAGAGATCAATCTTCACTTCACTGGTGATTTTAACGCGATAGCTTGCGCTAACAACTTACTTGCTGCGCTACTTGATAACCATATACACCACGGTAACGAACTCGCTATCGATATTCGCAGGGTGACTTGGAAACGTGTAATCGATATGAATGATCGTGCTCTTCGCGAAATCATTCAATCCCTTGGCGGCGTTGGTAATGGCTATCCTCGAAGTGATGGCTTTGACATAGTCGTTGCATCAGAGATTATGGCTATCTTCTGTCTTGCGACATCAATTGAGGATTTGAAAGACAGGATCGGAAGAATTGTTGTTGGATATAGAAGTGACAAGACTCCAGTTCTGGCCAGTGATCTAAAAGCGCAAGGCGCGATGACGGTAATTCTAAAAGATGCCTTTCAACCTAATCTAGTTCAAAGTCTGGAAAATACTCCAGCCTTTATCCATGGTGGACCCTTCGCAAATATCGCACACGGCTGTAATTCAGTGGTTGCAACAACTTCGGCTATGAAGTTAGCGGATTATGTCGTAACCGAAGCTGGCTTTGGGGCCGATCTTGGTGCTGAAAAATTTATCAACATTAAATGTCGCAAGTCAGGGCTTCGCCCATCTGCCTGTGTACTCGTTGCAACAGTGAGAGCAATCAAATATCACGGTGGTGCAGATCTAAAAAGCATTACGACCGAAAACCTAGTGGCGCTCGAGGCTGGCATCGTAAATTTAGAACGCCATATCAAGAATATTACGAGTGTTTACAATCTGCCTCTGGTCGTATCAATCAATCACTTTACGAGTGACACTAAAGCTGAGATAGATCTATTGCGAAGTCGTGTTGAGGCTCTGGGTGTCAAGATCGTTCTTGCAACGCATTGGGCCCATGGCGGCGTCGGTGCAGCAGACCTAGCGCACGCGGTAGTCGAGCTCTGTGAGCAGCCAGATCAAATGAAGTTTGTTTATGAAGATGATCAAAGTTTGTGGGAGAAGGTCACCGCCGTGGCGACAAAGATCTATGGAGCAAAGCAAGTTACCGCTGATGCCAAAGTAATCAATCAATTAAAAGAGTTTGAGGCTTCTGGTTACGGCCACTTTCCTATCTGTATAGCGAAGACCCAATATTCCTTTACTACCGATTCCAGCCTTCGAGGCGCACCAAGTGATCACACCATTAACATTCGGGAGGTAAAACTCTCGGCGGGTGCGGAGTTCATCGTGATGATCTGTGGAGATGTCATGACTATGCCCGGTCTACCCAAAAATCCTGCGGCAGAACAAATTGATTATGTAGACGGAAAGGTAATTGGGCTCTTCTAAATATCAATGATTAGTTCTTTAGCGCTCCAAACCCACCAATCCATTTCAATGTTATCTACATTTTTCTTTGATATTGACATGTTTTCAAATGTGTTGAGTAGAAGTTCTGTGATTGTCACAATCTCTGCGCGAGCCAACATGTAGCCAATGCAAAAGTGCCTTCCTAAACCAAATCCGAGGTGGCCTGCTCGCTCCTCAGTAACTCCCCCAGAACGACGTTCTCTATCTAGATGCAAGTCTGAGCGGAAGAGATCAAATTTCCGAGGGTTTTTAAATACTGTCTCGTCATTATTGGCCGAAAGTAAAGCTACTCGAACCACGTCTCCCTTTTTCAAAATATGGCCGTTTAAATCATAATCTTCCGCAATTCCTCGATCCTCATAAACAATAACCCCGTCGCGCCGCATGAACTCGGTAAAGGCAGAATTCAAAAGGGTCGGATCTTTTCGGATCATCTCTAATTCTGCTGGATGGCTAAGAAGGACATGAAGGAAATTAACCAATGCAACTTCTGCGGTTTCACTTCCAGCAACAAGTAAAAGACTCACAAAAGAACATACTTCTTCATCCGTTAGTTTGTAGCCTGACTCATCAGCTGAGGAAATCAACCCACTAATCAAGTCAGTCCCGGGGGTAATGCGCTTTTGGGCAATCAACGAATACACCGTTTTTGCGAATTCTTCGTGAGCCTCACGGCCGATCGTTTTGTATGGCTCATCTCCTTGAAGTGAGCGAATAATCTTGGTTGTTACACCTGCAAGCAAATCCTCATCTTTTTCGTCAAGCCCCAAAATCTTTGTCATCGTCTTTAGCGGCAAAGGCTTAGCAAGCATCTTGCGGACGGGGAAATCAGACAAGCCGGCCAACCTATCTACAAGATATGTGCTTGATTTTTGAACATGCGGAAGAATTAAGTGCTCCAAATTTTTGCCAATCATTCCAGGTGCAACTATGGAGCGACGTGAATCGTGATCTTTTCCATCCATATTCTGCATTGTTACGCCGATGACTTCAGAAAACCGGAAATATGGTGGATTTGCCGTAAAGACTTCGTGATTACGAAGAACCTCTGAAACATCAGCGTATCGAGTTACTACCCATCTATCTTCTATAGCGTCAAAATAAACTGGAGTCGTGTGTCTTAAATGTTCAAAGGTAGGAAAGGGGTCGCGATAGAACTCCGCTGAATGCAAACTTATTTCTTTCATTGGTTTACCTTACTTAGCGAATCACTCAAGTAATCTCTCGTCAATACTGTTTCACTCACGTTATCTACTCTTTTGCAGTCCCAGCCTTCAGTCCACACATATTCACATGCAATTCCACCTCGGTAATTTGATTCAACCAAGGATTTAACAATTAAGTCATAATCAGTTTCATTCTCCTCGGCAATTGCTTGCATCACCCCGGTTCTTGCTCCTCGAATCTGTACATGCCTAACACTTGGAAATATCTCTGTGTATGACGAAACTGGAATTCCTGCGTATTCGAAATGAGCTGAATCCAAAGTAATTTTCAAGCCATTGACCAAGGTAACTAATTGCATTGCGGTTTCAGGTGTTGGCGTGCACGAGCCATCATGGGGCTCGAACGAAACTTCCAAATCAAAGGAGCTTGCCAAATCAACATAACGCCTCAACGTCTTAGCGCTCTGATTAATTGCTTCCGATTGAGTTTGCCCACTAAAAATAATCCCAGGAAGCACGGTCACCCCACTTGCACCGATGAGTGACGCGTACTTGCAAGTACTTGAAAAAAGTTCAAAAGCTTCCGCTAACTCTTTCTGCGAGGGGTTATTAGGCGCTCTGGTGGATAAATCCTGACCCGGAATTAGAAAAACATCGCCTATCTTTAATTCCGTTTCAGAAAGTGCTTTTTTTATACTGTCTGCGTGGGCTTCCACATTTCTTGCAACGTCCTCAGGTTTTATATGGGTGGATCCATAGAAAAGACCCAGATCTACTGCTTCAAATTCCATTCCTTTGATCAAACCGAGCGCGGTTTTGTGATTTAGTTTTGGCCATGCATAGTCAGCACAAGAAAACCAAATATCTTGCTTCATTTGGAATATGCGCCAGTTATATGCGATACAACATCACTTTTCGTGACATCATTTTTGATCAAGTTTGCAACCAGATTTCCACCCCGAAGAACCAGAATGCGATCGCAAACCTGCCATACGTGCTCTAGATTATGAGAAATGATTAACAGCGACATTTGTTTTTGGCTTCTAAATCGCTCTATAACTTCAAGTACCGATTTTGATTCCTGAACGCCAAGGGCTGCTGTTGGTTCATCCAATAAGAGCAAGCTCTTGCCCCAGAATGCACCTCGAGTCATGGCAACAATTTGTCGTTGTCCGCCTGACATAGTTTCAACTTTTGCATTTACATCAGGGAATTTGGCATTGAACTCCTGGATGGCTTGTAAAGCTTGTCGACGCATCTCCTTGCGATCTAAAATCCCAAAAAGTCGTGAAATTCCTTTCCTGGCAACCTCTTTTCCTAGGAAAAGATTTTCTGAAATATCAAAAGTGTCGACAAGGGCTAGCTGCTGATAAACAGTTTCAATGCCTGCATCTCGCGCTTGACCTGGAGTGTGAAAATCTACCTTTTCCCCATCCAAATAGATATTTCCGCTTGAGGGAAAAACGCTACCTGCAACACACTTCACAAGCGTAGATTTTCCTGCACCGTTATCGCCCACTAGTGCGACAACCTCGCCTTTTAAGATTTCAAAAGATACGCCTGAAAGTGCGACCACCGAGCCGTAATTTTTGTTCAGATCTTCTACTCTTAACGTTACATTTTTGGCGCTCATCTAAATCCCCATTCTTACTGTTTTATCGCGTTTACGAGATAGCTGATCGAAAATAACAGCAAGTACGAGCAAACTTCCGCGCGCAACTTCCTGCCAAAAAGACTGCACTCCACGAAGGACTAGCGCGTTATCTACTACTGCCAAGATCAAGACCGCCAAACACGTTCCCAAAACCGTTCCTCGGCCGCCCCCTAACCCGACTCCGCCAAGAATTACTGCAGTCAACGCAAGAAACTCTAGATTTTGCCCACTGGTTGGACTGGCGATTCCTGTCATTGAGACCGTCATTGTCGTAGCGATGAAGACGGCAATCGCCATAAGAACAAAGGCTTTCGCTATTTGAACTTCTATTTTAATTCCTGACAAGCGAGCTGATTCCGGATTTGCTCCGATGGCATACATATTGCTGCCATACTTTGTTGCTCTCATAATGAAATAGAAAATTAGCAACACGATCAGGAAAATAATCACAGGAACGGGCACCGGGAGCAATCCTAAGATATTTACTCGATGTTCTCCGATGTAGTCCCAACCATCTATGGTCACTGATCGACCATCAAGCACTACTTTTGCCAAGCCACGGAAAGCGATTAAGCCGGCAAGGGTGACGATGATGGATTCCACTCGTAAATATACGATTGCTCCCACATTAATGGCGGAGATAAATAACGCTGCAGCAAGGCCGCTTATCAATCCAATAATTAATGAGTGTTTTTCAGTCATGACAACAAATGCTGCAGCAGAGAGCGCGACCGCTGAACCAACAGATATGTCAATCTGTCGTGCGACTAAGAGTAAGGTCATAGGGCAAGCGATCACACCAACCACAGATGCATTAACGATGATGTTGGTGAAGTTTTCGGCTCCAAAAAAGTAAGGAGTCGTTAAGGAAAAAATGATGACGATTGCGATTAAGACAAGAAGTCGAGCTTGAATGCCGGTTACTCGAAAGTTTTTCAAATTAGGTCCCCTATAGCTAGTTTTGTCTACTTCAGGATTGGAGGTGGAAGGAGGATGTCTGATCTAATAAAAATAGTGCAGACATCCCCCCTCACCTTGCAAGCAGGGTTACTTCTTGACTGGATAGATCCTGTCAATATTTGATAAGTCCACAACTTCGTGAACTGTAAGTACTTCCTTCGGAACTTTCTTTCCTTGAGCCAATTTAATAGCTGCAGGAATTACTAGCACTCCGTATCTTTCAGGGAAATAGCCCACGCTACCGATCCATCGTGAATCGGTACGAATGTATGAGTGACCAACTGACTCAGCACCTTGAGGCATTATTGCCTTTAGGTCTTTTCCTCTACCTGCTGTATCGAAAGCCTTGGTAAATGCAATTGCATCGCCATCGCTAAATGGACTTGAACCAAGAACTGCACGTGCACCAGGGTTGGCAGTTAGGTTGTCGGTGACTTGGCGTCGAATATTCTCAACTGGGTCGCTTCCACCATTTGTCTTGTCAATAATCTTGTACTTGCTAGCAGGGATCGCTCCGCACACTTTTTCAAAAGCTGTACGAGTTCCACCGGCACGCTTTGTATTGATGTCAGCCAGAGTTGGTAGTTCAACAGCGAAGAATAGATCATATTCACATGCTAAATTCTTCTTCGTCCATTTTCCTAAATATTCTCCAGCTGTTAAACCAGCCTGCAAATTATTTGCACCTACGAAAACCTTGGCACATGGTTCGTTAGGAGTATCAATTGTGACTGTTGGCAAATTTTTGTAATTTGCACAGACTTTTTTAGATGCAGTTGGATCGAACTGCCAATTGATCATTGCCTTTGGCTTTGCAGCGTAGACAGTCTTTGCGCATTCAAGTGCTTTCTCTGTCAAGAAATTAGTATCGCACTCAACCAATTTAATACCTTGTTTTTTGGCTTCAACGCGAAGTGCCTTAGTAACTTGGTTTACATACGGACTGGCTTCGCCACCAGATATATAACCGATCACCAATTTTGGTTTTGTTGCTTGCTTAAAAGCTGCAGAGGCCTGAGGTGTAGTAATAAGTACCAAACTCAGAGCCGCGACAACTGATATAAATTTTTTCATTACTTCTCCGTTTCATATTGTGCTCTACTCCAGAGCAACCTCTAGAAGTCCCTACCTAGACGCAGAAAATCCTGATGATTAACTGCATCGGAAGCATGTCACTTTAGGTTGATCAATGGAAGAGGTGACCAAATTTAGAAATCACTGGAAATTTTTCAATTCTGCACTGGATTTCACTTTGTTCCAGTGAAATTTTCCAATACCTCTGGAAATATTTTGATGCTGCGCTGGAAATTAATTCTGTTCCAATTAAATCCGATCGAATCGGACGCAACTTCATTGCTTGCAGACTTAAAGGTTAATTGCTTGGCCTGTTCTGATTGATTCTTCACAGGCGATTGCAACTCTTAGCGCTTCGCGAGCAGATTCTGGTGGACAAGGATTAGAAATTTTTCCACCTACAAATTGATGGAAGGCTTCAGTCTCTGCCGCAAATGCATCGCGGAATCTTTCAATAAAGCCTTGATATTTAATTTGAGCAAAACTCATTTCGCCATCTATATCGTGAATCGGGGTCTTTCGGTTTAGACCAACAGCAAGTGAATCTTTAGAGCCAAAGATTTCAATTCGAACATCGTGGCCCACAGGATTGTGGCGAGTACCGGTGATGGCGATCTGAACTCCGCTTGCCGTAGTAACTGAAATTAGCGAGACATCAGCATCATTATATTTTTCATATTGTTTATGTTCGCGCACTGCTTGCGTGGCGTAAACCTTAGAAATTTCGCTATGGGTAATCCAGCGAATCAAGTCAAAATCATGAACGTGCAGATCACGGTAAATGCTGCCACTACCTTCGAGGAACTCAAGACTTGAGGGTAGATGATCGTGGGCATACATATGCATTGTGTACAAGGTTCCGACTTCACCGCTTGCGACCAACTTGGCGGCTTTGCTAATTGGTGGATCAAAACGTCTTTGGAAGCCAACTTGTATCTGTGTTCCAAATTTCTTGCAATCGGCGATAACTAAATCGGTTTCTTCGACAGTCAAAGAGATTGGCTTCTCGCAGAGAATTGGCTTACCAAGTGGAATTAAATCCGCTAGTAAGCCGATATGAGAATCAGTTGCGGTGGCGACGACATATCCATCAAAGACACTATTTTTAAGGTAGGCCATTTCATCGTAATGGCAGTTAAATTTATTTGAAAGCGACTTTGCACCTTCTGGGTTTCGATTAAAGACTGTGACATCTGCGCCAACTTTTACGAGATCTTCAGTTCGCAAAGCGCCCATGCGTCCAGCGCCAATAACAGCAATTTTCATTTGGCGCTCAATCTCCGACTTCCACGTGGCTAGGTCTTCACTATATAGTTCGTATCTAGAAATCTGAAGTTTTCTCGTTTATTACCCTGGAAAAGGATTGTGGAATCAATGCAACTCGACCTGATTACCGTTGGTCGAATTAGCGTTGACCTCTTCGCCGAGCAGATCAACACCTCCTTTAGTCAGCCGCAAACTTTCCACAAATCCATAGGTGGCTCCCCCACAAATGTGGCAGTAGCCGCGGCGAAGTTGGGCCATAAAAGCGCCATCGTCACCAAGGTCGGAGTCGATCCACTTGGGCAATATGTTGTAAATAAATTAAATGAATTTGGCGTAAATACTGATTTTGTAAAGGTTGCCGAAAGCGGCCTGACTCCAGTTGTCCTTGCTTCGCAAGATCCACCAGAGGATCCAAAAATTATCTTCCATCGCCAACCACAGGCACCTGATACACAATTAACTGTGAGCGATATCGACACAGAAACTTTACAGTCTGCCAAGATTTTCTGGGTCAGCGCTTGTGCACTTTCCAATGGTGAAAGCGCAAAGAGTGCAATCACTTGGCTTAAACAACGCGGTCGCAAGCAAGAGTCAATTATCGATTTAGATTACCGCCCATCATTTTGGCCAAACGTTGAAGCAGCACGCGCTGCAGCGCAAGAAGCGATTTCAATGTGCACGATTGCAATTGGAAATATCGCTGAATGCCAAGTCGCGCTTGGAATCTCTGATCCGCAGGAAGCGGCCTCCGAACTTTTAAAGCGTGGAGTTCGAATTGCGATCGTAAAGATGGGTGGCGATGGCGTTCTGCTGGCAACGGATAATGAGCGAATCATTATCGCCCCACGACCAATCAAGTTGGTCTGTGGGCTCGGTGCAGGAGATGCTTTTGGTGGAGCGCTTGTCCATGGCTTATTAAGCGGGTGGGGATTACAAGAAATAGGTGAGTTTGCAAACGCTGCTGGTGCCTATTTAGCATCTGAGTTAATGTGCTCCGATGCAATGCCAACTATTGAAATTCTCAATAACTTTATTGGCACAGGGGGTAAGCGGTAATGACTTTCGATCGTAAGCGCTATCTCGAGCTAATCGAAGCCAGGATCAATAATCCGGTATCTCTTCAAAAAGCGCTAAAGAAACGTGCGCGCAGAACCGTTGCTGGTAAAGATGGCAAGTTGATGTTGCTGGCGGCAGATCACACAGCGCGCGGAATCATCGCTGCAGGAAATAATCCAACTGCAATTGCAGATCGCTACCTTTTATTAGATAAGTTAATTCGCGGTTTAGCCGTTGCCGGAGTAGACGGTGTAATGGCAAGTGCCGATATCTTGGAAGAACTCGCTTGGTTAGGAGCGCTTGAAGAGAAAGTAGCCATTGGCACTATGAATCGCGGCGGAATCATCGGTGCATCTTGGGAGCTAGATGATCGTTTGAGCGCATACGATGCCGAACATATAAAGAGTATGGGCTTAGATGGCGGAAAGACGCTGCTGCGAATTGATGAGACTGATCCGGGCGTTGCCCGAACTATCGAGATGGTTGCCCATGTAACAACGCAACTGGCGGACCTGGAACTCGTTTCAATGATCGAACCATTGCCATATATGAAGAACGCAGAAGGCAGAGCAATTCTTGATCCATCTGAAGAGAAGTTGATAAAGGTAGTCTCAATCGCATCTGCACTTGGCTCGTCTTCGGCATTCACCTGGTTAAAGATTCCAGCACCTGCAAATCCTGAGAAAGTTGCGGCCGCTACAAGTTGTCCAATTTTGTTATTAGGTGGAGATCCCGGAAGTAATTGGGAAGAAGTCTTTGCTAAATGGGAGAAAGCGTTAACAGTTCCAAATATTCGCGGCTTAGTTCCGGGGCGTGCGCTCTTGTACGGTGCAGATTTGGATGTAGAAGCTGCCGTATCTCGCGCAGCAAAGATGGTTAGAAAAGGTTGATGATGAGTTGGTATAAACCTGCCGGAACATTGGCAACCGCGGATGCAGAAATATCACTGACACCAAAAGATGCTGGGTGGGAGTTTTGTGGTTTCTATACCTATAACTTCGCTAAGAACGCCGAAGTTAAAGTTGAATTAAAAGGACGCGAAGCGATCTTGCTTCCACTATCTGCCCAAGATGTGAAGGTAGAAGTAGATGGTCAGGCCTTTACTTTAAAGGGTCGCACTGGAGTTTTTGCCGCAGTTTCTGACTGGATCTACCTGCCAGTTAATTCATCGGTGAAATTCTCGGGAAAATCTGGCGAAGTAGCGCTTTTAACCGCCGAAGCAAGTGAGCAATTCCCGGTTTGCTACACACCTGCTGAAAGTGTTCCGGTTGAAGTTCGTGGTTCAGATAAAGCAACTCGTCAAGTAACTAACATTGCCACACCAACAAGTTTTACCGGCTGCCACAAGATCTTGGTCTGTGAAGTAATCACTCCCGGTGGAAATCTCTCCTCTTGGCCTCCGCACCGCCACGATAAATTCCCGGGATGCCCAACAATTAATGAAGAGGTTTATTACTTTCAGATCGGTAAAGAAGGCTCTGATCACGGTGATGATGATGGCGTTGGCTTCTTCCACGTTTACACCGTTGATGGTTCACTCGATGAAACTGTGACTATTCACGATAAAGATATTTATGTTGTCCCTCATGGTTATCACGGTCCATCTATCGCTTCCCCGGAATATCCAATGTACTTTTTAAATGTAATGGCTGGCCCTGCCGCCGAACGCAGTATGGCTTTTTGCGATGATCCAGCACATCACTGGATTAGAGATTCATGGAATGAGCAAGTGCAAGATCCCCGTTGTCCAGTCACATCAGCCCAAGGCAAGGTAGGAAAATGAAAAAAGATATCCGCATTGCAGTTCTCGGACTCGGTTGGATGGGACAGGCACACTCTCGCTCTGCGCTTCGAATCCCATCACTCTTTCCTGATCGTGGCTTTCAACCAATCCTGCAAGTTTGTGCAGATGTAGATCCAGCGCGACAGAAGAGCGCGGTCGAAGATTATGGATTTGCTCGTGCAACCGGTGATTGGATGGAGGCGGCTACTGCAGATGACGTTGATGCGGTTTGGGTAACTGCTCCAAATATGTTGCATCTGCCAATGATTGAAGCGGCAACTAAAGCCGGCAAAGCGGTATTTAGCGAAAAACCAATTGGTGGAAAGCCAGAGCAAACAGTTGAAGCATATAAATTAGCGAAGAGCGCTGGTGTTCCAACTGGCGTTGGTTATAACTATGTTTGGGCTCCCCTGGTTCTGCACGCAAAGAATTTGATTGCCAGCGGTGCTCTTGGAGAAATAACTCATTACCGTGGTCGTTTCTTAAGTATGTATGGAAGCGATGAACTTGGGCTACTGACTTGGCGCTTTAAGCTAGCCGATGCTGGTTACGGAGTATCCAGCGATATCTTGAGCCATAGCGTTTCCATGGCACAGTTTTTAGTTGGTCCAATCGCTGAAGTTGTTGGAATGCAGAACACCACAATTAAAGAACGTCCATTGCCTTCCGCAAATGCCAGCCACTACTCGCGCGGTAAAGATACGGATCCAAAGGGCGTTGTTGAGAACGAAGATTTCGCTTCAATGCTCTGCACCTTTGCCAATGGCGCAACCGGAACTTTTGAAGTTAGCCGCACTGTCGTAGGCCCAGAAAGTCAAAATGCCTTTGAGATTTATGGAACCAAGGGTTCACTACTTTGGAACCTAGAAAAAATCAACGAATTGCAGTATTACGAACTCGGAAGTTCGCTCAATACCGGCTACACCACTATTTATGGTGGAGATCGCTTCCCATTCCACGGTGCATTTGTGCCGGGTCAAGCAAATGCCATTGGCTTTGAAGACTTAGTTGCAATTGAAGATTATGTATTTATGCAATCAATCGTTGAAGGCAAAGCTTTTGGCCAAAGCTTCAAAGAAGCGGTCGATGTCGTAAGTGTGCAGCAAGCGTTGATTAACTCTTGGAGCTCGCGCACTTGGGAGAAAGTTACAGATTTAAGTCGCTAAACCAGCCTAAAGATTCTGGGTTGGCAAGTGCTCCTAAGTTGTTATTTGCAACTTTATTTACCGCGTTAGCCACCGCTAGCTCCACCAATTTATTGCTCTTGGTGCGCGGAAATTCTGGCGCTTGCACGATTAAGGCA